>OGPK01002272.1_pt1 | contig 12718 bp, 10 predicted proteins | sample 1552921 | NCBI WGS metagenome assembly OGPK01 (sample SAMEA2580264, study PRJEB22360) | human gut metagenome | biome: human gut; feature: human-associated habitat; material: faeces | place: Denmark | collected 2008/2010 | reverse complement strand
CGCTGGCCGGTCTGGCGGCCCTGATGGGCCACCGCGCTGCCACGATCTGCACCATCATCGCCCAGCGCATCGCCCAGAACGTCGATACGGACTACAAACCCTTCGTGCGCAAGATGATCTCCACGGCGCTCGACAAACTCGCAGTTTTAGAATAACAGAAACCATAACAGAAAATAAAGAAAGGAAACAAACGTATGAAATTTTCAGTATCAAGCTCGGCCCTGCTCTCGCTTCTGGCTACCACCGGCAAGGTTATCAGCAATAAGAACACGCTTCCCATTTTGGATTACTTCCTGATGGAGCTGAGCGGCAACGAACTGAAGGTCACGACTTCGGACCTCGAAACGACGCTCATCGGCTCCATTACGGTAGACAGCGTGGAGAGCGAGGGAACCATCGCCGCACCCGCCAAACTGATGCTCGACTCCCTGAAGGAGTTCTCCGAACTGCCGCTGACCATCGACGTAAACGATAAGAACTGGGAAATCACGATCAACTGGAAGAGCGGTTCGCTCTCGATTCCCGGTGCGAGCGCCGTGAGCTATCCCGCCGTACCGCAGCTGAGCGCCGAGAAGAAGGAGCTGAGCATGGACGTGGATACGCTGGTCAACGGCATCAACAAGACGATCTTCGCCACGGCCGACGACGAACTGCGTCCCGTGATGAACGGCATCTACATCAATCTTGCGCCCGGCGCGCTGACGTTCGTGGGCACCGACGCGCACAAGCTCGTGAAGTACGAGTCCGAGACCGCGAACGAGGTCACGGCTTCGTTCATCCTGCCCAAGAAACCGGCCAACCTGCTCAAATCGGTGCTGCTGAAGGAGGACGACGCCATCGAGATGAGCTTCGACTCGAAAAACGCGCTCTTCAAGCTCAAGAGCCACACGCTCGTCTGCCGTCTGATCGAGGGCAACTACCCGAACTACAACGCCGTGATTCCGGCCAACAACCCCAACAAGGTGCTGGTGGACCGCATCGAGCTGGTGAACGGCATCAAGCGCGTGGCGGTCTGCTCGAATCCGACCACCAACCTGATCCGCATGGACATCGGCGACAACCGGATCAACCTCACGGCGCAGGACATCGACTTCTCGGTGTCGGCCAACGAGACCATTTCGTGCAGCTACGACGGCGAGGAGATCACGATCGGCTTCAAATCGACGTTCCTCGTCGAGATACTCTCGAACATGGACACGCCGACCGTGGTGATCGAACTGGCCGACTCGACCCGTGCCGGCGTCTTCAAACCCGTATATGACGACAAGCAGACAAGCTCGACGCTCATGCTGCTCATGCCGATGATGATCAACGCATAACGGCCCCTCAGATGAAGTTAAACCTCAAGCGTCCGATCATCTTCTTCGACCTCGAAACGACCGGCGTGGACACCGCCAAGGACCGCATCGTCGAGATTTCGATGGCCAAGATCATGCCCGACGGCGAAGAGATCGTCAAAACCCGCAAGCTCAATCCGGAAATGCACATTCCGGAGGAGGCTACCGCCATCCACGGCATTACGGACGAGGACGTCAAGGATTGCCCGACCTTCGCGCAGGTCGCCAAATCGCTCGAACAGTTCATCCGCGGCTGCGACTTCGGCGGCTTCAACTCCAACCGCTTCGACCTGCCGGTGCTGGTCGAGGAGTTCCTGCGCGCGGGAGTGGACGTGGACTTCAAGCGCCGCAAATTCATCGACGTGCAGAACATCTTCCACAAGAAGGAGCAGCGCACGCTGGTGGCGGCCTACAAGTTCTACTGCGACAAGGATCTGGACGACGCACACTCGGCCGAGGCCGACACGCTGGCGACCTACGAGGTGCTCAAGGCCCAGCTGGAGCGTTATCCCGATCTGGAGAACGACATCGACAAGCTGGCCGAATTCTCGACCCGCGCCGAAACGGCCGACTACGCCGGACGCATCCTCTTCAACGAAAAAGGCGAGGAGGTCTTCGGATTCGGCAAATACAAGGGCCGCAGCGTGGAGGAGGTCTTCCGCATGGAACCGAGTTATTACGCATGGATGATGAACGGCGATTTCCCGCTCTACACCAAGAAGGTCATCACCGAAATCCGCATGCGCGAAAAACTGAAATGACGATGAAGCGACTTTGTGCGACAGTCTTGCTGCTCCTGTTGAGCGTGTGCGCCTTCGCGGTGCAGAAGTCGGGAACGATCGTTTACATCAACGGCTCGAAATTCTACATCCATACGGTGCAGCCCGGCGAAACGCTTTACGGGCTGTCTAAGGCGTACGAGGTGGGCGAGAAGGTGATTCTTCAGTACAATCCGTCGGCAGGCGGCGGGCTGAAGGCGGGGGAGAACGTCAAGATACCCTTCGTGACGGCCGTGCCCGAACCCAAGTCGGAGCGGAAGCTGCGCAGGACCTTCGACTCCCACACCGTCGCGCAGGGCGAAACCCTGTACGCCATTTCGCGCAAGTACGAAATCCCGATCCAGACCGTCATCGAGGACAATCCGAATCTCGATCCGACCAACCTGCGGCTCGGAGAGCGCATCCTGATCCGCAAGAAGGAGATCGGCTCCGAAGACGAGGCCGGCGCCAAGGAGCAGTGGGAAGCCTACCGCAATACGCTCAACAGCGTCGCCGAGGAGGGTTATGCCTATCATATGGTCAAGCCGGGCGAAACCTTCTATTCGCTGTCACGCCGCTTCGGCATCACCGAAGAGCAGCTCGGCTCGCTCAACGGAGGGCTGAAACCCGCCGACCTGAAAGCCGGAGCGATCATCAAGGTTCCGGGTTCTCCCGAAGAGCTGGCCGCCGGGGAGCGGCAGCCTGCCGACACCGTGCGCGCAGACTCCGTCCCCGACCTCTCCGCCGACAACAGGGTGAAGGAGATCGAATTCCGCGCACTGCGCCGCAGTGCGACGCTCAACGTCGCCCTGATGCTGCCGATCGCCGTCGACGGCGACGCCAATTCCAACTATCTGGAGTTCTATCAGGGATTCCTGCTCGGACTGGACAGCGTGAAGACCAAATCCGGCTATTCGATGAACGTCTGCCTGTACAACACGGCCCGCGATGCGGAGAAAATCCGCGAAATCACCGAGAGCGACGCCTTCCGCAATACCGACCTGATTATCGGTCCGGTCTACGAGGAGGGGCTGTATCCGGTCATCCGGTTCGCCGAGGAGCACAACGTGCCCGTCGTTTCGCCGCTGGCCAACATTACGGGCATGAACAGCGACGTGCTGTTCCAGATGGCGCCCGACCCGGCGCACAAATGGGAGAAGGCCGCCGAACTGGTGAACGGGGACCGGCAGGTAACGCTGATCTACACCGAAAGTACGGACAAGGAGTTCGAGAAGGAGATACTGACGCTGCTCGGCGATTCGGACTATAAGAAGCATACCTATAAATATGTCCATCCGTCGGCCCGCACGAACAGCAATTCGGGCGACCTGACGCCGCTGCTGGACAACGGCGCCGACAACGTATTCATCGTCATGTCCGACAACGAGGTGGACGTGGACCGCATTCTGGCGGCCATCGCTTCGGCCGACACCAACATATCGAGCCGCGGCCGCACGGCCCCCCGGTTCGTCGTGCTGGGCAATACCCGCTGGAACCGCATGAACAACATCGACCGCACGATGTTCTTCAAGGACCGCGTGATCTTCATCTCGACCTACCACGCCAAGCGCGACTCGCAGACGATCCTCGACTTCGACAGCGCCTATATCCGCTCCTTCGGGTCGCTGCCCACGCTCTTCTCATACCGCGGCTACGATGCGGCGGTGATCTTCTGCCCCGCGATGTACAACGACATCGAGTACGACATGGAAGGCCGGAGCTACACGCCCCTTCAGACCTCCTACCTATTCGGGCAGAGCGAGGAGCGCCACAACCACGTCAACCGCAGCTGGATGAGAGTCAACTACAACAGCGATTTCACGATAACCGTCGAATAGTAAGACCATGGCATCTTTGACAAACGCAATACCCGAAAAAACCATCGAGCGTCTGAGCGAATACCGCCGCACGCTGCTGGCGAGCCACAAACAGGGGATCACGCATATCTTCTCGCACGTGCTGGCGGGCATCCACGGCATCACGGCCGTGCAGGTCCGGCGCGACCTGATGCTGATCGGCTTTTCGAGCGACACGAAGAAAGGGTACGACGTGCAGGTGCTCATCGAATACATCAGCCGAATCCTCGACAGCCCCTCGCAGATGAATATCGCCGTGCTGGGCATGGGACACCTCGGACAGGCCATCACCAAATATTTCAACGGCAAGGGTCTCAAACTGAAAATCACCGCCGCGTTCGACGTCGATCCCGGCAAGGTCGGCAAGACCATCGACGGCATTCCGTGCTACCACATGGATACGTTCGAAGAGGTCGTCGAGGACAAGGACATCAGCATCGTGATCGTCTCCTCGCCGACACAGGTGGCGCCGAGTCTGGTCGTTCCGATCATCAACGCCGGAATCCGTGGCGTGCTGAACTTCACCTCCACGCCCCTGAACTTCCCGCAGGGGATCGTGGTCGAGAATTACGACATCACCACGCTGCTCGAAAAAGTAGCCTACTTCGTCAAGGAGAACGAAGAGAAAAACAGCAGCAACACCTAAACAAAGAGCGGCAGGAGAGAGAGCAATGAGGGTTTTTCACGGTTTCGAAGCGCTTCCGCATTTCACGCATCCGGCGGTGACCGTCGGATCGTACGACGGTGTGCACAGCGGCCATCTGAAACTGCTGCGCACCGTAACCGCCGCGGCCCGCGGGCAGGGCGGCGAAAGCATCGTCTTCACCTTCGAGCCGCATCCCCGCATCACGCTCGGCAAGGCCGACGGCCTGCGCCTGCTGACGACGCTCGACGAGAAAATCTGCCTCCTCGAACGGCTGGGGATCGACAATCTGGTCATCATCCCCTTCGACAGAGCCTTCAGCCGACTGGCTCCCGACGAATTCGTCCGCGACTGTCTCGTAGGCCATACGGGAGCCGAAACGCTCGTCGTAGGCTTCAACCACCGCTTCGGACACGACAAACAGGGCAGTTACGACTATCTGGACAGCCACGGCTTCGGCCTGCGCATAATAGAGGTCTCCGAATGCGACGTGGACGCCGAAAAAGTCAGTTCGACGGTGATCCGGCGGTTGGTCGAAAAGGGCGAAATGGCGCGCGCCGCGCATCTGCTGTCGCACCCCTATCTGGTAATCGGCCGGGCGCAGCGGAACCGCATCCGGGTGGACGATCCGCTGAAACTCCTGCCCCCTCCGGGCGAATACGATGCGCATATCAACGGCAAGCCGGCCCGGCTCACGGTCGATGCCGCTCAGGAACTGATAACCCGCGACATACTGCCCGAAGGGCGTGTCGTCATAACATTTTAAATCATGCTGAGTTACGACTGTCAAATAAGGGTTTGGTACAAGCATACCGACCAGATGGCGATCTGCCACCACTCGAACTATATCTGCTATTACGAAGCCGCGCGCAGCGAACTGCTCCGCTGGCTGGGCATGTCCTTCGCCGAGGTCGAGAAGCGGGGTATCATGATGCCCATTCTGGAGGTGCAGTCCAAGTACCACCGCCCGGCCTATTACGACGAACTGCTCACCGTGCGCATCATGCTGAAAGAGCTTCCCACGGCCCGCATCAACTTCTTCTACGAAATCTACAACGAAAAGGGCGACCTGCTCAATACGGGCATGACGCAGCTGGGCTTCATCCACAGCGACACGCGCCGCCCGTGCCGCGTTCCCGACTGGTTCCTGCAGCTGGTCACCGACAAGTGGACGGAAGAGTAGAAGCGGCAGCGACACCTCCGATGATTCCCGCTACGGCAAGGCTCCGGAGCGACGCAATGGCGGAGACTCCAACGGAACGATACTGAAAAACACCGCATACGAAAGAACCGCACCCATCGGGATGCGGTTCTTTTTTCCGGAACGCGACTTCGGCTATTTTTCGATCAGCGAAATCGAACGCTGGATGAAATCCGTCAGGTTCTTGCCCTTGAGCATGCCGTTGGTCAGCAGCGCAAGGTCGATGATCTGCTTGACGAGCCGGTTTTCGCCGCCGATCTCGCGCAGCCGCTGGTAGCGTTCGTCGCGCAGCGTGACGATCTTCTTCGACAGCTCCTCGCGCGTCGATTTCTCTTCGGGAGTCAGCTCCTCTTCCTTCTTGCCCTTCACCACCTCGTCGAAGCGGTTCTCCTCGGCTACCGCCGCGTCGATCTTCTTGGTGATCGACTTCAGCTTGTCGCCGTAGGCCTTCTCCGCGTCGGAGAGGATGTCGGCGACGATGGGGTGGTTGCCGTTTACCGCAATGGTGAAGTTGTCGGGCATCTGTCCGTAGAACTGGCTCATGCCGCCTCCGCCGCCCATCGCGGCCATCTCTTTCATACGGCGCATGAATTCGTTCTGCGTGATGACCACGGGCGCTTCGTCGGGCGACATGGCCTCGAACGAAATGTTGTAATGGATCTTGTCGTCCTTGGGCATCTGGCTCTCGAATACCGGGCGCAGCAGCTCCTGCTGGGCTTCGGTGAGCGACATCTTGATATTCTCCTCCTTCTGGATCAGCTTGTCGATCACGTCGCTGTCCACACGCACGAAACGCGTCTCCTTGTTCTTCGACTCGTACCAGTTGATATAGTGGTTGTCCAGCTGACCGTCCATCAGCAGCACGTCGTACCCCTTGGCCTTGGCCGCTTCGAGGAACGTGTGCTTCTCCACGGGATCGTCCACATAGAGGAAGACGACCGTCTTGTTCTTGTCGGTCTGGTTCTCCTTCACCTTCTCCAGATACTCCGCAGGCGTGAAATACTTGCCCTCGATGTTCTTCCAGAGCATGAACTCCTGCGCCTTCTCGGAGAACTTCTCGTCGGTCAGGATGCCGTATTCGATGAATATCTTCAGATCGTCCCACTTCGCCTCGTAGTCCGCGCGCATGGTGTTGAACAGCTCCTGCAGACGGTCGGCGACCTTGCGGGTGATGTAGCTCGAAATCTTCTTCACGTTGGAGTCGCTCTGCAGGTAGCTCCGCGACACGTTGAGCGGAATGTCGGGCGAGTCGATCACGCCGTGCAGCAGCGTCAGGTATTCCGGCACGATGCCCTCGACCTGATCCGTCACGTACACCTGATTCGAATAGAGCTGAATCTTGTTCTTCTGTATCTCGAAGTTGTTGTGGATCTTCGGGAAATAGAGGATGCCCGTCAGGTGGAACGGATAGTCGATATTCAGGTGGATCGAGAACAGCGGCTCGTCGCTCAGCGGGTATAGCTCATGATAGAACTCCTTGTACTGCTCCTCTGTGATGTCGGCGGGTTTGCGCGTCCAAAGCGGATCGATGTTGTTGATGATGTTGTCCTTGTCGGTATCGACGTACTTGCCGTCCTTCCACTCCTTGACCTTGCCGAAAGCGATGGGCACGGGCAGGAACCGGCAGTATTTGCGCAGCAGCTCCTCGACCTTCGAACTTTCGGCGTACTCCAGCGAATCCTCCGAAAGATGCAGGACGATCGTCGTGCCGCGGTCATGCTCCGCATCGGTCTCCTCCATTTCGAATTCGGGCGTGCCGGTGCAGCTCCAATGCACGGTCTTGGCCTCTTTCTTATAGGATTTGGTGAAGATCTCGACCTTGTCGGCCACCATGAACGACGAGTAGAAGCCCAGTCCGAAATGACCGATGATCGACTGGTTCTTGTACTTCTCCATAAACTCCTCGGCGCCTGAGAAGGCGATCTGGTTGATATACTTGTCCACCTCTTCGGCGGTCATGCCCACACCGCGGTCGGTCACGGTCAGCGTTTTGGCCTCCTTGTCCACGGCGACGTGAATCGTCAGGTCGCCCAGCTCGCCCTTCATTTCGCCGATCGACGAAAGCGTCTTCAGTTTCTGGGTAGCATCGACCGCATTGGAAATCAGCTCGCGCAGGAAAATTTCATGGTCCGAATAGAGGAACTTTTTAATCACGGGGAAGATATTCTCCGTCGTAACCCCGATTTTGCCGTTTTTCATAGTTTTATATTTAGCTGTATTTTGATTCATTTCATCCGACCATCCATCAACAAACCGTGTGCCACCGCCCGTTTTCTGCCAAACTGTCAGTCGGGCATGACAAAGGCCGCCGTAAAAAGTTGCCGCGGCGGGATTTTTGCCGTATATTTGTCCGACTTCAAACAGTTACCACTATGGATTTTCTCTCTCTGGCAAAAAAGCGGTACGCATGCCGCAAATATGCCCCGGCAAAAGTCGAGCAGGAAAAGCTCGACATCATTCTGGAGGCGGGCCGCGTGGCTCCTACGGGCGCCAACCGCCAGCCCCAGCGGCTCATCGTCGTACGCTCGCAGGAGGAGATGGAGCGTCTGGCACGCTGCACCCGCGACTTCGGCGCTCCCTGCGCCGTCATCGTCTGCGCCGACACCGGCGAAGCATGGACCCGCAAATACGACGGTAAAACGATCAGCGACATCGACGCTTCGATCGTCACCGACCACATGATGCTGGCCGCAGCGTCGCTGGGGCTCGACACGCTCTGGATCTGCATGTTCAAACCCGAAGCCGTCCGCGAAGAGTTCCGGCTCCCGGAACATGTGGAACCCGTCAATATCCTGCTCATCGGCTACGGCATCGGCACTCCCGCCGATCCCGACCGTCACGACCTGCTGCGCAAACCGCTCGCGGAAACAGTCGTATACGAAACCTTCTGACCGGAACGGAAGCCCAAAATTCCCCGACGGCAAAGGCGGCGGTTTTTGCGAACCTCCGCATCCGCGCACACCGGAAGATTCCGGCTACAACCGACAGCAAAAAATAAGCGAAGGCCTCACGGGCCTTCGCTTATTTCGTATCTGCGCCGGTCAAGCGCGTTATTTGCTGCGCACGCAGCGCACCATCATGGCCGTCTGCGGGAGAACGCCATTAGCGGAGACGGAGCCTTTGGACGACTCCGTCGACATCAGCCACATCAGGTACGAATACTGCCCTGGCTTGGTCTCACTCGCATCGGGAGTCCAAACCGATATAATATTGGCGGACTTGACCGACAATCCGTCGTTGGCCAACTGTCCGGCGCTCGCCAGATAGACCTCCTGCATACCGTCGCTGCACATTCTGAACGCATAAGGCTCGAATTCTTTCGCCCCGTCGGCGACAAGTTCCAGAAGCTGCTCCGAAGTGGGCATACGCCACGTTCCGGCAGGCGCCACGAGCGAACACGGATCCACATCGCCGTAGGGAACGTCCGCATAGTTCGGAATCGACTGTTCGTCGGGTCCGTAAACCACACCCTGATATTTCGTCGAACTCGAAACCGTGCCTTCGAACTTGATGCCGTACTTGCTCTTCCACTTGAAGTACATACCGCGCTCCTTGGGTTCCGCAAAGGTATAGGCTCCGTCAACGACAGTCAGGTAGCCTTCGCTCCAAGTCACCGAGAAGGCGTTCGTCGCGGGGTTGGCCTCCTGCCGGACGCTCTTTCCGGTATCGGAGCCGTTGACCCAGATGGCGAGCGTGCGCTCCTCGCCCGCATTTTCGGGAACCGAGAACGAAACGGTCGGATTCTCCTTCGATCCGTTCTGCGTCAGCTCCAGCCCGTCGCTGCCTTTGATGACCACGGGGAACGACGCAAGGTCGCTCTCGCACTTTACACTCAGCGTAAACGCTTCGTAGGTGGCTTTCGACGGAGAGTGGGATATGTAATCCACATAGTTTTTCTTTCCCGGCTGTACGAACGAGATACCCGAATAAACCCGGTTGATGAACAGCCGCCATTCGCGGTTTCCGACTTCGTCGTTCTTGGGCACGGTCAGCGTAACCTCCGTCTCGGACGACGATGCGTCGATGGACCGAATCTCCCCGTCCTCGGCTTCGATATCGACCTCGTAAGCCGGGAATTCACCCGGATCGGTCTTGACGGTAAGCTTGAACGAAGCATTGTCCGTCACCGAAGCCGGCGTATGCGACACATAAGAAGGCTGGCGGATATTCTTCACGCAGCGGAGCGAAGCCATGTTCGTGCCCGCAAGATCGTAATCCACCATCGAATAGTCGGCGTTGAGTACATAAATCACACCTTCACCCGCATAATTGGCGCCCAGTCCCCAATATCCGCCGAACTGAGACTTTCCGCTGATCTGCCCCGAAGCAAGTTCCAGCGCGCCGCAGAAAGGCATGAAATAGTCCGAGCTGAGATACCCCATGCCGGTAATGCCGTCCAATACATGCTGGTTCATGTAGTCTTCCCGGTCGTAAAGACAGAAAAGCTCCATATAAGTCGGCGTACGCAGCCCGGCATCGATCATCGTGCACGGATCGGTATTCGGCTGGCGGTAGGGGATGTCGGCCAGCGCCACCTGCACGGCTTCGGGCGTATAGGCCGTTCCGGCGTACGAACCGCCGTCCGACGGCACGCCGTATTTGCTGCCCTGACGGAAATAGAGTCCGAGGTCGGACATCTTGTCGGCAACGGCGAATTTACCGTCCATAAGCGTAACGTTGCCCTTCGCCCAATAGAAACCGGCCGTCAGTACGAGCGCGGCCTCCTGCCGGGCTTCGACGATCTTCGTCCATTGGGGTTCCGCACCCGCATCGGCCATCTCCACAACGATATTGCGTTCGTTCTCGGTATAGTTGCCCGCGATTTCGACGTCGATGCTCTCGGTCCGCTCCGTCACCGCCACCGGATCGCCGACCTTGTCGCCGAGCGTCACGCGGTACTGCCATTCGACGAAAATCGGATCGGCCGCACGGGTCTCGATGCTCGTGGTGAAACCGAGTTTGTAACCGCCGCCGTTGTAAGGAACCGTTTCCGGAATGGTCGTGGAGTCGTATTCGGTTACACAATAGTCTTTTAAGGCAGGCTCCTGTTCAGCCTCGACGATCCGAATCCACCGGGGGGGGGTAGCGGCATCCTCTGTTACAGCCATTTCCACGACGACCGCCCGCGGTTCCTTGCTGTAGTTGGAACCGATGACGACCGATACTTCCGTTTTGGGTTCGGTCACGGCTATCGCATCGCCGACAGCCTCACCGAGCGTCACACGGTACTGCCACGGTTCGAATACGGGAACGACCGGCTGGGAGCGAGTTTCGGTGCGGGTCGTAAAAGTCATCGTGTAGGCACCGCCTTCGGCAGGTATCGTCTCAGGAATGGTCGTCGATGCGAATTCGGTCACCGTATACTCCGTTTTTTTCGTCGGTTCCGTATTGTCGTCCGAACAGGCCGACAATACGACACACAACATGCCTAACGGAAGGCACAAGCATTTGAGTAAATTTTTCTTCATAGTACAAATTAAAAAATGAGTGGACGGCTAAAGTAGTGATTTTATTCCTCGCAAACAAACCCGGACGAACAAAAAAGTATAATCCGCACAAAATGAGAGATCGGCTAAATCCTTGTAAATATTGATATTTATTACGATTTATCGCTGCCAAGCCGAATCATGCTTACATGTTTTCCGCACATCAGATCAAAATAATACAAATCCGCAGCAAAACACGCCCCGTTGCAAGCCGAAAACCATAATACAAAAAATACCGCTCATCTTGAACGTCCATGACACTTTTTTGTAACTTTACAAGGCAGGAAGGTCCACCGGAAACTGCGCCGGATGCGCGACGAGCGAAAGACAACGGAAAAAGCAAATACGGAACTACAAATCAAAGCAATATGAAGACTAAAAAATCAGGAATACTAATTTTATTCCTTTGCATATTCTGCGTCGTCGGCTGCGACAATGACGAAAAAAAAGGACGAGAAGTAACCGATTACAAAGAATATATTCTTACCGTTGCATCCAGAAAAGTTCCGGGAGTATTGACTTCCGACGGACACAATTATCTGACAGACGTATATGCCGTAAAAAAAGAGCTGTCCGATGAATGGATTCGCTTCGGCAATATCGAAGGATTTGACTTTGAAGAAAAATACGAGTGCAAAATAAAAATCAGCGAAACGAGCTACTTGGATTACGGCATGGGAGAACCCGCATGGACGGAATATGAACGGCTTGAAGTAATATCCAAAGAGAAAAAGGATTCGGAGGAGATGCCGTTGCACTTTATTCCCAAATGGTATTATGAAAACCGTCCCCTTCCTCAATACAGATATGCAATAGAATCTGAAAACAAAGAGCTTATCGAAGAAGTTTTGAAAGCCAATCCCATCCTTCCCTTGGATTATCATTATTTGCTTTATCGGGATGAGGATAATCACCCGAAAGGGATTGCGATAAAAGACGACGACGATTTATTCGGTCCCAGCATTATAAAAAGCACAAATAGAAATCCGGAAGAAATGCCGGAGTCCTACAAGCTGCTTCCTCCCGAAGAACAGGTGCAAGGTTTCATGGAATGGACATTTTCAGATGAATCGGGAAATGCAACCGATTACCCGTCATTCGATGTGTTTGTCGCCCATTCTTCTCGATCGAGGAGCGTTGGTCCCGCACCCGACCTTGTCTGTCTCTATAAAGACCTTACAGAACATTACAAAAACCAGTACCCCGATGCCGGAGTAAAAACGGTTGTCGTTTCTTTCACAATAGACATATAACAAAATAAAGGCAACGCCCTAAAACATGTCAATCCGCTGAAACTCTGAAACCGGAACCGGCACGTGGCACGAACATCCCTCAAAATCACCTATAGCGCAAAAAGACAGCGGGCCGAAATTCGGTTCGGTATTTGTAGGTAAGAGAAAATGCAGAAAAGAGTAAATATCTTGTTTACAGGTATTT
>OGPK01002271.1_pt1 | contig 12723 bp, 3 predicted proteins | sample 1552921 | NCBI WGS metagenome assembly OGPK01 (sample SAMEA2580264, study PRJEB22360) | human gut metagenome | biome: human gut; feature: human-associated habitat; material: faeces | place: Denmark | collected 2008/2010 | reverse complement strand
ATTCACATCGTGCCGCTGTCGCGGCAGCGGTGCGTCGAGTCGCCGCACCCTACAATGCGCCTAATAGATTCTACGACAAATCCCATTTGCACATTTTACTGCACAAGCATCTATAATATACACATCAAATTTCCGCATATTGATACAAAAAATTGGCTGCCGTTTTTGTTCGACAGCCGATGATTTTTTATGTTCACTTTTTCATTTGCTCGCGCAGGTGGTTTGAAAGCAGAGCGAGCGACGACGCCATATTCTCGTTCTGGACAAGTATGCCATCCGGGACAACGAGATGAACCGGAGCAAAGTTCCAGATTGCGCGGATGCCGCTTTCAACAAGCAGATCGCATATCTCCTGCGCGCTCGATGCGGGGACGGTGATGATGCCTATATGCACATTCACTTTGCGGCAGAAGCTGCCGAGCTGGGCTATCGGGAATACCGTCTTGCCCTGGAATTCGGTCGGCTCTTCGCAGAGATCGAACGCGGCGATTATGTTGAGTCCGTAAGCCTTGAAACCGCTGTAGTTGAGCAGCGCCTTACCGAGGCTGCCGGCGCCGACTATCACGGCGTTATCAATATCGTTATAGCCGAGGAAGGCTTCAAGCTCCGCGATAAGATCCTTGACATTGTAGCCGACCTTCGGTTTGCCGGACGAGCTGACGCTCGCGAGATCCTTGCGCACCTGAACATCATTGAGCTGAAGCGCTTCGGCGATAGTTGTAGCGGATATATTTTTCGGTGCATCCTCCGGAAGCCCCTGGATATAGCTCAGGTACATCGGCAGTCTCTGAAGAGTGTGTTTCGAGATATTCGGAGTCATAAAAATTTCACCAACCTGAAGATTATACTTGTACTGCAACTATTGTATCATATTTTTTCAGATAGTTCAAGTAAACTTCGGGGCAAAAAAATCGGGGGAGCCGCCCGAGGGCGACTCCCCTTCTCACCTGCCTTTTGAGCAGGATTTCAGTTTTTGTTCACAGCCTTAGACCGTGAAAGCAAAGTCGGTGGTATCCCAGACCTGCTTGCCGTTGTCGATGTACTTCGCGGTTGCGGTGTAATCGCCTTCGGTGAGCTTAACATTGATGGTCCAGATCTCGCCGTCGCCGTCAGAAGCGATGGAGACATTGGCATTATCTCTGTCATAAGTTCTGGTTGCACCCGAAGCGTAGGTTATCTTGACCTTCTTGGCAGTGCCGTTGACGGTAACTGCGACAGAATCAGCAGAGGCATTGACCTCGGTAACGCTGACAGCCGTTGCCGGCTTAGCGCTGATAACTACGTTGACTGCAAGGCCTTCGCTCCATGTATTTCTTCCATACTTCGCTCTGACAACATAGTTGCCTGCGGGAAGGTTGAAGTTAACAGTCCAGATCTCATAAGCGAGGTTGGTGCTGTTTGCATAGACCTCATTGCCCTGTGCGTCATAAGACTTGATGGAGACTCTCGGATCAAGTCTTGTAAGGGTGGTGGTTCCGCCGTTTGCATAGACGAACTGGATCTTGTCAGCCTTATCGGTGACCTTAACGCGATAGTCCTGCTTGCCGCCGTAGTTCGGGGTGTCATAGGTAACTTCGGTAACGTCGCCGGTCTTAGGCTCGGGCTTCTGATCGAACGAGACTGTGAAGCCATAGCCATCGTTCTCCCAGTATTCCTTCGCCATCTTCGCATAGGCAGTAAACTTGCCTTCTGCGAGGTTAGCATTGATGGTCCAGATCTCGCCATCCTCAGTCTTCTCTATCTTCAAGATACCGAGCGCATTGGCATCGCTTGTCATGGAGGTGTTTCTGTCAAACGTGCGGGTATTGCCGTTTGCGTCAACTATCTTGATCTTCAGAGGCTCGCCCTTAACCTTGACTGCATACTGATGCATGCCGCCGTAGTTCGGGGTCTCCGGAGTGACGGAGATGATGGAGGAGCTGTTGGCAACAAGGATAGCGTCAAATCTGACGTCCTCGGTGCCCATGGTTCCGACTGCGGGATCCCAACCGGTGAAGTTGTAACCGTCGACAGACGGATCCTTAGGAGCTATGATCTGCTCGCCGACCTTCGCGGTAACGGTTGCATGAACTTCGCCGTTTACATAGAAGGTAGCGGTGTAGGTCATACGCTCGAGACCTGCGACTGCGTCATTTATAGCAGCGGTTGCTGCATCGACAACAGCCTGCTCGGAATACTTCTTATCGGCAACGTCTATGTCAAGAGCTGCATTGAGAGCCGCTCTGGACTCTGCTGTGTAGGTCTTGTCATAGTCCGCCTCAGCCTTCTTCGCCTGAGCGGCCTTGACTGCTGCATCATATGCAGTGTAGTCAGCGCCTTCTTCGGTCCACTGGGAAACGAGGGTCAGGTCGGATGCGGGCATGGTGGCAGGAACTTCGACGTTCCAACCTGCGAAGGTGTAGTGATCCTTGGTGGGCTCTGCGATGTTGAGCTCAGCACCGTAGTAAACCATGGACTCTGCACCGTCAACCGTAAGCTTATACTGATTACGGCTGTAGTAAACCTTGAGAACAAGGCTACCGTCAGCTGCGACTGTGCCGGAGAGGACGCTGTCAGCGGCGATCGTGAAGCCCTCACGAGCCTCGGGATCGACGGAGACGGTCGCGTCGGTGGTTGCGGGAACAGTCTTGGTCTCTGCTGCGCCGTACTGTCCGTCAAGGCCCATGACATAAGTCTCAACCTTGTAGGAGACTTCGCCGGCGGAGAACTGAGCGTTGAAGGAAACATCCTCGGTACCCATGACTCCGACTTCCTTATCCCAACCGGTGAAGACGAAGCCTTCCTTGGTGGGATTCTTGGGAGCGATGATCTGCTCGCCGACCTTCGTGGGAACGACTCTGTACTCAGCGCCGTCAACATAGAAGATTGCGTTGTAGGTCATGACCTCGAGAGAGGCAACTGCATCGTTGATAGCCTTGGCGGCTGCATCGACAACAGACTGCTCGGAATACTTCTTGCCGGAAACTTTTTCTGCAAGAGCTGCATCGAGAGCCGCTCTGGACTCTGCGGTGTAGGTCTTATCATAGTCAGTCTCGGCCTTCTTCGCCTGAGCCGCTGCAACTGCCGCATTGTAAGCGGTGTAATCAGCGTCGTTCTCGCTCCACTGAGAAACGAGGGTCAGGTCGGATGCGGGCATGGTGGCGGGAACATCAACGTTCCAGCCGGTGAAGGTGTAGCCCTTACGCGCTGCCGGGGTGGCAATGTCAAGAGCTGCGCCGTAGTAAACATCGGACTCTGCGCCGTCAACAGTAAGCTTGTACTGGTTACGGGCAAAGTAGACCTTCAGTACGAGGCTGCCGTCGGCTGCGACCTTGCCACTGACAACATTGGCTGCCGACTTGTCGAAGGTGAAGCCTTCGGCGGCAGTTGTGTCTGCAGTGACCTCAGCGTCGGTGGTGCCGTAAAGGGTCTTTGTCTCAGCTGCGCCGTAGTTGCCGTTGACATCCATCGTGTAAACCTCGACGGTGTAGGCAATGCCGGACGCCTTTTCGAACTGGGCGGCGAAGGTGATATCCTCAACGCCCATCTTGCCGACTTCCTTATCCCATCCTTTGAAGACATAGCCTTCCTTAGCGGGATCCTTCGGAGCGACGATCTGCTCGCCAACCTTCGTGGGAACGACTTCGTACTGGGCGCCGTCGACCGTGAAGATCGCGTTGTAGGTCATAACTTCGAGAGCTGCAACTGCGTCGTTGATAGCCTTGGTGGCTGCGTCAACAACACCCTGCTCGGAGTACTTCTTGCCGGAGACATCGTTAGCAAGAGCTTCTGCAAGAGCAGCTCTGGTCTCGGCGGTGTACTTCTTGTCGTAGTTCTCTTCGCCCTGCTTTGCCTTAGCCGCTGCGACTGCCGCGTTGTAAGCGGTGTAGTCAGCGTCGTTCTCGCTCCACTGGGAAACGAGGGTCAGGTCAGATGCGGGCATGTTGGCGGGAACTTCGACATTCCAGCCGGTGAAGGTGAAGCCCTCTCTTGCTGCCGGAGCGGCAATGTTAAGAGCTGCGCCATAGTAAACATCGGACTCTACGCCGTCAACAGAAAGCTTGTACTGGTTACGGCTGTAGTAGACCTTAAGAACAAGGCTGCTGTCGGCAGCAACAACGCCGGAGAGGACGCTGTTGTCAGCAACGGTGAAGCCCTCGCGAGTCTCAGGCTCGACGGAGACGGCTGCGCCGGTGGTTGCGGGAACAGTCTTGGTCTCTGCTGCGCCGTACTGTCCGTCAAGACCCATGACATAAGTCTCAACCTTGTAGGAAACCTCGCCTGCGGAGAACTGAGCGTTGAAGGAAACATCCTCAGTGCCCATAACGCCGACTGCGGGATCCCAACCGGTGAAGACATAGCCGGTCTTGGAAGGAGCTTTGGGAGCAACGATCTGCGCGCCGACCTTCGTGGGAACGACTCTGTACTCAGCGCCGTCAACATAGAAGATTGCGTTGTAGGTCATGACCTCGAGAGAGGCAACTGCATCGTTGATAGCCTTGGCGGCTGCATCGACAACAGACTGCTCGGAATACTTCTTGCCGGAAACTTTTTCTGCAAGAGCTGCATCGAGAGCCGCTCTGGACTCTGCGGTGTAGGTCTTATCATAGTCAGTCTCGGCCTTCTTCGCCTGAGCGGCCTTGACTGCTGCATCATATGCGGTGTAGTCAGCGCCGTCCTCTGTCCACTTGGAAACGACTGTTACGTCGTTCGCGGGCATGGTGTCGGGAAGCTCGGGCTCCCAACCTGCGAAGGTGTAGTGCTCCTTAGAAGGCTCTGCCACGGAAACAGCTGCGCCGTAGTAGACTTCGGAAGCGACACCGTCAACGGTCAGGGTATACTTGTTGCGGCTGTAGTAGACCTTGAGGACAAGGTTGCCCTCAGCTGCGATAGTGCCGGAAAGAACGCTCTCGTCCGCAACGGTGAAGCCCTCGCGAGCCTCAGGTGCGTAGGTAGCGATCGAGCCGGTGGTACCGGTAAGCTTCTCAGAAGTGGGATCGCCGTAAGTGCCGTCGGTGCCCATTACATAGGTATTGACGGTATAAGCGGTGTCACCTGCTGCTGCGAACACTGCCTCGAAGGTAGCGTCTGCGGTACCCATAACGCCGACGGAGGGTCTCCAACCTGCGAAGGTGTAGCCTTCCTTGGTGGGATCCTTGGGAGCGACGATCTGATCGTCAACCTTCGTGGGAACTTTGGCGTACTCTTCGCCGTCGACTGTGAATATTGCGTTGTAGGTCATCTTGTTGAGACCTGCGACTGCGTTGTTGATAGCGGTTGTTGCCGCATCAACTTCACCCTGCTGGGTGTACTTCTTGCCGGAGACATCTGCTGCAAGAGCCGCTGCAAGAGCATTTCTGCTCTCCTCGGTGTATCTTGCTGCGTAGTCGGACTCGGCCTGCTTTTCATGAGCCGCTGCAACTGCCTTGTTATAGGCAGTGTAATCAGCATCGTTCTCTGTCCACTGGGACTCAAGAGTTACATCGTTAGCGGGCATGGTCGCGGGAGCCGCGGGTTTCCAGCCGGCGAAGGTGTAACCGGTTCTTGCCTCGGGATCTGCGATCTCAAGAGCTGCGCCGTAGTAGACTTCGGTCGTTGTGCCGTCAACAGTAAGCTTGTACTGGTTACGGCTGTAGTAAACCTTGAGAACAAGGCTGCTGTCAGCTTCGACTTTGCCGTTGAGAACGCTCTCGCCTGCAACCGTGAAGCCCTCGCGGGCATCAGGGGTAAGAGTTATCTCTGCGCCGGTGGTTGCTGCAACATTCTTGGAATCGGCTGCGCCGTACTGACCGTCAAGACCCATGACATAGGTCTCAACCGTGTAAGAAACTTCGCCTGCGGAGAACTTAGCATTGAAGGTGAGATCCTCAGTGCCCATGGTTCCGACCTCGGGATCCCAACCGGTGAAGACATAACCTGTCTTGGAGGGATCTCCGGGCTTAGCGATCTGCTCACCGACCTTCGCAGTAACAACCTTGTATTCAGCGCCGTCAACATAGAAGGTGGCTTTGTAGGTCATGAGCTCAAGAGCTGTGACCGCATCGTTGATTGCCTTAGCGGCTGCATCAACTTCACCCTGCTGGGTGTACTTCCTGCCGGAAACATCCTTCGCAAGGGCATCGGCGAGAGCCTGTCTGGACTCTGCGGTATAGGTCTTGTCGAAGTTTGCTTCTGCCTGCTTAGCTTTAGCCGCTGAGACTGCCTTGTTGTAAGCGGTGTAGTCAGCGTCGTTCTCGTTCCACTGGGAAACAAGAGTTACATCGGAAGCGGGCATGGTTTCGGGAACATCTCTGTCCCAACCGGCGAAGGTGTAGCCCTCACGAGCTGCCGGCTCGGAAACACTGATGGCTGCGCCGTAATAAACATTGGTCACATTGCCGTCAACAGTAAGCTTGTACTGGTTGCGGCTGTAGTAAACCTTGAGAACAAGGCTGCCGTCAGCCTTGACTTCGCCGGAAAGTACGCTCTCAGCTGCAACCGAGAAGCCCTCACGAGCCTCGGGAGTAACGGAGACGGTCTCGCCGGTAGTAGCGGACTTGTTCTCGGTAGCAGCGTCGCCGTAGTTGCCGTTGACATCCATTACGTATGTCTCGACAGTGTAAGCAACGGTGCCTGCGGAGAATACTGCGTTGAAGGAAAGATCCTCAATGCCCATCGTTCCGACTTCGGGAGTCCATCCGGTGAAGGTGTAACCCTGCTTGGAGGGAGCCTTGGGGGCGACGATCTGCTCGCCGACCTTGGTGGGAACGACTCTGTACTCTTCGCCGTCAACATAGAATGTTGCGTTGTAGGTCATCTTCTCAAGACCCTTAACAGCAGCGTTGATAGCCGCGGTCTGAGCGTCGACAACACCCTGCTCGCTGCGCTTCTTGTTGGAGACGTCAACTGTGAGAGCGGCGTCAAGAGCTTTTCTGGAAGCCTCGGTGTAGGTCTTGTCGTAGTTGGCCTCTGCCTTCTTAGCGTTGGCAGCTGCAACAGCTATGTCATAATCGGTGTAGTCTGCGGGATTCTCGTTCCACTTAGCCGTAAGAGTGATGCTCTGTGCGGGCATGGTGGAGGGAACCTCTTCCTCCCAACCCTGGAAAGCAAAGCCAGCCTTCTCGGGAGTACGGGCGGAAACAGTAGCGCCATAATAATATGTATCGGGTTCGAGATCCGTGTTAGCATAAGTTATGGTGTACTGGTTGCGTGAATAGTAAATGCTGAGGACGAGAGAACCGTCAGCGGCGATGGTGCCGGTAAGGGTGCTCTTTGCCGAATCGAGCGAGAAGCCTTCAGCGGCGACTGCATCGGCAGTGATATCGGCTGTAGAATTGGTCTCGCCTGCGTCCTGATAGGTGCTGTCGGGAGTAGCCGGATAGTTGCCGGTGGTGTCCATATTATAAACATTCACGGTGTACTTTGTATCCGTGTTGTTTGCGAACTGAGCTTCGAATGTAGCGTCAGCGTCAAACGTTGCGGGTACGTTGCCCCAACCGACGAAGTGCATGCCGACAGGTGCGGCAGGAGCTTCGATGGAGCTGAGATCAACGGGATCGCCCTGGTTGCCGGTAAGAACCGCGTGAGTCACGCCATTCACCGTAAAGGTGAAGGTGACGGTGACAACGGGGTTAGCAATAAGGCGCTTCCAGTTGTAGATAAGGTTGTTCATAGCTTCTCTGACCTGCGTGCGCATGGTCGTAGAGGCGTTGAACGAGGTCGAAACCTTCTGAGCATAAGCAAATGACTTTGCATATGCTTCCCATCTGTCCGCATCATACTTGGAGGCATCTGCGGGGTTGATGGTGCACATTGCTATAGCCGCGTCGAGATGCGTCTTAACAGCATTAAGCTTTATAAGTCTGGGACCCCAAAGCTCGATCTGCTGCTCAGCATAAGCAACATCGATAGCGGATATTGTGGGCATCTGCCAAGCGGCAATCGCGGTCTTCCACGCTGCGTGGTCGGTCTGCCACTGTGCATATGCCTTCTCATACTTCTGCTTCTCGATCAGAGTGGCGTCATCGCCGGGCTTCTCGGGAGCAACAGGCTCCACGGGAGCTATGGTCGAGTTGTAGAGGTTGAGAGCACGGTTTCTGGCTTCTTTCCAGCCGCTCCATGTGACAGAATTGAAATCGTCATAACCGAAGAAGTTATAACCGTCATCCCAATAAACGGCATTGGCTGCGTTTTCCTTGCCCTGGACTGCCTCAACGGCGGTCTTGAGCGAGTCAACAGAAGCGGAAACGACCTTCTTGTCGAGTGCTGCCGCAGCTGCGTCAAGGTTATCAGCGATAATCTTGTACTGAGCCATGTAGGTAGCGTTCTCGAAGTTGGGCTTGAGCTTCGGTCTGAGAGCATAGTTGGCTGCCATAATGAGAGCTGACTGATATGCTGCCCACTCAGCGTCTGCATCTGCGCTGTAGTTAGCGCGCTGACGCTGCTCGCCCGAATACTGCTTATACTTCGCGGGGACTTCATAGTCGTTGTAGACATAAATCGAAACAGAGCCGGTAACCGTACCGGTTTTGCCACCGATACTAGCCGTCCTTGTTGCTTTGACGGAATAGTCAATTGTATATGTTCCGTCAGTAAGCGCAGCTCTGTCCGCGCCGGATTTTGCCTGCCAAAGACTTTCGGTAATGTTAACATTACCGTTTTCTGTTTCGCCTGAGAAGCCTGTATTCTCAAAGAATGTACCAGTGTTGCCCTTGAAGGTGGATGCATTCTGAGTATAGGTGGACTTCGTCAGATGTCCGCCATCCTTAACTCTGTTTATTCTTACATGAACATTGTTAATCGCATCAAGAGTCTCATTCTGGTTGATAAATCCGGCGCGAGGCTTAACAAGTCTCACTTTTCCGGTAATCGTAGAGATATCCTTGGGCTCGGAATCATCCTGAGCATCGGAACTATAATAAGTATAGAACGAAGCGTAAAGCGGAGTGTCACCGGTAAGCGAAGCACCGCTCTCAGTGAGGATGAAATAGCCGACCGTGAGGACGACGACAGTATCCGTTACACCAGGCTTCGAAACAGTAAGCGTCTTGGAATCGCCGCCGTTGATGACATCGCCGGCGCTGACACCGGAAACGCCGACGTTGGAGCCGGCTCCCGCTGCAGTATAAGCGGTTGCCGAAACGCTCGCGATCCTGTACTGATAAAGTGCATCCTGTGTAAAGGTGCCGTTCTTGTCAGTGTATCCTCTGTTTATACCCTTCGATCCGTTGTAGATCGTGACAGAATAAGCCACATCACCCTTTTCCGGGGGAGATACTCTGGTCGGACCTGCGAATTCCATCTGACCAAACTTCGACTTATCGACGAGCTTCATGACCTGGGCCACGATGTTGACGATAGGCGGAACAAGCTTGTCTCCATAACCTGTGAATGTGTCTTTGCCGAGTGTAAAATTCGGGCGGAGGCAACCGAGAAGGTCATAGACTATCTTACTCAGCGCATCGTTCTTTACTATGTCATTGAGTGAGGCGTACTTAGTTGCTACCGATCCCGGAAGAACTGCGTTGAGGATGTCGGTGACGAGTCTCACGATGCTCTGCTTGAGAGTCTGCTTGGCGAATGCGCCGGACTCATTCTTAACAAACAGGTCTGAGATGCAGGTCAGATCCTGATCAACGAGCAGTCCGTTGAGGATAGAATAAACAATATCCTTGAGGATAGTCTCGCTTCCGCTGTTGGCAAACTTTGCGGGAAGAATAGATTTGTCCAACAGCTTGAAGAAGATATCATCAAGTGCTTTCCATCCGTCAGAGGTATCGATATCAGTGGTCGGAAGAAGACCCGTGTAATACTGCGGGTCAGCGGCAAGCCACTGAACGGCAGTAGTCAGCATCTTATCCATACCGTCGCCGTAGTTGAGCGCCTTCTTCAGATCGCCCGCGTTGAGGTCGATACCGGGATTGACGTTGTAGGCGACATAATCCGCAAGCATATCAAGGATACCCTGAACAGTCTTGGGATAACCGCTGTAATCTCTTTCGGGAAGGAACTGAGCCATGAGCTGCTTAACAGCCTCCCATGCAACTCCGACAACAGTCGTAACATCCTCGGGGATGTACATATAGCCGACTGATGCGTTAATGACCGAGCGAGCAATGTAAGCAATAAGCTCCTCCTTGCTCATAGCATCGATCTCTTCCGGTGTTGCGATATGCTTCTGCCAATCCGGGAAGAAGTAACCGCCGGTCTCTTTGAGAATGTATCTCGCAACTGCGACAACATTATCGGTGAGCTTTGAATTGTCACCCGAGACCCAACCGTTGTAGTTCTTCAGAAGTCCGTTAACAATGCCGCCGGCAATGTTATTGAGCTCAGCAACAAGAGTGCTGTCCGCGGGGACGGTATAGGCCGAAACCCTGAAGTCCCTGTTGAACAGACCCGCAAGAGTACCTGTGGTATCCTTGTCGATCTCCTGACCGAGCCACTTCATTGTCTGGTCATTGAGCATCGGAACAGCTATATCGTTATAAGCTGTCTGAAGAAGATCCTCGATAAAGACATATGTAACCTTTGTCGAGTTGAGGTCAACGAGATTTCTGACGCTTTCGGGAATCTCTTTAACGCCTGCAAGAGCGTTCTGAATGATGGTCTGAACCATCGTATCGACAGTCGTGCTACTGTCGTATGCCGTATTCGGATACGCAATACCCCAGAGAAGCTCTCTGAGCATGACTTCGACATTCAGATCGATCTTGACGAACGAGTTGGCAATGCCAAGGCTGACGCCGTCGTCTCGTCTCTGCTTACCGATACCGCCGAAAACAACCTTCCGGACAATCTCTCTGTTGCTGTCATGTCCAAGGAACTCAAGCAATGACTTGATAACCTCCACATCACTGCTGTTGCTTCTGCGTCGCTTCTCAAGCATGCCAACTTCGACTTTGTTAAGGTCGCCGGCCATCCAGAGGATAGCACTGTTGTCGTTGATGAGCTTATAGACGCTCGAAAGAGCATTGTCTATAGACGTCGCATCAAGCTTACCGAGAATCGAAAGATCCCTCGTGAAGTTCGCTTTGGCGAGCGCCTTGTCAGCGTAGTCGAGAAGCGCAGACGCATACTGCTCCGTGGTCAGAACCGCAGTGTCAGTAAAGTCGTACTTTGTCAGCGCGTCATCCTTATAAGCCTGGTACGCACTCGCGCCGGCGGTAGCCGATGAGAGTATGAGCAGTGAAGCAAGGATGATTGCTAACAAGCGTTTCATTTTCTTCAAATTTACACCTCCATTTTAAAAATTTCACCATATATCAGAGCATTCCGTCTCCCGCAAATTGACGGAACACATTGGCGACAAAGTCATTTTGCTCTGTTCGGGCAATACAAAGCAAGAGGGTATGATTATCCCCCATGTAAAGAATAACCCTCTGTTCAGCACTTGTCAATAAGTTTAAAATTTTTTAATCATTTTTGTATGGTTTGCACAACGATTTTTTAATTTTTTATAGTATGCTAACAATACAGATTTGGCAAATATGTTGAAAAATGTAATTTTTGTTTTATATTGCCATTAAAAATGGCGTTTTTATGTTTATCAGGAATTAATAGCCGTTTTTTATGGGTAAAAAATGCACAAAAAATCATGATATTAAAGAATAATATCGTTTATTTACCATATTAATGTTTGTTATAGAAACAAGAAAGCTGTTATTTGCCGATAGTACATAAAAAACGGATTTTTTCGGATATATTTGTTTTACATATCCGTTATATGAAAAGGCTTATATATAATGTATAGTAACATAGCATTGCGGCAGTGATTTATCGGGGTAAAAAGCAACACAGATAAGCAGAAAAACCGGCTCCGTCACCCCTATACAGACTTCAAAAGCAGGCGAACGAAGTTCGCTGCTACGGTCGATAGAATAAATCTTTGCGAAAACTTCGTGCCGCCGTCGGCGGCAGCGGTGCGTCGAGTCGCCGCACCCTACAAGGTACAGGGTAATAAATTTAGTGCGAATTTCGTGAAATAAGCTCTCAGTCTCGGCTTCGTCAATCAGGTTTCCCTGCACGAAAGCCTGACAAGCCTATTAATAACACAAAAACCGGCCGTAAAGCAATCGCACTTTACAGCAGGCTTTCGCGGTTTTTTCACTTTTTCTCCTTGCACGCGGCTATTATACTCAGCGCCGAGCAGGCGGCTGTCGCTATCGCCGCGGCGGCGATAAGCTTTTTGATTATATCGAGCCAGCGCATCGAGGTCAGCGCGCAGCTGACGAGCTTCAGGCTCTTTGAAACACTCTGCACAGTATCCATTGCTATCCCCTTTCAGTTTGTCAGCAGGACTGCGTGGGCTATCGACGGCACCGTCTCGCCCTGGAGCGGTGAGACTGCCGAGAGCAGCGCGCCCGTTCCGACGAAGAGCACTTTATTGAGCCTGCCCGAACTCATCTCGCTGACGATATGCGAGCAGACCACCGCCGCGCTGCATCCGCAGCCCGAGCCGCCGGAGTTCACATCCTGCTCGTTGAGCCGATAGAGCATCAGTCCGCAGTCGTTGTGGCGGGTCGTGATATCGATATGCTCCTGCTTCCTCATCAGCTCGCGCAGGAGCGTTGAGCCGACATAGCCGAGGTCGCCCGTTAAGATAAGATCGAGATCCTCCGGCTGCGTTTTTGTGTCCTGCAAAAAGTCGGTTATCGTCGAACAAGCGGCGGGCGCCATCGCCGCGCCCATGTTGTTCGCGTCCTTGACTCCGTAGTCGGTTATCCTGCCGAATGTGGCGGCTTCTATATGCGGCGACGCTGATTT
>OGPK01002266.1_pt1 | contig 12741 bp, 9 predicted proteins | sample 1552921 | NCBI WGS metagenome assembly OGPK01 (sample SAMEA2580264, study PRJEB22360) | human gut metagenome | biome: human gut; feature: human-associated habitat; material: faeces | place: Denmark | collected 2008/2010 | reverse complement strand
CCAGATTGCCCATGCGCGCGCAAAAGCACGCCGCGGCAATCTGGAGCCCGTCCCCAAATACCTATAAATATGCAGGTCAGCGAGGTGCTAGCGATGTGCCAACGGATGCGCCGCCAGATAGACCTCGGTCAGTTGCGTACGATCGACATGCGTGTAGACCTGTGTGGTCGATATATCGGCATGTCCCAAGATCTCCTGTAGCACACGGAGGTCTGCGCCGCCCGCAAGCATATGGGTGGCAAAGGAGTGACGCAGCGTATGGGGATGGAGTCCCACCAGTCCCACCTGGCGCCCGTAGCGCTCACAGATGGCATGGATGCCCTGGCGCGACAGACGGCGGCCGTTCTTATTTAAAAAGACCGCCGAGGTCTCGGTTCCGCGGGCATGGGCCGCCAAGCGAGAACGTCCCTCAGTTACATAGAGCGTCAGAGCTCGCGCCGCGCTTCCCACCAGTGGGGACAGGCGTTCCTTTGAGCCCTTACCGCGAACGAGTACAAAGCCATCGTCGATATGGATATCGCCCACATCGAGCCCAACCAGCTCACTCACACGCAAACCGCATCCGTAGAGCACTTCCAAGATGGCATGGTCGCGCAGTCCCATCTCGCCCTCGGGAAAGTCTTGATCGAGCAGCGCCGAGACATCCTCCACCGATAGATACTCCGGCAAACGCTCAGCCTTTTTAGGCAGGCGCAACGCCGCCGTCGGGTTTTGGGCCACGGCCCCATCGCGCACCAAAAAGGCGTGCAAGCCCTTCACGGCCGCAAGCGCACGCTCCACCGAGGCATCGGAATAGCCCCCATCGCGACGGTCGGCGACAAAGCCCTCCACGACCTGACGAGTCACCTCTTCAAAAGACACAATACCCGCCCGCTCCAGATAGGCGCAGTACGTCGTCAGGTCACGACGATAGGCCGCAATCGTGTTGCGCGCCAAACCCCGCTCGACCGCGAGGTAATCGAGATACTCCCCCGTCGCCACGGCGAGCGACGAGGGAGTAGCTTCGGTATGTTCTTTGTTCGCCGGCACCCTTAGTCCGTAGCGAGGTTCATGGGCGTCACCTGCAGGCGATCGACACCCTCGTGCTGACCGATCGAGGCACGCACGAACTCTCGGAACAGCGGCTGCGGGTTGGTCGGGCGGCTCTTGAACTCGGGGTGAGCCTGGGTTGCCACATACCACGGATGCACGTCGCGCGGCAGCTCGACCATCTCGACCAGGCGCTCGTCGGGCGACAGACCCGAGATAACCAAGCCGGCGTCCTCGAGCTGGTCACGGAAAGCGTTGTTGAACTCAAAGCGGTGACGGTGACGCTCGTAGACGAGTTCCTCGCCATATGCCTCGCGAGCAAGGGTATCGGCGGCGAGCTTGCACGGATAGGCGCCCAGGCGCATGGTGCCGCCCTTCTCGGTCACGTCCTCCTGCGAGCTCATCAGATCGATGACGCTATACGGACCGTCCGGATCAAACTCGGAGGAGCTGGCACCGGCAAGGCCAACGACATTGCGGGCGAACTCGCACACGGCGACCTGCATACCCAGGCAAATGCCCAGATACGGAATCTTGTGCTCACGGGCAAACTCAGCCGCGAGGATTTTGCCCTCCAGGGCGCGCTTGCCAAAGCCGCCGGGGACCAGGATGCCCGAGGCGTCGCCCAGAACCTCGGAGACATTCTGCTCGTCGAGGCTCTCGCCGTCGACCAGCTGGACGTCCACATGGCGATCGTAGAAGACGCCCGCATGGTGCAGGGCCTCGATAACCGACAGGTACGCATCGGGCAGCTGCGTGTACTTACCCACGACGGCGATCTTCACCTTGTCGGTGTGATGGTTGGCGTGATTCTGTTTGCGCAGGAACTCGTTCCACTCGCTCATGTCGCGCTCACGCGGATCCAGACCCAGGCGCTCGCAAATGCGCAGGTCAAAGTCCTGCTCGGCAAGCAGCTGCGGAACATCGTAAATGCTCGCGCAGTCCTCGTTGGTAAAGACGCAATCGGTGTCGACGTCGCAGAAGCTTGCGATCTTTCCGCGGATAGCGTCATCGATATGGTGGTCGGAGCGCAGCACGATGATATCGGGCTGGATGCCAAAGCTGCGGAGCTCCTTGACGGAATGCTGCGTGGGCTTGGTCTTGACCTCATGGGCGGCGGCGATATAGGGAACGAGCGACACGTGGATGTAGCAGACGTTCTCGGGGCCGGCCTCCTTGCGGTACTGACGGATGGCCTCGACAAACGGTTGGGACTCGATGTCGCCGATCGTGCCGCCCAGCTCGGTGATGACTACATCGGAGCCGGTCTGCTCCTCGATGCGGCGGAACTTGTCCTTAATGGCATTGGTGACGTGGGGAATCACCTGCACGGTACCGCCCAAAAAGTCGCCGCGACGCTCACGGGCGATTAGGCTTTTGTAGATGGCACCGGTCGTAAAGTTGGAATCGCGGGTCAGGTTCTCATCAATAAAGCGCTCGTAATGACCCAGGTCCAGGTCGGACTCGTAACCGTCCTCGGTAACGAAGACCTCACCATGCTGGAAGGGGCTCATGGTACCGGGGTCGACGTTCAGATACGGGTCGGCTTTCTGCATCGTTACTTTGTAGCCACGCGACTTGAGCAGACGGCCCAGCGAGGCCGCGGTGATACCCTTGCCCAGGGACGAAACCACGCCACCGGTTACGAACACATGCTTGGTCATATTGAGTTACCTGCGCTTCCCGTAGAAGTTGTTTATCCACATCTTACGGGTCTTCATTGTAATACTCGCGCCGCGGACCGTTCGCAATTTTTCTCGCGTGCGATTGCATTTCTCAATCTTGAAACAAAACGCCGCCCGGTTTCCCAGGCGGCGTCGCTATGGCAAGGGTTACATGCTGCTATCGATCAGCAACCGCGTCCTCAAGCATTTCTTGAACGAGCATGCCGGTACGGACGCCCTCAAGATACCATTCGCCACGTTCGGTGAGGCAAATGCCATTTGCAAGCTGACCGCCGTCGTCGCTATAACGCGAGACGACATCGATCATGCCTTCGGAATCCAAGCGATCGATTGCGGCGCGGGCACGATACGGCGAAACCCCCACGCGCTCGGCAAGCGTTTTGCGCGAGAAACCATACGGCCCGCCATTGTCTTCAGTTTGCTGGTCGATCTCCATCAACACCAGCACCTCGACACGCTTCATATCGTTGACACTCGCACGACCCTTGCCCGCCATAGCAGCCTCCTCAAACCGAGCACGAGCATCTAACGCGCCGTGCGCGACCGACACACCTCACGATGGCAGGTAATATCCATCATGCGGCATCCCGCTAAGGATGAAACAGTTACGGTTATTGTATACCGCTCAAATTGTCTCTAGGCAGGTAAACGGCTATTTTTCGCCGAAATAGGCGCTTTATTGATCAAAAAGCCGTACCGGGCGCTAACCCGATACGGCCAAAATGCAATGCAATTACCGCGGTGCTTCAAACTTAGCGATGGAAGAAACCGCGGCGCTCAAACTTGGGCTCGCAGCACACGTTGATACCCAGTTTGCGCAGTACCGTCTCGTCCGTCGGCGAGATAATCACGCTAAAGAAGGCATCGCAACCGCGCAGCTGCTCCAGGCCCGAAAGGACGCGAGCGGCCGTCTCACTCGTGGCCGAGGTGATCGACAGCGCCATAAGCGTCTCGTCGGTGTGGAGGCGCGGGTTTTTGCTGCCCAGGAAATGCGTCTTGAGCTTGCTGATGGGCTCGATCGCCTCATCGCTAATGACCTCGAGCTCAAGGTCGACGCCCGAGACATGCTTGAGGGCGTTCATAATGAGCGAACTTGCGGCGCCCAGGCGCGTGGAGGTCTTACCGGTCACCACGGAGCCATCGGGCATGACCATGGCACCCACGGGACCACCCGTCAGCTGCTCCCTGGTGAGGGCCGCCGAGCGCGCCGGTGAGTAGTTCTTATCGATGCCGGCTTTCTTCATAATGATCTTGAGACGGTCGACTTGCTCATCGCCCACGCCGGTACGGCGCACATTTTCGACCGCGGTAAAGTAGCGGCGGACGATCTCCATCTTGGAAGCGTCGCGGCAGGCATCGTCATCGGTGATGGCAAAGCCGACCATATTGACGCCCATGTCCGTAGGGCTCTGGTAGGGGCTCTTGCCCAAAATCTTTTCCATCAGGGCACGGACTACCGGGAAGGCCTCGACGTCACGGTTATAGTTGACCGTGGTTTTGTTGTAGGCCTCCAGGTGGAAGGAGTCGATGATATTGGCGTCATCGAGGTCTGCCGTGGCGGCCTCGTAGGCAATGTTGACCGGATGCGTAAGGGGCAGATTCCAAACCGGGAAGGTCTCGAATTTGGCATAGCCGGCGGCGGTACCGTGCTTATGCTCGTGATACAGCTGCGAGAGGCAAGTAGCGAGCTTGCCCGAGCCGGGGCCGGGTGCCGTCACGACAACGAGCGGACGCGCGGTCTCGACAAACTCGTTCTTGCCGTAGCCATCGTCGGACACGATCAGATCGACATCGTGCGGATACCCCTCGATGGGATAGTGCAGCTTGGCAGGAATGCCGAGCGCGTTTAGACGATTGCGGAAGACGTCGGCAGCGGGTTGACCGGCATACTGGGTGATGACCACAGCCGCGACGGCAAAGCCGTTGCCGCGGAACAGGTCAACCAGGCGCAGCACATCCTCGTCATAGGTAATGCCAAGGTCACCACGAGCCTTGTTTTTCTCGATGTGGTTCGCGTTGATCGCGATGATAACCTCGACATCGTCGGCGATGCTCTTGAGCATGCGGAACTTGCTGTCCGGTTCAAAACCCGGCAGCACTCGGCTCGCATGATAGTCATCGAACAGCTTACCGCCAAACTCCAAATAGAGCTTGCCACCAAACTGCGAGATGCGCTCCTTAATGTGAGCAGCCTGCAGCTCGATATACTTCGCGTTGTCGAAACCCTGGCGCATGTATGGCTCCCGTCCCGTTTCCATTTAATGTTCTAGGCGATTATAACGGAGCCCGCCCTCCCCGATACCCAAACCATCAACAGGCACCAACCAAACACGTCATCGATAAGTTGCGGTGGAATAGTTCCTGTTAAACCCCTCAAGACGGCCAAACAGGAACTATTCCACCGCAACTTCCCCTTTTGGCGCAAAGTAATCTGACCCCTTTGCACCAACAGCAGAAACGTTGCGGGCAGAGAACGGACAGCGAACAGGCACCAGAGCGAGCAAGGTGACGTGAAAGAGGAGGGCATAGGCCTTTTGGCCATGCCCGACGATTGAACGTCAGATTGCCGCTCTGGCGGGCTTGCAGCGTCGAGCAGTTCCGGCGTTTGGTAAAACGCCGGAACACAAGAGCGCCCCCTCCCGCGCACGGAACGGGAGGGGGCTAAAGGTAGGAGTCTACCGGTGGGTTTACCCCACCGGACAGACGATGACCAGGTGATCCTTTACAGGATCGTCAAGGTTTCCGTGGGGTACCCGTTGGGTACTTAGAGCAGCACGCAGGCGACGGTCAGGATGACGGCGCAGACGACGGAGAGAGCGACGATGAGCTTAAGGGCAAACTTGAGCCAGGTCGTCCACTCGATCTTGGCCAGGGCGAGACCGCCCATGATGGCGCCGGAGGTCGGGGTGAACAGGTTCACGACACCGATGGCGGCGGAGAAGATCATGACCATGACCTCGGGCGAGAAGCCGAGCTTAACAGCCAGCGGTCCCATGATGGGCATGGAGACGGTGGCCATACCGGAGGTCGAAGGAATCAGGAAGGACAGGCCGAAGTAGACCAGGAAGCTCATGGGAGCGAAGATCACGCCGGACAGGCCAGCCAGGGCATTGGCGGCAGCGTCGAGGACGAAGACGTCGAGGCCGGTGCTAGCCATGAGGACGGAGATGCCACGGGCGAGGGCGATGACGAGAACAACGGACATCATGTCGGCAGCGCCGGTGATGAAGGTGTTGACGATCTGCTTCTCGGACAGGCCACCGATGATACCGATCAGGATAGCCATGAGGAAGAACCAGGTGGAAGCCTCGTCGAAGTACCACTGGCCAATGGGCAGGCCGGTGATCAGGGCAGACCAGCCCTGGACGACGGCATTACCGTCGGCGTCGTAGACAGCGCCAGCGTCAAAGAAGTTGGCGACGCCCTCGTTGAGGTCGGCCAGCGGGATGAAGCCGACGATCATGACGACGAAGGTGAAGGCGAAGGCGATCAGAACACCCTTCTGACGACCGGTGAGCTTGACCTCCTTGTGGACCTCGGAAGCAGCCTTGCCATGTGCCTCTTCGGCGTCCTTGAGCTCCTGCATCGAGAGGATGGTGGAACCCTTGTCAGCCTTGACCTTCTTGGCATAGTTCATCACGAAGACGATGGACATGACGGTGGTAACAAGCCACAGGACGGCACCGAGGCCGATGATGATGGATTGGTTCACGGCAATGTCAACGCCGGTCAGGGCGTCGACGGCAGCGCCGACGGCGAACGGGTTAACCGTGGAGCCGAGGCAGCCGCAGCCAGCGCCGAGCAGGACGGTAGCGGCACCGACCATGGGGTCGAAGCCAGCAGCCATCATGGTAGCGGCGAGCAGGGCGTAGAAGGGAACGGTCTCCTCGCACATACCATAGGTGGTACCACCGAGGGAGAAGATGAGCATCAGCACGGGAATGAGCATGATCTCGTTGCCCTTAAGCTTCTGCACCAGGACGGCGATGCCGTTGTCCAGAGCGCCGGTCTCGGTCATCATACCGAGGAAGCCGCCCAGGATCATAACGAAGAGGCAGACGGGCAGAGCGTCAGCGAAGCCCTTAATCGGGGCGGTGCAGAAATCGCTCAGACGGGCGGCAGTAACCGCGCCGCCGGACGTGCCGGAGACGATAACGGTAACAACTGCAACAATTGCCAGCAGAGCTAGAAGAATGGTGAACGATGAAGGCATACCGCGCTTTTTCTTAGCGGTCTCAGTCATGGTTCTCATCCCCCCTTCATAAATCATTTAACTTTCTCGCGCGAAGCGGATTTTCCGTGCCGTGCCCACCGCCCGACGCAAGATATTTACCAGACAAAACCGCTCGGGGTGAGCAGCAATACACCCCGAGCGAGATGCTAGATGCTCTTACTTGAGCGTGGCGTACATGACAGCCTTGATGGTGTGCATGCGGTTCTCGGCCTCGTCGAAGACCTTGGAAGCGGGGCTCTCGAAGACCTCGTCGGTGACCTCCTGCTCGGTGATGCCGAACTGCTCGCACTTCTCGGCGCCAATGGTGGTGTTGGTGTCGTGGAAGCTGGGCAGGCAGTGCAGGAAGATGGCACCCGGGTTGGCCATAGCCATGACCTCGGAGGTGACACGATACGGGGTGAGCTGAGCGATGCGCTCGGCCCAGACCTCGTCGGGCTCGCCCATGGAGACCCACACGTCGGTGTAGATAACGTCGGCACCGGTGACGCCGTCCTTGACGTCGGTGGTCAGCTTGATGGTGCAGCCGTTGGCCTCGGCGATGGGCTTGCAGGCCTCGATGACGTCGTCGGCGGGCATGCACTCCTCGGGGCCGCAGGCCACGAAGTTCATACCGAGCTTGGAGCAGACGACCATGAGGGAGCGAGCAACATTGTTCTTGCAGTCGCCCATGAAGACGAGAGTCTTGCCCTTGATGTCGTAGTTGAAGTTCTCCTGGACGGTCAGGATGTCGGCGAGCATCTGGGTGGGGTGCCACTCGGTGGTCAGGCCGTTCCACACGGGCACGCCGGACTTAGCAGCGAGCTCCTCGACGTCGTCCTGGGCAAAGCCACGGAACTCGATGCCGTCATACATGCGGCCGAGAACGCGGGCGGTGTCCTCGATGGACTCCTTCTTGCCCATCTGCGACGAACCCGGATCGAGGTAGGTGACGCCCATGCCCAGATCCATGCCGCCGACCTCAAAGGCGCAGCGGGTACGAGTGGAGGTCTTCTGGAAGAGCAGAACGATGTTCTTGCCCTCGAGATAGCGGTGCGGAACGCCAGCGCGCTTCATGTCCTTGAAGTTCTTGGAGAGCTTGAGCAGGTACTCGATCTCCTCGGTGGTGAGGTCGAGAAGCTTGAGGAAGCTACGGCCGGAGAGGTTAACACCCATGGTTCGTTTCCTTTCGAAAAAAGAATTACGTAAGTATTAGTGTTGCCCGTTTGACGGGCGAAACCGGTGCGGTTGTAGGGGGACCGCACCGGAAACGGAAAGACTTAGAGGTCCTCGCGCCAGAAGGGCATGCTCATGCAGCGCGGGCCGCCGCGGCCGCGGGAGAGCTCGGCGGAGGGCACGACGAGAAGGTCCAGGCCCTCCTTGTACAGCACGTCGTTGGTGACGGTGTTGCGGGCGTAGACGCAGATCTTGCCGGGCTCGACGCACAGGGTGTTGGAGCCGTCGTTCCACTGCTCGCGGGAGGCCGCGATCGGGTCGCCGCCGCCGCAGGGGATCAGCTTGACCTGGTCGACGCCGGTGGCGTCCTCCAGGACGTGCTCGAGGGTGTCCTCGATCAGGCGGATGTTCACGTCGCCCGGGTTCTTGCCGGCGGTCAGCTCGTAGACGCGCAGGGTGCCCATGATGGCGGGGTGGATCGTGAACTTATCGACGTCGATCTGGGTGAAGACCGTGTCGAGGTGCATGAAGGCGCGCGAGACCGGGATGTCGAAGGCCAGGATGCGCTCGACCTTGGAGTCGGAGTTCCAGAAGATGTTCTGGGCCATGACGTCGATCGCGGCGGCCTGGGTGCGCTGGGAGATGCCGACGGCGAGGGTCTTCTCGTTGATGTTCAGCACGTCGCCGCCCTCGGTGTGGAACTGGCAGTCGCGGCGGAAGTACAGCGAGACGTCCTTGTAGTCGGGGTGGTACTTGAAGACGTACTTGCCGTACAGGGTCTCGCGGTTGCGGGTGACCGAGTACATGCGGTTGAGGTTGACGCCCTCGCCGACGACCGCGAACGGGTCGCGGGTGAAGTAGAGGTTGGGCATCGGGTCGATGATCAGGTCGGACTCGGACTCGGAGTTGACCAGGGAGTCGAGGGTCGTGGACGCCGTGAGGGGCATGTCGATCTCGGCCTTGGTCATGCCGGCCATGGTCTTCTTGACGAACTCGAGGTTGTCCTCGATGGAGTCCAGCTTCTCGCGGACGATCTGCGGCATGTGCTGGCCGCGGATGCCGGCCTCGGCGATGTACTGGTCGGTGAACTCGGCGCGGGCGCCGGGGACCTGGTCGAACACCTCCGCGACGAGGTTCTCGAGATAGAGGACCTCCACGCCCTGGTCCCTCAGGATCTGGGCGAAGGTGTCGTGCTCCTGCTGCGCGACCTCCAGGAACGGGACGTCGTCGAACAGGAGTCGCTCGAGCTCGTCGGGCGGCAGGTTGAGGAGCTCGTCGCCGGGACGGTGCAGGCAGACCTTCCTGAGCTTGCCGATCTCGGAAGGCACGTGCAGACCTTTCGTCATGGCCTCCTACCTTTCTTTCGGGCCCCTGTCAGGGCCGATTCGTTAGCGCCCCTCCGTGTGAGGCGTTATTGCTGACGACATATTTATATCCAAAATCAGCTCATACTTCCACCTCGCCCCCGAACGGTCAACAAAGTGCGATGAACGGTATATCGCATATGATTCCCCCATAATGCACTTCAGCGTTCTAAAGTAGCTTTTCAAAGGTAAATGCTCTTTTTTCTTAAAAACCATTTGCGATTGCGTCTCTAAACTTTTGATTCAGAATTGCATAGCTAAATCGGTTTTATGTATATAAATGACGCTAGTTTACGTTTCTGCCTGTATTCGATGATATTCAGCTATCTATCATTCTTATTCATACTTACGCATCAGTTGAGTGAGGATATAGACCGCTTGCAGACGAGCGGGGCGTCAGTCCTATGACTTGTCAGCGTAAGAAGTAGGTAAAGATACCGTTCACGCGATACGTCCGTGCCAGCGGTCGACTAAATTGAGACAATAGTGATTTAGAGTTAGGCTACCGTCCTCTACGGGGACTGAACGGACAGATGCATATGTCGAGCAAAATCGAAAAGAAGCAAGCCGCTGCAAAGCTGCGCAAGCCGCCGCGCGACTTCTCGTACACGCAAAACCGAGAGCTTAGCTGGCTGCGCTTTAACAACCGCGTGCTTGACGAAGCCTTCGATGAGACCGTTCCGCTGTTCGAACGTCTAAAGTTCGTGTCGATTTTCGAGTCTAACCTCGACGAGTTTCTCATGGTGCGCGTGGGCGGCCTGTCCGATCTGGCAGAGCTCAAAAAACAGCCTGTCGACAACAAGAGCAATATGACCGCCTCCGAACAGGTCGATGCTGTCATGGCCGAGCTGCCCGGGCTCCTTACCCGCTGGGAGTCCATCTTTAAGAGCATCGAGGGCAAGCTCGACACTCTGGGCGTTCACCGCGCCCGCATCGATTCGCTTACGCCCGAGGAGCGCACCTTTGTAACCCGCTACTTCCAGGCCTACGTGTCGCCGGTTATCTCACCATTGGTCATTGACCCGCGCCACCCCTTCCCCAACCTGCGCAACGGCGCGCTCTATCTGGCTTGCGGCCTAGACGGCGTCACTGACGAGGAGAGCCTGCTGGGCCTTATCGAGATTCCTGCCTCGATGAACCGCGTGGTCGAGATCCCCTCGCCCACCGGCACCTACTCCTACATCTTGCTCGAGGACGTCATCCTCGCCTGCCTGGACAGTTGCTTTGGCTCCTACAAGCCACTCGACCGCGCGCTCATCCGAGTCACCCGCAACGCCGATATCGACCCGGACGGCGAGGGCGTCGAAGAGGAAGAGGACTACCGCCAGCACATGAAGCGCATCCTCAAGAAGCGTCTGCGCCTGCAGCCGGTGGTGCTCGCCGTATCGGGCTCACTCGAGAAGCCAACGCTCAAGACCATCCGCAAAGCGCTCGAGCTCTCGCGTCGCTCGGTGTTTACATGCGATATCCCCCTTGACCTGGGCTACGTCTTTGGCATTGAGGGCAAGATTCCCGAACACCTACGCAACGAGCTGCTCTTTACGCCGTTTAAGCCGCAGCCCAACCCCACCATCGATATGGCCCGCTCCATCCGCGAGCAGGTGTTGCAGCACGACAAGCTGCTCTTTTACCCTTACGAGGCCATGAACCCGTTCTTGGACCTGGTGCACGAAGCAGCCTACGACCCCGAGTGCATCTCGCTGCGCATCACGCTCTACCGCGTGGCCAAACAGAGCCGCCTGTGCGAGTCGCTCATCGATGCTGCCGAAAACGGCAAAGAGGTCACGGTACTCATGGAGCTCCGCGCCCGCTTTGACGAGCAGAACAACATCGAGTGGGCCGAGCGTCTGGAAGAGGCCGGCTGCACCGTTATCTACGGCTCCGAGGGCTTTAAGTGCCACTCCAAGATCTGCCAGCTCACCTATCGCGAGGGCATGGCGCTTACCCGTCTGACGCTTTTGGGCACCGGCAACTTTAACGAGAAGACGGCCAAACTCTACAGCGACTTTATGCTCATGACAGCCCATCCCGGCATCGGCGAGGACGCCAACCTGTTCTTCCGCAACCTGTCGCTGGGCAACCTGCGCGGCGACTACCGATTCCTGGGCGTGGCGCCCGTGGGCCTCAAGCCGCTCATCATGCGCGGTCTGGACCGCGAGATTCAACGCGCCCTTGTCGGCGAGCCCGCCCGCGTGTTCTTTAAGCTCAACTCGCTTACCGACCGCGAGGTCATCGACAAGATTGCCGAGGCATCGTGTGCCGGCGTGCGCGTGGACATGATCATCCGCGGTATCTCGTGCCTCAAGCCGGGCGTTGCCGGCAAGACCGAGAACGTGCATGTGCGCTCCATCGTCGGACGCTTTTTGGAGCACGCCCGTGTTTACGCTTTTGGCGTGGACTCGGACATGATTTACCTGAGCTCGGCCGACATGATGACGCGCAACACCGAGCACCGCGTGGAGATCGCCTTCCCCGTGCTCGACCCCACCTGCCGCGCCCTAGTACACGAGTACATGGGCATGCAGCTGCGCGACAACGTGAAGGCCCGCAGCCTCACGAGCGACGGCACCTGGGTCCCCGTAGAGCGTGCAGAGGGTGAGAAACCCTTCAACTCGCAGGAGGCTCTACTGGAGCGTGCCTATCGCAACGCCGAGGCCGCGCCCGAGCCCGTCATTGAGGCGGAACCTGCCTCCGAGGCCGAGCCGCAGAGCCCGCCGTGGAGAAAGCGCCCAAGGTTCAGAAGGTCCAGGCGACCGTCATTGAGCCCGAGCCTGCACCTGCACCTCGACCCGAGACGCAGGTCACCAAGCCCGCACCCGAGACGAGCGCCCGTCGCGATAAGCCCGCTGGCAAGACCAAGGCCATCGAGCGCCATCGCCCCGGTCGCGTGCGCATGGGCCTGGGCCTGATCGGCCTGGGTCTTAAGACGCTCATTACCGGCAAGACCAAATAGGCGTTTGTAGAAGCGCCCCGCATTTGAGGAAAGCCTCGGATGCGGGGCGCTTTTCCCTGCTACCATGGTGCGGACAACAACGCGAATGACAGGCAGGGATATGAAGCTCACCATAGAATCGATGACGTACGGCGCCGACGGGCTGGCGCATGCCGACAACGGCAAGGCCGTCTTTGTGCAGGGCGCCGTGGCAGGCGACACCGTCGAGGCCGAGGTCGTACAGGACGGCAAGTCGTTCATGCGCGCCCGCACCACCGAGATTCTGGAGCCAAGCCCCGATCGCATTCAGCCTCCCTGCCCCTTCGTGGGCATCTGCGGCGGCTG
>OGPK01002265.1_pt1 | contig 12741 bp, 5 predicted proteins | sample 1552921 | NCBI WGS metagenome assembly OGPK01 (sample SAMEA2580264, study PRJEB22360) | human gut metagenome | biome: human gut; feature: human-associated habitat; material: faeces | place: Denmark | collected 2008/2010 | reverse complement strand
TCTGCCGCACCTCGCTCGCCGTATCGGCACTTAGAATTATGCGGTATTGCCCTTAATCTAACTGCGGGTTGCAAAAACGGGTACCCCATGCCGTGCGGCATCTCTTCGTTGCTGTTATAGCTTCTATTATATCATATGCTTCGCGTGTGTCAACGGATATTTTGACGAATATTATGCAGGCATCTCTTCGTTGCTGTTCACGCTTTTTCTCTGCCGTTTTTCCTTCCCATCCTTCTTCACTTCATCCAGGCACTCCCGCTCACGTACCTTCATTCTCACCTATTATCCCAAGGTCTATCTGAAATCAAAAAAGCAGCGGCCAGCAATCTGCCAGCCGCTGCTTACCTTATTATAATAGCGCTCCCGGATTATCCGCTCTGCTTCATCTCAATTACTCTTCGCTGTCATCCGGGATATCTTCCTCAAAAGCATCCATCCAGCTTTCGTTGTGCCACTTATCTTTTTCACCTTTTTCCTTGGCGGCAACCTTCTGCCGTTGTGCCTGGTCGTTCATTATGGTGCCGATCGGGTTCAGCGCGCGTTCTTCAATAATGTGGTAGAACAGCCCCATCGGGTTATTCACGTTGGGGTCTTTGGCGGCCTTTGCCCAGAACACATCAAAGTCCAGTTCATGCGCCATAGCTTCCATCAATGGGGTCAGGCTGCCATACTTTTCAATCACTTCATTCATGCAGGCCAGGTAATGCAGCCGCATTTCGTCTTTCAGCCCATTGCGCAGGCTGGAAGGCGATGGCACGCACCGCGCTGCCAGGTGGCGGTAAATTTCGTGGTAAGCGCCGCGCTGGCCGCTCGTCAACGTCTTTTCCAGGTATCCATCATCTACAAACTTTGCAAACTCTTTTCGCATATCCTGCCGTTTTACAATCGTTTCGGGAATCAGCTCTACCTTGGGCGGCTCCGGCTCCGGCATCGTTTGCTGCACCGGCTCGTCCATCACATGGTACTCCGCTTCCAACAGCTCCTCTTTGGGTTCTGCTGCCGGCTTTGCCTTGCGGAAAATATAAATGCGATAGTTATCCATATCCTCGCGCAGCACCTTGTTCAGATACCGCGCCGGGCTGCGCATCGTCTGCGACCGGGGAATGATCTCCTGTGCATAGCGGGGTGCCACACCGGCCAGCCAACTGGTCAGCCCGCCGCAATCCAGGATGATGGCATTCATCTTTCCAAACACCGTTTTGTTGCCGCCGTCCTGCTCGCCATCGCCTGCCTGGATGGTGCAGCAGGCGTCTGCCAACACATCAATGATCACTTCCACCGCGTGCAGCTCTTCGGGCGTAATCTCCGCGCGCAGCTGATCCATGCGCGCTTTCACAACAATTTCCTCCCGCAGCTCGGTGCGGTGGCGTCCAAAGGAATAGGGGATCGTTGTTTCCGGTGCCGAAACATAATCAAAGGTGATCACGCTGGGGTCATCCAGCAGCGAATCCTCAATCGCCACGGTGGGGCGGCCCTTCTTTTTGCTCTTTTTGCGCACTGTGCTGTTGATGCTGTCCAGGTTGGCCTGTGCGGCGGCATCATCCACCGGGTCAATCGTTACCACCAGCGAAAGAACCTTCTGCCCTTTTTTTTCGTACACATCGTAATTAAAAATAATATCCGTCTTTTCGTTAATTTCCGCCTTTGCCTTTTCCAGTGCCAGGCGGCGGAAATCCGACCATCGGTTGGCCGTATACGAAAGCTGTTCATACAGCATGCTCAGGTTCCATACCAGCGGTTCCCCGGCCGCTTTCTTTTTCAGGTACAGGCTCTGGTAGCTCTTGCACAGCTCGTAAATGCGGATGGAATAGGTGGACCGCATCAGCATGGTGTAGGTCACATCCATGGTGGTATACAGGGTTTTCAGCTGCACCAGGTGCGGTTTCAGCACCGGATCCAGCGTGATGGTCATGCGCGCGCGGCCTTCATCAATGCGCACTTTATCGATCCAGCGGAATGTTTCCACCGTGGAAGTTCCGTTATTCTTGATCCACTGGATGGGCGCGTTGGCCAGCTCCTCAATATTTTTGCGCACCTGCTTGTACAGCGCCCCGCTGTGCGGGTCCATGCCGGTCATCTTGATAAAATCATAAATGCTCAGCTCATAAGAAGGCAGGTCCGTATCCTCCGGCTTAATCATCGAAAAAATATGCAGCATCAGGCGCTGCTGGCTCAGCGTCAGGTTGTTGCGCGTCATCTGTACAAGGTCATTGGATTTGCGAACGATGGTCTGGTCCCCGCGTTCTTCAAACGTAACGACAAACGGATCATCTTTTTTCTGTTTACTTGCCGCCATAAGCAGGGGCCTCCTATATCGGTTGCTGTATCCCGGGTGGTCACGCACATCATGCTAAACATTATAGCACATCCTGTTGTCCAGCACAAGAATTGCAAATTTACACAGGGTTTCACCGCCATTACCCTGTGCAAAATGCAACACCCGCGTTGTGGTTTGCCATATATCCTGTGGGGGCTGCAGTCCGGGTGCAGGTTACACAGGGTTTTATTGTGCTTTTCTGTCCTGCTGTTTCAGGGTTCTGTAACCTGATGGAATGGCAACACCAATTTTTTCCCGTTCTCCCCCATCTCCCGGCTTACCTCTGGTTGTTATTATGGCTTAGATATTTAGTTCTATATTAGTAATAGGTAGAGCCTGTGTAATTTAACAACGCAAACCTGTGTGTTCAACCAACTGCAGCCTGTGCATTCCACCACCATTTTCCTGTGCGGAAAGCAACCTGCGTAAAGTTGCAAATAAGCCAAAAACAGCCAAACCTGTGTAAATTGCAACACGGGGAACGGGCCTATCCTGTGTGGTTTTCCAACAGGTACGCGGGTCACGGCGGGGCAGGGGAGCGGGAATACCCTGTGTAAAATGCAACTGTTCCGGGGGTAACCTGTGCGTTTTTCCAACGGTAAGCGGCATAGGAAAACAAGGCAATCCTGTGCGTTTTTCCAACACGTTTCGGGAATGTTCGGCACAGAATGCGGGCAATACCCTGTGCAAAATTGCAATAGATCACAGCTGCTTCAAATAGATCAGTTGCAAATTTACACAGGGCAGCACCCCTATATTATAAGGTAAGTGCCGCACAGAATGGCGCGTGAGGGGTTGCAGTTTACACAGGATAGATTGAAAGCTGGGAGCTGGGAGCTATCTGAAACGTCAAAAAGCTCGTCTGTTTCAGCAAACGCAGCCGGATTTTGTGCTTGCGAAAGATTCGCTATTTTCGTTGCTCTCAGATGCACCTCAGGAGCTGGCGCAAATAGAGATCGGCAAGGGGGAACCGGGAATCAGGGGCGGGGCAGGGGGGACAAAAAAGCGAATGGCATATCTGCAGCAAACCCGCACCCCGTTGTAAAGGGAGAACGGCGTCCCGTTGGCGGGCGTGCAATCCACCAAACACACACCCGCCGCCGCAAACACCGCAAACCGTTTGCAGGGGCGCGGTGTACCCATCGCGCCGCAAAAAACGGGAACCGTGCGCCGCAAACCTGCCATCCCTCCCACAAGGCGCCCACCCAGCCGCCAGGCCCCGCCACAAACAGGCGCATGCGAAACAAATAATTGCGCAAAAACAGGGAAATGTAGCAAAAAAGGCGAATTTTGCCGCAAAGTTGCGCTCTGTGTGCGCAGAGGATCATAAACGCGCGGTTAAAGTATATAAAAATGACCGCTGCCAAAAAGAAAATTAGGAATAAATTATACAAAGGCTTTGAATACATTACATAATTGGAGGAAAACGCAATCAGTAAAAGTGCTGAAAAACAGGAATTTACGTGGATTGTATTGCCTTTCTGGTGTAAAAGTGCTATACTTTAACACTGAAAAGTAAATGCGCAATGAGAAGATTCGATGCGTAATTTTTTTGAAAACAACATGGCAACGGTTGCGCAAGTGAAAGAAGCTGGCTTCTTTTATTGTTCCACAGGGATCCCCTGTGGAACAATGTGCTTTCATCAAGCCAGCGCGAAAGGCGAGTGAGCAGATTGAATAGAACAGGGAAAAACACAACAGGTTGGGCGCGCCGGCTGACAGCGCTGCTTGTCACCGCTTGCCTGGTTATGGCAATGGCCCTGCCTGTATACGCCGAGGTGGATCTTCTGCCCGACGCACCTGACGAAGTAGAGCTGCTGGAGGATGAGTCGGGAACGGCCTCCGGGGAGAATACCGCTCTGCCGGAGCAGAATGCCGCCACCCCGGAACCGGAACAAAGCGCCGAGCCGGAGCAGCCCGCCCCGACCGAAACGCCGGAGCCCACGGCAGAACCCACCCCGACCCCGGAACCGGCAGCCACCGCAACGGCCACCCCTGTGCCGACCGTGACCCCCACCGCCACCCCGGAACCGACCGAACAGCCGCAGAAGATGTACGCCGCAAAAAGCGTGGATAACGTGCAGGCAGTTAGTGAGGGAGCGCCGGAGACTTACACGCTCTATTTTGCAGTGCCTACCAGTTGGACCAATTATAAAAAGGTAAAAATACATGCCATTGTTGGACAAAATCCAAATGGTGATAGAAAATATTATCTTGATATGCAGGAAGCTGACATAACGGAGGACGGAAGAAAAATTTATTCTGCAGTCCTGAATAAGGCCAAACACTATCCAAATAATGGGTTGGGTGGACTTGAATTTTGCGGATATAATGAAGATACATCTACAGACGATAACCCTACATACAAAGTAACAATTGTTCAAGTAGATAATAATAATCAACTTAAGTGGATGTCGTTCGATCCAACTCGTAACGATTATATCGGCGGCAACTACTATGACGGAGAGAACAGAAAATGGTTTACCTATACGGTTAGCCATAAGCATTTCGCTGGCAAAGAGATGGCCTTTGAAAATAAAACCAGTGAAACACTAACGAACGTCCAAGCCTGGTTTTATGAACCGAATAAAGAAACAGGAAAACTTGATCAGGTCGGTGACCCAATACCCTTAAATATTGCTCCTAATTCCACAGCAACCTTTAAGATTCCTGACGATTTTTGCTCTTATGTTAAGTTTACATGGAATGAGGGCGGTCAAAACAAATCCAGCAAAATCTATAACTTCTATGGTGAAGATGTTAGTGGTGATGATAAAAAATCCTTTACATACAGTGATACAAGTAACTGCTTTATCTATACTGGCGCAGACAACGAAAGATGGGGTATAGAAAACTCTTTCTGTATCTATTACGATGCTACTTTTTCCAAGATGGCATTGACGGGAGATACCGACGACTATTCAATCCCCAAAGCTAATCAAAGTACAGTTTACTACCGCTTAAAAGGAGATGGCAAAGAAAGCATAGGCGGCACAATGAGCCGGATTGAGGGCACAGATTACTATGCAGCAGATGTGCCGGATGGCTATACCGAAATCGTATTCTCTTCGTATCCGTTGAGTGACGATAAGAACCTTGCAAACTGCGGCAACAGTACAGGCTGGGAAACCATACCTACAGACTATAAGGTGACGGAACGGTGCTTCTATGCGGATACGAATGACGATGCAGTATATGGCAAGGGCCAACGTGGCGGCTACTGGGCTCCAAAAGGTACCCCGCGTGATGCCGAAACGTGGAAAAAAACTACAATAGTAGATATTAAACCCGCTAATTTTACGGAAGAAGCAAACACAAAATATGTTACCAGTACGCTGTATGACTATTATACAGATTACGAACTGAACGGCAAGAACCGTGATAGTTACGATCGAAGTTCTCCTGCTGTAAGTTACCGCAACTGGGTACCCTTCCGTGAATTTGATCAGGCGCTGAGCGATTATTATCAGGCTGCAAAGGCCCAATACCCGCTTTATACCGGACATTTCCAGCCTTCTTATTCTGACTGGGGATTTAGGTTTGATGCGATTAGTGCTGCATTGAATCTTTGGGGGCTTAATAGCGCCTTCAAAAATGAAAATCGCTTCATGGCAATCAATAACTCCACAATCAATGAAGAAGGAAATGGTACACGTTATGACTATGCCTATCAGGGCTTGGTTGCGGATACAACATCCACCGGTAAAGCAACAAGTGAACCCCTGCTGAAAGATACAAAAGTAGCAGAACCGCACTTCGATGAAGCGTTTTTGAGCGGCACGAACACCAAAAATGCAAAGCTTGGCAATGTGTACAATAATGTTGCGTTCCCCTTTACCAAGAAAGCGATTTTTGATGAGGATCAGGGCGTTGATTACTGGTACTTTGACAGCCAGGATACGACCCTGTACTTGAAGCAGGATACCGAGCAAGATCAATATTTCCTGAAATCAAGCACAGACGAGCAGGAAAGGGAAAAGTCACGCAATCTTGAATCTAACTCCACCTCAAAAACGATAACCAAAAATGACAAGACTGTAAGTTCCTATGGCTACTTCCCGTTCAATGAAACAGCAACCGGTGGTGTGGCTTCTACCTACAATTACGGCTTTGGCACCAAGCTGCAGATGGATTTTACCCTGACGGATGACGGTATGGTGGAAACCAATAAGATTGGTGAAGACAATAAAAAGGTAAAAACCAACATCAAGTTCTTCTTCTCCGGTGACGATGACGTTTGGGTATTCATTGATGGCAAGCTGGCGCTTGACGTTGGCGGCGCCCATGGTAAGGTTTCCGGCCTGCTGGAATTTGGCGCGACAGACGATGGAAAGAATAGTGTAACAGCCTATGTCAGTAAGGTCAAACAAGGCGGAACGTCAGGTAGTGATCAAGATAAAAATTCTGTCAAGTCCGTAACATATAATGGCGAACCCATCAATTTCTACGCGCAAGGCACTACTCTTCCACTCGACAAAGGCAAAAAGCACACACTTACCATGTACTACATGGAACGCGGTATGTGGGAGTCCAACATGGCGGTGGCGTTCAACTTCCCGGATAATAACGAGCTGCAGGTTCAAAAAGAAGTCGATCTGACCAACGTTACTGATGATGACTTCAAAAACTGCTTTAAAAACCAGAAAATCTTCAACTTCACCATCCAGAACCAGGCAACCCATTATGGAAAAACAGATGCCGTTGGCCCGGATGAAAGCGGAACTCAGTCCCAAAAGGTGAATTTGAATGAGAGCAACATTGCCGCCGCAACCCCAGGAAACGAATATGACTACATTTTCAGGCGGGAAACAAACCCCTGGCCAGATTCCGGGAATGAAAACGAAAAGGTCCTTCACTGGTACGCACGCTATATGGATACGCAAAGTGCAGCGCGTGAGAAACGTCGTGGCATCCTGACGCTGGAAAAACCCATCAATATCGAAAAAATGCGCTTCCTTACGTTCCAGGTTTACGTTTCCCAAAAAGATGGTAGTGACCTTTCCCTCAACAACCTGTATCTGGAACTGCTGGATAATCAAGACCTGCTGGAGCCTCCAAAATCCCCCGGCCAAAAAGGCAGCCTTGGCACAACAGGCATTAACGGCGCAACGTATGGCTCGGTCGAAGTGACGACAGACCAATGGGTCACCGTAAAGCTGGACCTGCACAAGATGAAAGAGCAGGGCGATTTTAACAACAACGTTACAACCATCCGCGTGGGCGATAACTATAACCGCAACATCTATTTCAGGAACTTTACCTTCATTCCCAAAGCGGTGCCAAGTAAGATGACCGGCTTTACAACCGATCAGGAGAAAATCCCGGATTACGGCTCCGCCGAAAGCGGTCAGTTGAAAAACGCCGAAAACGCACAGTACACCTCCAACATGGACACAGACACCCAGTTGGTGGACGGTGACGGACGCTTTGTTCTGGAAGCTGGAGAAACCGTTACCTTCAGCGACCAGTTCCGCCGCGGCAGCTACATTTCGCTCAAAGAGGAACTGAACGAAAACCTGTACGACACCACATGGACGGTGTGCGAGAACGGGCATGTGGTTGAGTCGATGAAAGAAGGTAACAGCGTAACTCTTCCTAGTACAATACCTTCGTTAGACGGGCAGACGGGAAGCAGCCCCAATGATGGCCGAACGGAAAAGAAGGGAGCAGATAAAGAGCAGGAGGGCAACAAGTATAACGAAAACAAACCCTCCGCCGACACCATCGTCTTCCGCTCCTATAAGGACCCGGACGAAACAAAATCCACGCTGACAAAGCTAAAGGTAAAATACGTCAACACCGTCAAAACCGGCGGGCTGAAAATCCAAAAGCAGGCCGCAGCTGGTGAGGAAAAGAACATTACAGGCACCTACAAGTTCAAAGTTACCTTTAGTGATGTTGGCGGTGCTGGTCTGGAAAAAGAGGACATCATAAGGTATGTTGAGATCGACATGAACGATGCGGTAAAATACCCAGACCACACCGTGACCATCACCGGCATCCCCGTTGGCACCCGCTATACCATCGAGGAAGAAACACCGCTAGATGGTTCCAGGCTGCAAAGCGTAACTGTTCCGAAAGATTGCGATTCCGCCGATGTGATCGACAACACCATGGTGGAAGGCGTGATTAAGGAGGCAAACACCTCCCCAATTACCGCAATCTTTACCAACACCAAGCGCACACTGATCAACATTGAGTTCAACAAGCTCTGGGAAGATGCAGATGGTACGGATCTTAGTACAAAGAACCCGCCGGATACAATCTACATCCAGCTCCAGCGCCGCCTGAAAAACGGCACAGGCTATACAGACTGGGAACCGGTAAACTACCCGACCGCGGAAAGCCCAAAATATGTTACCATTAACCGCGATGATTACGGCTGGAAGTGTATCTTTAACAACCTGGATCAGTACCCGGTTGGCGGCAGTGCGGCAAACAACTATATTTACCGCATTGTGGAAGGTACGGTGGATAAGGCTGGCAACTTTACCGCGGTAAAGCCGAACGAAACCATTACGATTAACGGCAATACGTATGTTGTAACGGCTGAAGCTGAAGCAACAGCAAACAGCGAAACGAACAGCGCGGGCAGCTCAACAGACAATACAGCCACAGCAAACAGCGAAACGAACAGCGAAACCGGCGCAACTACAACGCCAGCCACAGTAACCCCCGATGGAACCATCACCGGCGGCAGCGGCAAGATTGTGCTGACCAACACGCTGCAGAACCCGAAGTTTGCACTGGATATCATCAAGAAGGACGCGGAACCCAATAATGCGGGCGAAGAAGTATTCTTGAAAGATGTTGAGTTCAAGCTGGAAAAGCTGAAGCAAGCAAAAACTGGAGGAACGCAGTGGGAAGTAGATACTTCCTATACATTCAACAACAACGACAACCTACATTATTTGACCGGTACAACCGGAACGGACGGCGAGATTAAAAATAACCCGTTCAAGGATCTGGAACCCGGCAGATACCGGCTGACGGAAACCAAGGCACATGAGGGGTACAACCTGTTGTCCAAGTCGATTGATATCGAATTTACCCAAGACGGCAAGTACAAGATAGACGATGGTCCCGCCCAAAAAGCAACGGGCGATGCAGCCAGCGGCTACACAGTTACCTTTACCGTTCTGAACCGTAAAACGCCTGAGCTGCCCCACACGGGTGCAGACGCGCCAAGCCTGTGGCTGCTGATCGGCATGCCGCTGGCGGTGGCAGGGCTGTTGATATTCACATTCCGCTACAACAGGAAAGGGGGCCGGCGACATTAACCATCCCCCGGAAACCCAGCAACCCCCAGGATGCAGGGCCTGCCCGCCCGTGCGCGCCCGTTTACGGCAGGGCGCAGCCATAAGCCGGGGTGTATAACTGAAAAGCGGAAAATATCGCCTGTTTCTATAAGCGCAGCCGGATTTTGTGTTAAGAAGCCTTGGGGTCCGGAAAGGATTCCGGCGGCTCTTTGCCTTACATCCTGCTTGTGGCTGCGAAATATCCGTTATTTCCTTTGGTTTCAGATGCACCTTAAGCCAAGTGGGCAAGCGGCCCAGTTTTTCCTCCTTTTTTCTTCACGGCACAGTGCGGGCGGCGCGGCAGCGTTTCCCCGCTGCAGCGCCCCGCACTGCACGCCGTGCTGATGCAGAACCCTTAAGCCGGGCGGCCCCGCCGCCCATCCGATGATGATTTTTTTAAGAGAAGAGGTACTGAAATGAAAAAAGCAAAACGTTTTCTCACAGGCCTGTTGAGCGCCGCCCTGGCCCTCAGTCTGTGCGCCATGCCAGCAATGGCAGCCGAGGGCGAAGGCAATGCCCAAACACCTGAAATCAAAACCAGCGTAAGTACGATTGATAAAACAAAAAAAGGCTCTATTACCATTTATAAGTATCTCCATAGCACAGAATTGACAGGTTCTGTAGCTGGAACTGGTGAGCAGCAGGCTGTGCCGAATGAGGCTACGCCGCTTAAAGATGCAGGTTTTACTATTTATCAGGTTAAAACGGCAGATGAGCTGGTAGCATATTATGAAGCTGCTAGTGATGATAATGCTGTTACAGCGGATAGCTTTTTTAAGACTCCTGGCGATAAAACCGCAGCAAATCTGAAAGAAGGTATCGCTGACAAAGCTGTTAAAGGTAAAGACGGCAAAACGGAAAGAAAAACGGATGCTAATGGTTTTGTTAAGTTTGAAGACCTGAACGTTGGCATGTACCTGGTTATCGAAACAACGACGCCGGATTCCGTTGTAAAGCCCGTGGATCCGTTCCTTGTTTCTATTCCTATGACGAGAGTTCAGGTTGGTGAGCAAGCAACGGGAGACCAGCTTAAGGAATGGCTCTATGATGTTGTTGTTTACCCGAAGAACAGCTCCGCGAAAGGTGACATTACGCTGGTAAAGAAAGGTAAGACAGACGGTAAAGAAAATGAAATCGAAAATTTGCCGAATGTTATCTTTAAGTTGCAGCGCTACAACGAAAATTCAACGAGCAAGGATAAATACGATGATTATACTGTAAATGGCAAATGCGAGTTTACAACAAATGGCAGTGGCGAAATCACCGTTCAGAATTTGCTCAAGGGTAAATACCGTTTTGTGGAAATTGGCTATGCAGAAAACAAGGAAAGCGGCTATATTATCAACAACAATGTGGCATATGAGTTTGAAATTAATGATCAAGGTAAGCTTGTAACGCCGGATGGAGCTACCCCGAACAGCGATTTTGTAATTAACAATGACAATACCATGACGGTTTATAACCATAAGCCGGATTTGGAGAAAGACGTAACTAAGCGTAATGATGGCAAAGGCACTGACGAAGGCAACGATACCGACTATGCTGTTGATGATACCGTTGAATATACTCTGACCATCTATGTTCCTGAAAATGTAGCAAAGCTGAAAACCTTTAAAGTTGTTGATACAATGAACAAGAATCAGCTTAAGCATAACATTAACAGTGTTACCATTAGCGGTAAAAATGCAGACGGTCAAGATGTAACCTTTGCTGCGAATACTGATTACACGTTGACAGATACCTCTGATAGCAATAATTCTGAAATTACGATTGATTTTAAAGCAGGAACGAGCCAGGATAACCTGAATGCAGCTGCCGGTAAGACCATCACGATTACTTACACTGCAACTTTACAGCCGGGCGCAGACACTACCACTGATGGCAATGTGAACGAAGCTCACCTTGATTACTCCCGTAAGACGGATATTAAGCATGGCGAGGATGATACTCCCTACGAAATCCATGATAAGGCTGTTGTTTATACCTTCAAAACTGGTATCCTGAAAAAGGGTCAGGATGGAAATACTGAAAAACTGCTGAATGGTGTAACGTTTGACCTTTATAAGAAGTACGATGCAAAGACTGACAAACTGAAAGAGGGTACGACCGATACTGTTATCTTTGGTATAAAGGAATGCAAGTTCCTGACTGCGACAGAGGCCAAGGCACTGGGGTTGAATGCAACAGAAGCTGAGAATGAGCCGAAGTGGTTTAAGGTAACCACACTTACGACCGCGGGTGAGGGTGTAAATGCTGGTTGCGCAACTGTCAATGGTTTGCCCGATGGCGAGTACAAATTGGTAGAAACCATGACAAATAAGGGCTATAACTTGCTTTCCGGCCCTGTTGATGCCAATTTGACTGTGGATTATGCTACTAGTTGGACAGTTAACGATAAATTTTCTAGCGATGGCAAATTGATTAAGCGTGACGTAAAGACCACTACTTTCAAGAATGGCCAGGACGATTATACGTATGCACCAATTACCATCATCAACCGCAAGGGCTTCGACCTGCCCACCACCGGTGGTTTCGGCACCCTGCTGTTCAGCGGCATTGGTGTGCTGCTGGTTGTGGCCGGTGTTGGCGTGCTGCTGAGCCTGAAAAAGAAGAACCGCGCCTGATGCGCCCGCCGCAAGGCAAAACAATGTTACAATTCACCAATAGGGTATAGAGGGATAATCCATCATACACAGGGGGAGGGCCGGATTTGGCCCTCCCCCTATGGTGGGTTATTGGGGAATAAATTTTTTTGGGTGTACATGGCCGTTGTTCGGTTGATTTTTAGGCCCTGCGTGGGGAACCACCCCATGGCCCCGGAACGGATGTCTTTTAGGTTTGTGGCGAGGAACCACCCCACGGCCGTTAGGTTTGTGGCGAGGAACCACCCCTCAGTCTGCGTTGCAGACAGCTCCCCTCAAAGGGGAGCCACCGCAAACATAAGGTGGAGATATTGGCGCCCCTTGAGGGGTGACTCCCCGCGGGGCGGGGAGATGTCGCGAAGCGACAGAGGGGACGGGGCGCTGTTTGCGCTGTCACCGAAGGTGACTGAGGGGTGGTTCCCCGTGCAGAACCTAAGGCAACACCGCACAATTCCCGCCTGACGGCTTAAGCACCGCTCCGGCG
>OGPK01002257.1_pt1 | contig 12806 bp, 10 predicted proteins | sample 1552921 | NCBI WGS metagenome assembly OGPK01 (sample SAMEA2580264, study PRJEB22360) | human gut metagenome | biome: human gut; feature: human-associated habitat; material: faeces | place: Denmark | collected 2008/2010 | reverse complement strand
CGCGGAGCCTGTTCCCGCTCCGGCGGAGACGGTGGCCGGCATGTAATCCCCGGTGTTTTTCCTTTTCCTTTCAACCCGGTTTCCCTGCGGAAACCGGGTTATTCATTGCCTTTCCGGAGCATTTTTCCCACCGCCCCGGAAAGGAGGCTTTCCCCTTAACGGGCACACGCACAGAAGGCTTGACCTGCTGGTGAATTTCTCCACAATCCTTTGCCGTATTATTCACACCCAATCCGGATTGAAATGTCTATGAATCTCCTGGCATCTGCCGATACTCTACCCGCACCTGGCGGAATGTCCGCTCCTCTCGCCTTCATCTACGATCTCTTCAATAACCCTCTTTTCATCTTCATTGGCGGTCTGGTGTTGCTGGGTGTGTTTTTCTGGTACCTGGGTTCCGACCAGGACAAGGTCAAGCGCAATGCCGGAACGATTTTCATTATCGGCATTGCGTCTTTTTCCCTGTTCTCCCTCTTCCAGCAGGGGTTGAAATACGGCATTGACATTGCCGGGGGCGTCTCCTTCACGTTGAGCGTGGAACCGAATATCGGAGACGACGGCAAGCCCATTCCCCTGACGGACCAGGCCATGGAACAGGCATGCGTGATCCTGACGGACCGCCTTAACAGTACCGGGGCCAATGACGTCATTATCCGCCCGAAGAAAAAAGACAACCTGAATCTTATAGAAGTTCAAATCCCCGCTGCGGATCCTGCCAAGCGCGAGGAAACCAAGGCCATCCTGACCAAAGTAGCCAAGCTTCAGATTCTTCCTGTCCACCCGCGCAACAACGAACTGGTGGCGGAGGGTCGCATTCGCGTTCCCGGCTACAGGATGTATGAATATACCTTCAAAAACGGCAAGGGTGAGGACGTCACGGAAAAAATATTCCTGGAAAAGCGTGAATCGCTGACAGGCAGGGATATCGTGCGCGCCGGAGTGGATCTGGCCCGTCCCGGCCACGTCAACGTCACCCTGAGCAACGAAGGGGCGGACAAGATGTATAACCTGACTTCCCGCATGCAGCTGGGCCACGACCGTATGGCCATTGTGCTGGATGATGTGGTCAAGAGCGCCCCAACGGTCCAGGCCATTCTGTCGAAAAGTTTTGAAATCAGCGGGCTGGATGCTCCCGGAGAGGCTGAAGCCCTGACGAAGGTGCTTTCCAACCCCCTTACCAACAAGCTCAATTTTGAGTCCGCCAGTGAAATTTCCGCCTCTTTGGGGCATACGGCCCTCCTTCAGGGGGAATACGCTGGCATTACGGGATTGATCCTCTGCTTCATCATGATGATCATCTACTACCGCTTTGCCGGTTTGGTGGCTATCATGGGTCTGACGATCAATGCCCTGCTTCTTCTGGGAGCCATGTCTATCTTCGGGTTTGAGCTGACGCTGCCGGGTATTGCCGGTATTGTGCTGACTCTGGGCGTGGCGGTGGACTCGAACGTGTTGATTTATGAACGCCTGCGGGAAGAAAAGGAAATGGGGCGCCCCTTCCGCGTGGCTATCCGCAACTCCTTTGACAAGGCGTTCTCCGCCATCTTTGACTCCAATATCACCTCGCTCATTACCGCCGTCATCCTGTACTGGATGGCAACCGGCACCATCAAGGGGTTTGCCGTCACGTTGACAGTAGGCGTCATCACTTCCATGATTGGGGCGATTCTCGTTACCCGCGTCCTGTTCTACTGGGCGGATACCGTCGGCATGATGAAGGATCTTAAATTCCTCAACCTCTTTAAGAAAAAGACGAACATCGACTTCATGAGCCAGAAAATCTGGTCCTGCTCTCTTTCCGCCATTCTGCTGATGATATGCATTGTATTTGGCGCCGTAAAGGGCAAGGATTGCCTGGGCATGGACTTTACGGGCGGTTCTTCCATTTCCTATCTGGTGAACAAGGGTGACATCTCCTTCCGGGAAGTGGAAGGCGTGGTCAACAAGCTGTCCCTGACCCAGAAGGCTACGGTGCAGGAGGTGGCGGAGTCCACGGACAGCAGCAAAGTGAATATTCTGATTAATTTTTCCGACCATGCCCAGGACAAGGAGGCTATCACCACGGCATTGGACAAGGCGTTTCCGGTTCTGGACAACGCTCCGTTCAGTGAAGAAACCATCGGGCAGTCCATGGGGTACGATACGCTCATTACTTCCGCATGGGCCCTTTTCTTCGGCATTCTGGGAATCATGGTTTACCTGACGGTGCGGTTTGAATGGACCTTCGCCATTGGTGCGGTCATCGCCCTGACGCATGACGTCCTGCTGGTGCTTGGCCTGGTGATTGTCAGCGGAACGGAGCTGAATGTTATTCATATTGGCGCGTTGTTGACGGTGGCGGGGTACTCCATCAATGACAAAATTATCGTATTTGACCGCATCCGCGAATTCCTCCGCTTCTCCGACCCGAATGAAAGCGCTTCACAAATCATGAACGAAGCCATTAACCAGACGCTTTCCCGTACTATTTTGACCTCTCTTTCCACGCTGGCCGTGCTGGTGTGCCTGTACTTCTTTGGAGGTCCTTCCATGGAAGACTTCGCCTGGACGATTTCCGCAGGCATTTTGATTGGTACGTACTCCTCCATCTTCATCGCTTCTCCGGCGGCTCTTTTCTTCTCCCGGAAGCATGGGTTGCATGAAGAAGTCAGACAGGCCATGAAGGCCGGAGCCTGAGGTTTGGCGTTGAGCCGTTAAATCTCTGACCGGGGAAGGCTGAATGCCTTCCCCGGTCTGTTTCTTGGAAAGAGAGGGAAAGGCTCTGTATGGAATAACCTCCGTGTTCTTTCCCCGTCCTATGGAATAACCTCCGTGTTCTTTCCCCGTCCGCCTCGTTCGCTTTTCCTGTTTCCACCATATGCGGCTACGGCTTCCGCATGGCTCTTCTGTCTCGCATTCCTCCCTCTTTTATTTCAGGCATAAGAAAACCCCGCCTGCCGTTAGGCAGACGGGGCCGTATCTCTGGTTTCCTGCTATGTATTTCTGCGGGTGAGATTATTCATCATCCCCTTCCTCCTGTGCCGGGGCGGGAGGGGGAGGCATGTCGTTGTTGCCGCGGGCTGCCTTTCTGGCTTCCCTGCGCGCTTCAAGAGCCTTGGAAGCGTCAGCGTTGAGCTGGGCCATTTCAGCCTCATTCAATTTTCCGTCCTTGTCGGCGTCATACTTTTCTTCAATCAGGATCCATCCGGCAGCCATGATCGGGGCGCGGTTGGGGTCAAGCTGGGGACGGGGACCGTTAGGGCGGTTGCCGCGGGGGCCCCGGTTACCGTCTTCACGGCGTCCTTCACCGCCTCTGCGGCCTTCCGGTCCTCTGGGAGCGCGGGGGCCTTCAGCTCTGGGGCCTCCCGGACGCCTCGGACCGTCCATGTTGGGCATTCTCGGTCCTTTGGGGCCACCGGGAACGGCATGGTGCGGGCCGGGCTGGCCGTGATGAGGGGGAATGGACTGCAATTCTTCCGGGGAGAGCTTCCCGTCGCCGTCTTTGTCAAATTTTTTGATCATGGCGGCGGCGTGGGCTTCCTGGCGGGCTTTCATTTCTTCCATGCGCTTGGCAGCTTCCGGATGGTTTTTTGCCCAATCTTCCCGCATGGCTTTCTTTTCCTCGTCGGAAAGCTTGCCATCGCCATCCTTATCGTACTTCTTAAGAATTTCGGCTTTCCTGGCTTCCTGGCGGGCTTTCATTTCTTCCATGCGTTTGGCAGCTTCCGGATGGTCCTTAAGCCATTCTTCCTGCATAGCCTTTCTTTCCTCCTTGGAAAGCTTGCCGTCCCCATCCTTGTCAAATTTCTTCAGGATGGCGGCTTTCCTGGCTTCCTGGGCCTTCTTGACGTCGGCTTGCAGAACGGCTATTTCCTCGTCGGAAAGCTTTCCGTCCTTGTCGGTATCGTATTTGGCCAATACCAGTTCTTCTCCGACAATCATGATACCGGGATCGATTCTCTTCATCTGAACCCGTTTTGGCCCCTGGCGGTCTCTGCCTCCGGCATGGTGGCGATGACCTCCCCTTCTTTCAGGGGGGGGCTGCATTTCAGGAGCATCGGAAGGAGCCTCCGGAGCGGGAGGCGGCGGAGCGTCCTGAGCGAACGCGGAACATGCGGCGAAAGCCGCGGCGATAATCATTTGCTTGGTCATATCTTTGAATGGTGAGGTTTGATGCGTTTCGGAAAGGAGCGTGCGCTGCGGTGTTTCAAACAGGCGGAAACGTCTCCCTTTGCTAAAAGGAACCCCTGGAATTCATTCCGGTTGCAAAATAAAAAGGCAAATGCGTCGGAGAGGGGGTGCGCCGCTGTTTTTATGATACCTGTTTTCTTCCGGGGTAAAGAAGGGTGAACCCATTGAATATGAAGGAAATCAGTGAGGGAATACAGCAATCGGGCGCGAGTGCGTGCCGCCCGTGTCATAGCGGAAAAAATTATTCGCCGGAAATAAAGCGGATGTAGGCCTGCCACCACTGGCTGCCGCCCAGCAGCCAGATCAGAGCGGCGCTGAGAAGAGCGGGGCCAAAGGGGAGGTTTCTGCCGAACCCCATGCGTGAGGCGGCAGCCTGTACAATCCCCAGCAGGGAGCCGAGGAGGTTGAACAGGGCGCCCTGCCAGCCGCACGCGCATCCGGCCATCATCAGAATCCAGGCGTCGCCTGATCCCATGGCTTCCCTGCTGGCATGGATATCCGTCAGATTTCCCTCCACGCTTTCCAGTCTTTCCAGAAGAAAAACGTCCCCGTTTTCCATCTCTATCCTGTCGTACCGCAGCGTGACGGAGCAGGCAGGGTGCGTTTTGCCGTCAATGGTGACGGAACCTCCGGAAAGGACGGCCTTGTCCGTAGACCGGTGGAAAAGCATGGACCAGTCGTGAGGCTGGCCGTTGACGATGAGCTGAAGTTCCTCCCGCTCGGATTCCGGTTCCCTCAAACTCCACGGGGCGGGAACGTCAAAATGCTGTTTCCAGGTGCCGAACAGAAGCTTCCCCAATTCAATCACCAGCCTGATGACCGCATACCCTGCCGCTCCTCCCAGCACGGATGCCGTGAAGGCGTCCGTCCAGGTCATGACATGGCTGTCCGGCAGGAGGAAAGGGTAAAGGGCGCAGGCCCCCGTTCCGGCCAAGGCGCCGATAAATGCCTGAGAGCGGAAGACAATCAGATGTTCCGCGTCAATGAACATGATGACAATGGCCATGGCAGTCCACAGGCAGAGCAGGACGGCTGCTCCTGTGGAAGCGTCCGCGTATTTCCAGCCAATGGCCGCGAAGAGCAGGGCCGTGAGCAGCTCCACAAAGCAATATCGGAAGCTGATGCGCGTTCCGCAGCAGGCGGATTTACCCCGGAGAGCCAGCCAGCTCAGAACCGGAATATTCAGGAACCAGGGAATGGGTTTTCCGCATTCCGGGCAGAAAGAACGCGCCGGATCGTTGATGGAGACGCCCCGCGGCATACGGTAGATAACCACGTTCAGGAAGGAACCTATGCAGGCCCCCATCAGGCCGAAAACCACGGGAATCACCCATGCGGGAAAGGCGTCAGGCATGGGTGGGCGGGGAATAGGTTCGGCTGGGCGTCTGGTTGATGCGGTCAATCAGAAGCCTCAGCCTGCCGTAGTTGCCGCGTTTGATGGGGAAGACGAGCCGGGGCAGGCGGTCCAGGTGTGGTTCGTCCGCTTCATCCGGCAGGGGGCCGCTCTGGATCATTTTCCCCCCAGGCAGAATCAGGTCTGAAAAGTCCCGTTCCAGATGTTCCACCCACTGGGCGGGAAGCTGCGCATTCAGCCGGATGACGATGGAATCTCCGACAAAACGGTAGGAGTGGAAAATCCGGTAAAAACGGTCGATGTGTTCCATGGCTTCCGCCGGATTTTTAGTGACATGGATGAGATGAAGATCGTCTGCGGAAATCAGTCCGGAATCCACCAGTTCCACGCGAATGAAGGCCAGCCAGTTCAGCCAGAAGGTTTTGCCGGGGGAATCCAGAAGGACGATCGGGTAAATGGTCGCTTTTCCCGTCTGGATCAGAGTGAGCGTTTCAAACACTTCATCCATGGTTCCGAAGCCTCCGGGGAATGCCACCATGGCGTCGCTTTCCGCCACGAAGTTCAGTTTTCTGACGAAAAAGTAATAAAAATTGATGAGTTTGTCACTGTGGGCCACCACATGGTTGGAGGTCTGTTCATACGGCAGGGTGATGTTCAGGCCGAAGGAGCGTTGCTCTCCCGCCCCTTCATTGGCTGCCTGCATGATGCCCGGTCCGCCTCCGGTAATGACCATGTAGCCGTGTTCGCTGGCTTCCCTGGCGAATTCCCTCGCCGTTTCATACGCCGGTTCGTCATTCCTGATGCGGGCGGAGCCGAAGACGGAAATCTTGCGGATGTGGCGGTACGGGGCGAAAACGCAGTTGGCGCGGTACATCTCCCGCCCGGAGCGGATCAGGACGGTAAAATCATGGTCCGAGGCGGCGGACTGGGCCATGTTGATTCCCGTTTTGATATACTCTTGGAGGTAGCGGGGATCGTGCCTGGTGGAGGCTATTTCGGAAAGCTTTTTAACGGCGCCTTCCAGAGTCTGGTAGCTGGAATCCATGGACATGGTGGAGGGGCGTTTCTTGTCTTCACCTGTAAAATCCCTGTTGTCCAAAAAATCAGGATGCTTCATGAGTTGGTATGATAGGTTTGCCCTACTATGCCAGATGACGCACATTAAGTCACAGAAAATTTACCGGCGGGCATGAAAAGAGTTGATTGTTGAAAACAGATCGTTACATTGCTCCCCGCACGGGCGTTCCCACAACATGCCGTTGGTCCTTCAGGCGCATTGGCCGCCATGTCCGTGTTGAGGGGAAACCCGGTACATTACATACGATTATGTCGGAAAACGAAACCACTACTGCAGAAGAAACCGCCGTTACCACGCTGGCCCGTTTTGAGGTTCCCAGCCGTCTGGAAAAAATTGAAGATCCGAATGATGCGAATCATTTGACCTTTGTGGCGGAACCGTTTGAAAACGGTTACGGCCATACGCTTGGCAACTCCCTGCGCCGCGTTCTTCTGGGTTCTCTTGAAGGCGCCGCCATTACCTCCGTCCGCATCGCCGGTGCGCAGCATGAATTTTCCTCCCTGCCCGGTGTGGTGGAAGATGTGACGGAAATCGTGCTGAACCTGAAAAAGGTCAAATTCAAGCATAACGGCAAGGAACCGCGCCTGCTCTCTCTGCGCGTGCATAAGCAGGGCGTTGTGACTGCTGCCGATATTGCCGACGACACCGTTTACCAGGTGGTCAATCCCGATCAAATCATTTGCACTCTGGACCAGGACACCATGTTCGAATGCGAATTCCAGGTTCGCGTGGGCCGCGGTTTTGCCACCGGCGATGAAAACAAGGTGCCGGATATGCCCATCGGCGTGATTCCGATCGACTCCATTTTCTCTCCGGTTACCCGCGTGAAGTATTCTGTGCAGAATACCCGTGTGGGGCAGATGACTGACTACGACAAGCTGATCCTTGAAGTCTGGACGGACGGCCGCATCGCCCCCGCAGACGCCATGCTCCAGGCTTCCGCCATTCTGCGCCATCATCTGGACGTATTCGTCAACTATGACGACAAGCAGGTCAACTTTGAGGAAGCTCCTTCCGCCGTCCAGGACGAGGAAACGGCCCGCCTGCGCAAGTTGCTCAACATGAGCGTCAACGAAATCGAGCTTTCCGTGCGTGCCGCCAACTGCCTCAACAATGCCAATATCACGACCGTTGGCCAGCTTGCCATGAAGAGCGAAAGCGAAATGCTCAAGTACCGCAATTTCGGCAAAAAATCCCTCAACGAAATCAAGGACAAATTGCTGGAACTGGGTCTCTCCCTGGGCGTTCAGGTGGATCCCTCCCTGCTTACCGGTCCCGTGCCGCAGGCCAAGCCACGCCTGGGTCTGGAAGAGGAAAGCCCCGTGGGCCTGGCAGACCTGATTGCCGCCAACATCGAAGACGACGACGACTAAATCTCACAAAACCAACACACATAGAAAAATATCATCATGAGACACGGTGTAAAAACCTCCAAGCTTCAGCGCAATGCTTCTCACCGCAGGGCTCTGCTCGCCAACCAGGCATGCAGCCTCATCCTCAATGGACGCATCACCACCACCCTGGCCAAGGCCAAGGCCCTGCGCCCCTATGTGGAAAAGCTGATTACGCTTGCCAAGCGCGGTGACGTGCATTCCCGCCGCCTGGCTACCGCTACCATTCATAATACGACCGCCGTTAAGCGGCTGTTTGATGAAATCGCTCCTCTTTGCGCGGAACGCAAGGGCGGCTATACCCGCATCGTCAAGCTGGGCCAGCGTCTGACTGATTCCGCCCTTGTGGCCATGATCGAAATTATCGATCTGCCCCGTGAGGCTGCCGAAAAGGAAGAAGCTCCCGCCACCACGGAAGCCACCGCCTAAGACGCACCTCTGGAACATCCTGTTAATACCCCGCTCCGGTCTTTTGTGAGGCCGGAGCGGATTTTTTATTGGCAATAAGGAAGTTATGGCGATAATATCGCTCTTGCTTCTTTCCTGCCGGAACGTTATAATCCAGCTTTAACTATGGACGCAGTATTATTGTTTTCCGGACAAGGTGCCCAAAAAGTAGGCATGGGCAAAGATTTGTATGACCAGTATCCCGTTGCCAAAGCCCTGATTGAACAGGCGGACAAGGCGCTTGGAGAATCCCTTTCTGCCGTCATGTTTGAAGGCCCCGGCGAAGAACTGACGCGTACCTGCAACTGTCAGCCCGCCCTCTACGTACATGGCCTTGCCTGCCTGGCCGTCTTGAAGGAGCTCGTTCCCTCCCTGAATCCTGTGGCTGCCGCCGGCCTTTCCCTGGGGGAATTCACGGCTCATGCCGCTGCCGGGACCTATTCTTTTGAAGAAGGCCTCCGCCTTGTCCAGAAGCGCGGCGCGTTTATGGAGGAAGCATGCAACGCCACGAAAGGCACTATGGCCGCCATGATCGGCGGCACGGATGAAAACGTCATTAAGCTGGCGCAGGAATGTGACGTGGATGTTGCCAATTTCAATTGCCCCGGCCAGACAGTCGTTTCCGGTACGGAGGAAGGTGTGGCCAAGGCTGTAGCAGGGGCGAAGGCCGCCGGCTGCAAGATTGCCAAGAAGCTCAATGTGGCGGGCGCCTACCATTCCCGTCTGATGCACAGCGCTATGGTAAAGCTGGCGGAAGAACTCAAGAATATTTCCTTCGGTACGCCGTCCATGCCTGTTTATTGCAATTATGAAGCCCGGGTAGTGGAAGGTCCGGACGACATCCGCAGCATGCTGGAACACCAGGTATGCGGATCCGTGCGCTGGACGGCTTCCATGCAGAAGCTGGTGGACCAGGGCCACCGCCTTTTCATTGAACTGGGGCCGGGCAAGACGCTGGCCGGCATGATGGCTCGCATCTGCAAGGAAGCTACGGTCATCTCCATTGAAGACGTGCCCAGCCTGGAAGCCGCCGTTGCGGAGCTGAACAAATAATTTCCCTGAATAAAAGGGGGTAAGCCGCCGGCCCGTTGGGGAGCCGGCGGTTTTTTGTTGGCGTGTTCATGGCGGGGTTCCGTCAAATAGGCAATATCCCATGGAACAGGGGAAATGCCTGTCTCCGTGCCAGCGGCCCTGCTCCTGCGCGGGCATTTTCCTCATGCCGCCGGTGGGAAGATGCATGAACATCAGCATCGTTCCCATGAAAAAAGCGATGGCGGGCACGAACAGCGGTTTCCATATAAGGAAAAGTGCGGGCATGATGGAATGCGCCGCTCCTCAGGTCAGAAGAATCAGGGCAATGAGGTAAAACAGGAGGCCGCTTTTAGGAGGCCGGCAGGAGAGCATGAAAGCCGAGGCTCTGAGCCGCGCCAGGCGTTCCTGGCGGCGCAGCCCCCTGCATCAGGCATGAAAGGAATTCCGTCAGGAAACAGGCGTTATGGAATAGAAATTCCTGATTTCTAAAGAAGTTCCGTCAGAGAGCGGATGATACTGGTCGCCAGGGAAAAATCCGCCTGCTCCGTTACCCTGTTTGGAACCGAGATGACTGGCATTCCTGCGCGGTGTGCGGCTGTAGTGCCGTTCTGGGAGTCTTCCAGCACCAGGCATTCAGACGGAGATTTACCCAGGTTTTCCGCGGCTTTCAGGAACAGGGCCGGATCCGGTTTGACGGGGAGGCCGTCGTCGCGGCAGACGACGGTTTGAAAATAGGGCATGATGCCCAATCTGTTCAGCCAGCCGTCCACCCAGCGGTGGGATGAACTGGAGGCCACGCCCATAGGGGTTCCGGCTTCCCCCAGGTTCCGGATGAGTTCTCCGGCGCCGGGCAGGAGGCCGGCATGTTCCAGATCCCGGACGATTTCCTCCTGGCGGCGGCTGTTGACGGTTTCCCAGTCGAAAGTGCGCCCCGTCAATTTCTCCAGATATTCTCCGGGGTTCCAGTGGGTGTAGCCGCTGCCCAGGCACTGGTTGAACAAGTCCAGGGGAAGAGGGTGGCCGCAGGACGCGAAAACCCGTTCCCAGGAGGAATAAATGGCATATTCCGTATCCACCAGCAATCCGTCAAAATCAAAAATAACGGCGTGTGCTTGCCGGAGCAGTGCGCGGGCTTTCAGAACGGCTTCCCGGGAATCGGCAAAATGATCAGGAGGGGTCATGGACGGGAGTCTTTTTCAAGCCTCTCAATAATTCCGAGAAGCTTCTGTGGGCCAGCTTGGTTTGAAAAAGGCGGATGGCGATGATGGTGTAAATGATGTTGGGCATCCATGCTCCCAGCCAGGTGGGGAGGTAGCCTGCGGAGGCCAGGGTGGGGAAAAACTCATACAGGAACAGCATGGCTGCCGCCAGGAACAGCGCAATGCCGATGCCGGACATGGCGGAGCGCCTCTGGAACGTGATGGCGGAGGGGATGGCAATAAACGTCAGGATGATGCAGGAAAATATGCGGGCTATCCTGACGTGCCATTCCGTTTGCAGGCTTCTGAGGTACCTGGCGTTTGTCGTTCCGGACTTGATGAGTTCTTGGAGGGCCGGGGTTCCCTGTGTATCCACGCGGACGTTGGGTGAAATCAGTTGCCAGGGTGTTTCGGGATAATGCTCTTTCAGCGTTTGGTATTCCTGCCCGGCAAAAACGGGAACATCGTGGAGCTGGCGGGGTTCCTCCTGGGAATAATTTCTTTTGATGGCCTGCCGGAAGGTCCATGTTCTGGAGGCCGGATCCCAGGTGGCTTCATCGGCAAACAGCTCGTACTTCATCTTTCCGGGGGCGCTGAACTGTTCCACCCGCACCTGACGAAAAGGATCGCCGGGGGAATCAATTCCGGGAGGATTGCCCAGATACCAGATGCGGGATTCCGCATCATTTTTGTAGATGGTGCTCTGGGAAGCATGGTTGTTTTTGTTCTGGCTCAGGGAGGAGAACATCAGTTTCCTGTACAGGGCGGAGTTGGGCGCCCAGTGGAACCCGAAGATGCCGAAGTTGATGGAGGCAAAGACGGCGCCGATGATGATGGGGGTGTTGATTCGGAGCAGGGACCGTCCGGACTGGAGCATGCCGGTGATTTCTGAAGATGAGGAAAGTTTGGTAAGTGCCCAGAGTGTTCCCAGGAGAAGGGTATAAGGCAGAATCAGGTTCAGGATCATGGGCAGCTGGCTCAGGTAAAAGCGGAACGTGCCCGTGAGGGGGGCGTCCAGGTTCATCAGGTCGCCCACATTGTCCGCAAAATCTCCGATAATGTAAATCAGCGTCAGGATGGCCGTACACATGATGAAGGCCGTGAACCAGGTGCGCGCCACATACTTGTCCAGGATGCTCGAACGGTTGTACAGGAACATTCCCAGAGCGGGGAGAAAGCAGCCCAGAAGGATGAGCCAGGGCCGCAGGAGCTGGGAAAGGGGATATTCGGACGGCGTACCGGGAATTTCCCATTGCATCTGGGACCATTCCCGGGGCATCAGGAACCAGGCTGCCGCTCCTCCCAGCGCAAGCAGGAGGAGAAATGCGGACCATTGGCGGAAATGTCGGGCCTGGATTGCCATGAAAAAAGAGGGTGGGGCAAGAATGCCAGATCGGGAGCGGGAAATAAAGCGTTATTTGGCCGCCGGACGGGGATAAAGGGCTGCCGGAACCGCATGTCCGTGCTTGCTTCGTGAACTTCAGTGCGGTTCCGCTCCTTAAAGGGAGGAAATGGCTGCGGGAGATGTTCCTCCTGATAGAAGTTGACTGTTGTCAACGTAAACTGGATGAGATAAAATCTTCCTGACAACTGTTTCCCGGCAGCAGCCTTTCCATGTTTAAACGTCTTGTTCAATTGTTTCTTCTGTTTTTTCTGGTTGCTGCGGGTGTTCTGGCGTGGTTTGCGTGGTACGTCTCCACTCCTCTGCTCATTCCCGTGGGAGGGGAGGAACCCTCCTCTTATCCCGTCGCGGGTTCCCTGGTGATGGAACCCGTGGAAGCCGTTTCATCCGATGGCACGGCTATTGAAGGTTATCTGGTGCGCCCGGGGCGTCCGGAGGCTCTGTCTCCGCGCCAGAGCCGCGTGCGGGATACTCTGAAATTGCGTGGGAAAATGCCACATTTGGAAGCAAAACCGGAGCTGGTCGTGATAGCCGCTTCTTGGAATGAGGGAGTGGAAAGTTCCCTCCCTCTGGCGGAAGGGCTGGCTGGAGCCGGTTACACGAGCCTGATATGGAATCCGCGCGGGAAGAACAATACCCGTCAATTCTGCACGTACGGATTAAGGGAATATGCGGATGTAACGGCGCTTTTGGACGCCGTATCCCGGAAGCAGGGTGGATTGCCTCCCGTGGC
>OGPK01002238.1_pt1 | contig 12893 bp, 7 predicted proteins | sample 1552921 | NCBI WGS metagenome assembly OGPK01 (sample SAMEA2580264, study PRJEB22360) | human gut metagenome | biome: human gut; feature: human-associated habitat; material: faeces | place: Denmark | collected 2008/2010 | reverse complement strand
TAGCCCGCCTCTGGCGGGCTATCATAGCTATTGAAAGGCAGAATCAATATTCCTCCCACGATTTGATTTCGAGCGTGTCGAGGTCTATTTCGCAAAAAGCCGAGATAAAAGCCGAGGCCAATCGGGAGTTGGTGATGAGGGGAATATTCAAGTCGATGGCAGCGCGGCGTATCTTATATCCGTTGTCGAGCTCGCCTACGGTGAGATTTTTCGGGATATTCACCACAAGGTCTATCTCTTTTTGGTGTAACAGGTCGAGGGCTTGCGGAGCTCCATCTTCACCGGGCCATGCAACGAGTGTCGAAGGTATGCCGTTGCCTGCGAGCATTTTGTGAGTACCTCCGGTAGCGTAGAGTTTGTATCCTTTTTCATGTAATTTTTCCGCAGCGGCGAGCATATCGATTTTTTGTTTGGCCGTACCTGTCGAGAGCAGGATTCCTTTGCCCTTGTCGGGAATGCGCTGTCCGACCGAAATCATTGCTTTGAGTATGGCGCAGTCGGTATCGTTGCCCAAACAGCCTACTTCTCCCGTAGATACCATATCGACACCCAGTACGGGATCGGCCTTTTGTAGTCGGGAGAAGGAGAATTGCGAAGCTTTGATCCCTACGTAGTCGATGTCGAAAAGCGTATGATGGGGCTTCTCGACGGGCAGTCCCAGCATGATGCGTGTAGCCAGATCGATGAAATTTATTTTCAGTACCTTGCTGATGAACGGGAAACTGCGAGACGCGCGTAAGTTGCACTCGATGACCTTGATGGCATTTTCTTTGGCGAGGAACTGTATGTTGAACGGTCCCGAAATGTTCAGTTCTTTGGCGATGAGTTTCGAGATACGTTTTACGCGGCGCATGGTCTCCATGTAAAGTTTTTGGGGCGGGAACTGTATGGTAGCGTCGCCCGAGTGTACGCCGGCAAATTCGATATGTTCCGAGATGGCGTAGGCGATGATTTCTCCGTTTTCGGCGACAGCGTCCATCTCCACCTCTTTGGCGTGTTCGATAAATTGCGAAACGACGACAGGGTGTTTTTTCGATACGTTGGCGGCCAGTTCGAGGAATCGCACCAGTTCGTCGTGGTTCGAACATACGTTCATGGCTGCTCCCGATAGCACGTAGGAGGGACGTACCAGCACGGGGAATCCTACTTCCTCGATAAACTCGTTGATGTCGTCCATAGATGTAAGTTCGCGCCAAGCCGGTTGGTCGATACCCAGTCGGTCGCACATGGCCGAGAATTTGTTGCGATCTTCGGCATTGTCGATGCTTTGGGCAGAAGTGCCAAGAATATTCACACCCTGATCGGCCAGTTTCAGTGCCAGATTATTTGGTATCTGGCCACCGGTCGACACGATGATGCCGTGAGGATTTTCGAGGTCTAGAATATCGAGCACCCGCTCGAAAGTCAATTCGTCGAAATAGAGGCGGTCGCACATGTCGTAATCGGTCGATACCGTTTCGGGATTATAATTGATCATGACACTGCGGTATCCTTCCTTGCGTATGGTATTGAGGGCGTTTACCCCGCACCAGTCAAATTCTACCGAGCTTCCGATACGGTAGGCTCCCGACCCGAGTACGACAACCGAACGACGGTCACCGAGGTAACGGACGTCGTTTCCCGTACCGCTGTAAGTCAGGTAGAGATAATTGGTCTGAGCCGGATATTCGGCGGCGAGCGTGTCGATTTGTTTCACGACAGGCACTACACCATGACTTTTTCGGAACATGCGCACGCGCAGAATGTTGGCGTCCATGTCTCCGCCTTTAAGTACGGCCCGGGCGATTTGGAAATCGGAGAATCCTTCACGTTTGGCCTGTTTCAACAAGTCGAGGGGCAGGGCTTCGAGTTGATTGTATTTTTCGAGTTCGTCGGCTGTACGCACGATGTTATGCAGCTTTTCGAGAAACCAGCGGTCGATGCGGGTAAGATCGTGTATCTGGTCTACGGTGTAACCGGCGCGCATGGCTTTGCTGATGACGAAGATGCGTTTGTCGGTCGGTTCGTGCAAAGCTTTGTCGATGTTGTCGATGACCAGTTCTTTATTTTCGACGAACCCGTGCATACCCTGGCCTATCATGCGGAGGCCTTTCTGTATGGCTTCTTCGAAAGTGCGGCCTATGGCCATCACTTCTCCCACCGATTTCATGCTGCTGCCCAGTTCGCGGGATACGCCGTGGAATTTACCCAAGTCCCAGCGGGGAATTTTGCACACTACATAGTCGAGTGCCGGTTCGAAGAAGGCCGAAGTCGTCTGCGTTACCGAGTTTTTCAGGTCGAAAAGTCCGTAACCGAGTCCCAGTTTGGCGGCGACGAAAGCTAATGGATACCCCGTTGCTTTCGATGCGAGTGCCGAGGAACGGCTCAGACGGGCGTTTACTTCGATGACGCGATAGTCTTCCGATTCGGGGTCGAAAGCATATTGCACGTTACATTCCCCAACGATACCGATATGGCGAATGATGCGTATGGCCAGCTCGCGTAATTTGTGGTATTCGCTGTTGGTCAATGTCTGGGAGGGAGCGATGACGATACTTTCGCCCGTGTGGATACCCAGCGGGTCGAAGTTTTCCATGTTGCACACCGTGATGCAGTTGTCAAAGCGGTCGCGCACGACTTCATATTCGATTTCTTTCCAACCTTTGAGGGATTTTTCGACTAGAACCTGCGGAGAAAAAGAGAAGGCTTTCTCGACGAGTCGGTCGAGCTCTTCTTCGTTGTCGCAGAATCCGCTACCCAAACCACCCAGAGCGTATGCGGCCCGTATGATGACGGGATAGTCCAGCCGTGCGGCAGCCGCACGGGCGTCGGCAATGTTTTCGACAGCTTCGCTTTTGATGGTCTTTACATCTATTTCATCGAGTTTTTTGACGAAGAGTTCGCGATCTTCGGTATCCATGATGGCTTGTACGGGAGTACCCAGTACCTGCACGTCGTATTTTTCGAGGATTCCACTTTTATACAAGGCGACACCGCAGTTGAGGGCCGTTTGGCCACCGAAGGAGAGCAGAATACCTTGCGGACGTTCTTTTGCGATGACTTTCTCTACGAAAAAGGGAGTTACGGGGAGGAAGTAGATATGGTCGGCCACACCTTCCGAAGTTTGCACCGTTGCGATGTTGGGATTGATGAGGACGGTCTCTATACCTTCTTCCCGCAGCGCTTTGAGAGCTTGCGAACCTGAATAGTCAAACTCTCCGGCTTCTCCTATTTTCAAGGCTCCTGAGCCTAATAACAGAACTTTTTTTATCGTTGTATCCATAGGGGTGAGGCTTTTAAATCATATCAATAAATGTATCGAACAGAAATTCGGTATCGGTAGGTCCGCTGGCAGCTTCGGGGTGGAATTGTGCCGAGAAGAACGGTAACCGTTTGTGGCGGATTCCTTCGTTGGTACCGTCGTTCATGTTCAGGAAAAGAGGCTCCCAGTCATCGCCCAGCGTATTGTTGTCGACGGCATAACCGTGATTCTGTGAGGTGATGAAACATTTTTCGGTACCAGCCATGCGCACCGGTTGGTTATGGCTTCGGTGTCCGTATTTGAGTTTGAAGGTTTTGGCTCCGCCGGCTTTGGCGAGTAACTGATTTCCCATGCAGATACCGAAAATGGGTTTCTTCTTTTTCATGGCTTCGCGTATGTGGTTCACCGTTATCTCGCAGGTATCGGGATCACCGGGACCGTTAGAAATAAACAGCCCGTCGAATTCCAGCGTGTTGAAATCGTAATCCCACGGTACTCTCACGACGGTTACATCGCGTTTCAGCAAGCAGCGGATAATGTTATGTTTCACGCCGCAATCGACGAGAACCACCCGTTTTTTTCCGGTACCGTATGTAATGACTTCTTTGCAGCTTACACGAGCGACTTGATTGATGAGATTGGGATCGACAAAATCGATTTCGTTTTCATTCTCAAAAACGATTTTTCCTTTCATGCTACCCTTTTCCCGGAGCAGTTTGGTCAGTTCGCGCGTATCGATACCCGTGATGCCCGCTATTTTTTCTTTTTTCAACCATTCGCCGAGGCTTTCCACGGCATTCCAATGACTGTAATTTTCGGAGTAATCCGATACGATGATGGCTTCGGCATGGATTTTCTCCGATTCGAGAAAGGTTGATATGCCGTTTGTTTCAAACGTTTGGCGAGGTACGCCGTAGTTACCCACCAACGGATAAGTGAGAACCATCATCTGACCCGAGTAAGAAGGGTCGGTGAGGCTTTCGGGGTATCCTGTCATGGCGGTGTTGAATACAACCTCTCCGGCTACGGCCTTGTCGTAACCGAAAGAGTACCCGCGGAAGCGGCTTCCGTCGTCGAGAATCAATAAAACTTCTTTTTTTGCTTGCATTGTAGTGCGCTTAGTTTTTGAGGGGTAATCTCTCTTTTTCTATGTATTTGATAAAAGCTTCGTTTACCAGTTTTGTTCCGCCGGGGGTCGGGTAGTCTCCCGAGAAGTACCAGTCTCCCGTATGGTTGGGACATGCAGCACGTAGACCCTCCTGCGTTTGGTATACGATTTGTACTTCGGCTTGCGTGTCGGCAGGAGTGAGCAGTCGGGCAATTTTAGCCGAAATCTCTTCGTCGGTAAACGGCGCATAGATTTCTTTTACATAATTCGTCATTTCCTCTTTGGGAAGCGAACGCTGAGCCACTGAACGACGGTATACATCGAGAATGAGATCGTCCATGCGTCGTTCTTGAAGTAGGGCGATGGCCGCTTTGAAAGCGATGAATTCGTCCATGCGGGCCATGTCGATACCGTAATAGTCGGGGTAACGTACTTGGGGAGACGATGAGACGATAACGATCTTCTTGGGGTGTAACCGGTCGAGTATGCCGATGATACTTTGTTTCAGGGTTGTGCCGCGTACGATACTGTCGTCGATGGCGACCAGATTGTCGACGTAGGGAGTCAGGCTGCCGTAAGTAATATCGTATACGTGCGCGGCGAGGTCGTTGCGTGTGTTGCCTTCGGCGATGAACGTGCGCAATTTTATATCCTTGATAACGACTTTTTCGGGACGTACGCGCATGGAGAGAATACGTTCCAGATCTTCCCGGGTAACGTTGTTCTGATGGGAAAGGATATAGTCGGTTTTCAATCGGTTGAGGTATTCTTCAAAACCTTCCATCATACCGAAGAAAGCAACCTCTGCCGTGTTGGGAATGAAAGAAAAGACCGTGTGCTCAATGTCGTTATCGACAGCTTTGAGCAACGGCCTTACCAGATTCTTCCCTAATTGTTTGCGTTCTTGATATATGTCTTTGTCGGAACCCCGAGAGAAATAAATGCGTTCGAACGAACAGGCTTTTTTCTCGCGGGGAGAATTGATTGTTTCGGTACGGTATTTTCCGTGTTTGTCGATGAGTAAGGCTTCACCCGGTTGCAGTTCTCGAATGGAATCGACCGGCAGATTGAAAGCCGTCTGTATGACCGGGCGTTCCGATGCAACGACAACGACCTCGTCGTCGGCATGCCAAAAGGCGGGACGCAGTCCCCACGGGTCGCGTATCGAAAACATTTCTCCGCTACCCGTAACGCCGCAAATGACATATCCTCCGTCCCATGCCGGACTGGTTCTGCGCAGGACGTTGGCCACGTCGATACGATCTTCGATGGCTCGGGTAAGTTCCGTGCCTTGCAGTCCCTCGGCTTTTAGTAGGTCATGCATTTTATCGGCTTCACGATCGAGGCGGTGTCCCATTTGTTCGAGCATGATATATGTGTCGGCATATTGGCGGGGATGTTGGCCTTGTCCGGTGATTTCATCGAAAATTTCGTCGACATTGGTCAGATTGAAATTCCCGCAGAGGCATAAGTTCTTTACCCTCCAATTATCGCGGCGCAAAACCGGATGGACATACGATAATCCCGATTTTCCGGTCGTACTATACCGCAAATGTCCCATATACAATTCTCCTGCGAAAGGGGTATAGCGTTGGGCGTAGTCGGCATCGGACAGTTGGTCTTTATCCGGAGTCGATGCCGCTATGTCGCTATGTACGGCTTCAAAGATTTCGGTAATAGCTCCTGTTCCCAACGCTCGTTCCCGGAACATATATTCCTCACCCGGCTGCGATTGCATCTTTACACAAGCGAGTCCCGCGCCTTCCTGCCCCCGGTTGTGTTGTTTTTCCATGAGCAGATAGAGCTTGTTCAGTCCGTACATCCATGTGCCGTATTTCTCTTGGTAGTACAACAACGGTTTCAGTAACCGTATCATGGCTACACCGCATTCGTGTTTGAGTGGCTCCATAAAGTTATAACCTATATATTTACCTTCTTTTTACTCGACAGTTACCGATTTTGCGAGATTACGGGGCTGGTCGACATCTTTCCCTTTGCAGATTGCGATATGATATGCGAGCAGTTGCAGGGGTATGGTTGTGATCAGCGGTTCGAGACAGGCAACGGTATGGGGCAATTCTATGCAGAAATCGGCGATTTTTTTTATTTCGGTATCGCCTTCGTTTACAACAGCGATGACTTTACCGTGCCGAGCTTTTATTTCTTGTATGTTGCTGATTATTTTCTTGTATTGTTGATTATGGGTCGCTATTACGACGACGGGCATTTCGGCATCGATGAGGGCTATGGGGCCGTGTTTCATTTCAGCGGCGGGATAACCCTCTGCATGGATATACGAGATTTCTTTCAGTTTCAACGCCCCTTCCAGCGCTACGGGATAGTTGTACCCTCTGCCCAAATAGATGAAGTTATGGGCGTAGGTGAAAATTTTTGCAAGTTGAGCGATACTATCGTTGAGTTCCAACACTTGTTTCATTTTGTCTGGTATCCGATTCAACTCGCAGACGATCTTTTGCAATTCTTCGGGCGAAATGCAATCTTTGGCATGAGCCAGAGAAAGTGCCAGCATGGTGAGTACCGTAACCTGTCCGGTGAATGCTTTGGTTGATGCCACACCGATTTCTGGCCCTACGTGTATGAACGATCCTGTGTCGGTGGCTCGGGCTATCGATGAGCCGATGGCATTGCAGATACCGTAAACGAAAGCACCTCGTTTCCTTGCTTCTTCGATGGCGGCCAATGTGTCGGCCGTTTCGCCCGACTGGGAGATGGCGATGACGACGTCGTTTTCATTGATGACCGGGTTGCGGTAACGGAATTCCGAGGCGTATTCCACTTCTACCGGAAATCGGCAGAATTGTTCGATGAGATATTTCCCTATCAGGGCGGCATGCCATGATGTCCCGCAGGCAACGATGACGAAACGGCGTGCGCTGAGCAGTCGTTTTTTGTTGTCGATAATGGCCGATAGGGCGATGTCGGATCCGTCGATGCTGACACGTCCCCGCATGCAGTCTTTGATACAATCGGGTTGCTCGAAAATTTCTTTCAACATGAAATGGGGGTATCCGCCTTTTTCGAGTTGTCCGATGTTGAGTTTTATCGTATTGATTTTCGGATTTACTTTGGCATTGTTCTGAGTAACGACATGCAGTTTCTCGCCTTTTTTCAATACGGCGATTTCTCCGTCTTCGAGATAGACGACGCGATTGGTGTATTCGACGATGGGAGAGGCGTCCGATGCAAGGAAAAATTCGTCTTTGCCGATGCCTATCGCCAGTGGGCTGCTTTGTCGTGCCGCAATGATTGTGTCGGGGTTTCGCCGGTCGAGTATGGCAATGGCATACGCTCCTATGACTTCGTGCAAAGCCAGCTGTACAGCGGCGAGCAGGTCGAGATTGTGCGAGATCTGCACATACTCGATAAGTTGTACGAGGACTTCGGTGTCGGTGCAACTTTTGAAAGCATATCCCTCTCTTTGCAATTTCTCTTTGATGGTGGCGTAGTTTTCTATGATACCGTTATGTATCAGGGCCAAGTTGCCCGACGCCGAGTAGTGGGGGTGTGCATTGATTTGGTTCGGCTCTCCGTGTGTAGCCCAGCGTGTATGGGCAATACCTATATGGCCTGTTGTATCTTTGCTTTCGACCATGTGTACCAAATCGGCGACTTTGCCTTTGGTCTTGTATACGTTGAGTTCATCGCTATCATTGATGAGGGCTATTCCGGCACTGTCGTAGCCTCTGTATTCCAATCGTTTCAGTGATTTGATAAGTATCGGATACGCCTCTTGGTCTCCTATATATCCAACTATTCCGCACATACTGTCGAGGTGTATTTAAAATTTGGGCAAAGGTAGCGATATTCTGTCGCATTTTAAAGTTATCTTTAAAAATAATTGAGGAGCGAATCGGTTAAAATATTTTTGTGTACCTTTGCCGGTGCAACAGACACAGTTCCGTCCCGTTTCCCGGGAGGAAAATCCATATTAAAAAAGCAACGTAAAATGTCAACACTTCGATTCAGAGTTGTAGAGACGGCTTTCAAGAAAAAGCCTGTCGAGGTTCCTACTCCTACGGAACACCCTTCGGAATATTTCGGTAAGTATGTGTTCAATCAGGCGAAGATGCAGCAGTATCTTTCTCCTGATGTATACGAGCAGTTGATGAATGTGATATGCAACGGTGCTCCTCTCGACCGTTCGATAGCCGATCGCATCGCCGAAGGTATGAAGACTTGGGCGGTGGAGATGGGTGCTACGCATTATACCCACTGGTTTGCTCCGCTTACCGAGGGTACGGCCGAGAAGCACGACTCTTTTATCGAGCCCGATGGAAAAGGGGGTGTTATACAGGAATTCTCGGGCAAATTACTGGCGCAGCAGGAGTCCGATGCTTCGAGTTTCCCCAATGGAGGCATTCGCAATACGTTCGAAGCGCGCGGCTATTCGGCGTGGGATCCGTCGTCTCCGGCGTTCATTGTCGATGATACATTGTGTATTCCGACTATTTTTATCGCTTATACCGGCGAGTCCCTTGATTATAAAGCTCCTTTGCTCAAAGCATTGCGGGCGGTCGATAAAGCTGCCGTCGATGTATGTCATTATTTCAATCCCGAAGTGAAAAAGGTAGTTGCCTATTTGGGGTGGGAGCAGGAGTATTTTTTGGTAGACGAGGGGCTTTATGCAGCCCGTCCCGATTTGTTACTTACCGGCCGCACGCTTATGGGGCATGAAAGTTCTAAGAACCAACAGCTCGAAGACCACTATTTCGGTGCGATACCCAGCCGGGTTGCCGCCTTTATGAAAGAGCTCGAAATTGAAGCGTTGAAATTCGGGATTCCGGTGAAAACCCGACATAACGAGGTCGCGCCCAATCAGTTTGAATTGGCTCCCGTTTTCGAGGAATGCAACTTGGCCAATGATCATAATCTGTTGATTATGGCGTTGATGCGGAAGTTGGCGCGGAATCACGGATTCCGTGTATTGTTGCATGAGAAGCCGTTCAAGGGGGTGAACGGGTCGGGCAAACACAATAACTGGTCGCTTGGTACCGATACCGGCGTATTGCTCATGGCTCCCGGAAAAACACCTCTCGACAATCTGCGTTTTATTACTTTCGTGGTAAATACGTTGATGGCCGTCTATAAGCATAACGGTCTGCTGAAAGCCTCCATTTCGAGTGCGACCAATGCTCATCGTTTAGGGGCGAATGAAGCACCTCCTGCCATTATTTCGAGTTTTCTCGGTACGCAACTTTCACAGGTACTCGGCCATATAGAGGAAAGCGATGATAACGATTTCTCGTCTCTCGGCGGTAAACACGGTATGCGCTTGAATATTCCCCAGATACCCGAATTGCTTATCGATAATACCGACCGTAACCGCACATCGCCCTTTGCTTTTACGGGAAACCGCTTCGAGTTCCGCGCTGTCGGTTCCGAAGCCAATTGTGCGTCGGCCATGATTGCTCTGAATGCGGCGGTGGCTCACCAATTGGTTGAGTTCAAGAAAGATGTCGATGCCATGATTGCCGAGGGAAGCGACCAACAAGTGGCGATATTGCATGTGCTGAGACGTTATATCAAAGAATGCAAGGCGATACATTTCGACGGGAACGGTTACAGCGACGAGTGGAAAGCCGAGGCTGCCCGCCGTGGTCTCGATTGCGAGACGAGTGTACCCCTTATATTCGACAACTATCTCAAAGAAAGTTCGGTACGGATGTTCGAGGAGACTGGGGTCATGACCCGTAAAGAGTTAGAGGCTCGCAATGAGGTGAAGTGGGAAACTTATACAAAAAAAATACAGATCGAGGCCCGTGTTTTGGGCGATTTGGTAATGAACCATATCATACCCGTAGCAACATCTTACCAGTCGACGCTTATAGATAATGTATACAAGATGAGAGACCTGTTCCCTGCCGATAAGGCGGCGCGTCTTTCGGCCAAGAATCTCGAAATCATCGAAGAGATCGCCGAGCGTGAAATCGCCATCAAAGCAAAAGTCGATGAGTTGGTCGAAGCCCGGAAAGTGGCCAACCGTATTGCAAACGAGCGGGAAAAAGCGATTGCTTATCATGACGTGATTGCGCCGAAACTCGATGAGATACGATACCATATCGATAAACTCGAATTAGCTGTCGATGACCGTTTGTGGACATTACCCAAGTATCGGGAACTGCTTTTCGTGAGATAATGTATGTTGTCTTTCATAGGAGAACGGGCTGTGCTTGTCAAGCACAGCCCGTTCTTTTTCTTTCGATCTAAGAATTGATATGCAGACCTATCGTAAGTAAAATAAAGAATACCCGATAAAGAAGAAACGAAGAGATTCCTCGTCGGGCGGTTGTCCTCACTTGAAATGACATTATGAAAAACGGTGTGTTAGAGATTCCTCACACTCGGTCGACAGCCCTCGGTTCGGAATGACAGATGTGTCATTCTGAATGTAGCGTAGTGAAGAATCTCTTGCTAAGCGATGTTCCCTTGTGGGTACGATGTCATTCTGAGGGGTATACCCCCGAAGAATCTCCTACCAAATGAGCATCTGGCATGAGATCTTTCACTTTCGTTCGAGATGATATTGTCCATGATCAGTATGGCGTGTTAGGGATTCCTTGCCGGCCTTACCGATCTCGGATAATTTCGTTTCTCTCCTTTGCGCCTCGGCTGTGCTTGGATAGGCATGCTCGTGCAGCATTCGGCTTGGAATGATACCATCATACCGAACCGAGGATTCAGGTCTTATGAATCTCAACTATATGAATACCATAGGGGTAGCAATAAACGGCAGTTCCTATTTTGTTATAACGAAGATATATATTGCCGGAAGCGTTCCAATCCCTCGGTGAGACGGGAGCGGGGACAAGCAATGTTCCAACGCATGAATCCTTCGCCTTCGGCCCCATACATCGTACCGGCATTGAGCCACAAACCGGCTTCGTCGATAAGCCGTTTCTCCAATTCTGCCGATGCAAGACCGATAGTCTTGCAATCCATCCATTCGAGATAAGTCCCTTCAAGACGGGTGAGAGGAAACTGCGGCAGGTTCTGGCGACAGAAATCCCACATGAAATCGTCGTTTCCCTTCAAATATGCGAGCAACTGCGACAGCCATTCTTCCCCCTCGTTATAGGCGGCGATGAGAGCTTCCACCCCGAACGGGTTTACGTCGCATACTTCGTTGATATTGATAGCCTTGTCTATTCGGGTACGCATATCGTTATCGGGTACGATGATATTGGCGATCTGCAATCCGGCGATATTGAACGCCTTACTGGGCGAATTGCAGGTTACAGAGTGAGAGGAAAATTCGGGAGAAAGAGAGGCAAAAGGAATATAAATATTCCCCGGGAAAACCAGTTCGCAATGAATTTCGTCGGCCACGATATACACACCGTTCCTGATACATATTTCACCCATGCGGGTAAGTTCTTCGCGTGTCCATACCCGACCTCCGGGGTTGTGGGGGTTGCACAACAAGAAAAGTTTTACTCGCGGATCGGCGGCCTTTTTTTCGAAGTCGTCGAAATCGATGGTGTAAGTACCATCGGCATATACAAGAGGACTGACCGCTGTTTCGCAACCGTTGTTACGGATCGACGAAAAGAAACAATTATATACGGGTGTCTGCACCAAAACCCGGTCGCCCGGAACAGTAAGTGCTTTGATAATGGCCGATACTGCCGGTACGACACCCGATGTGTAGATGACCCAGTCGCGCCGGATCGTCCAACCATGCCGATGCTCGAACCACCGGAGCTTACCTTTACCACGCAGGGGAACTTCGGCTGCTGGCCTTCTCCCGGCTCCTGACCTTTTTTCAGGCGGAAGCCTGCTGGGGTCGGAATTCCGTTTTGCATAAACAGTTCTTTTGCAAGGCACTTATCCATCGCCAGCGCGCCGCTGACAAAGTCTGTGCCGGTGTAGCGGATTCCCAGCAGATCAAATGCCGCCTGCACCTTTCCACCTTCTCCGTCTGCACCGTGCAGTCCTAAAAAGACAACATCCGCCATCTGACAGATCTTGATCACGTTGGGGCCAAAGTAACATTTGCCGCCGTCCTTCCGCAGTGCCTTTACCGCACTGATATCGGGATTGATCTCATGAATCGCTTCGATTCCTGCAGAAAAATCCTCATCACTTTCAAAAATATGATCAATGTCGTCCCGTTCCATTCCAAGAAAAACGTCCAGCAGGACAGCCTGATGTCCCAGTCTCTTCATCGCCTGATAAATCATCTTGCCGGAAATCAGGGATACGTCACGTTCCGTGCTGATTCCGCCTGCTAATACTACAACCTTCATGTCTTTCTCCTCTTCTACTGTTTTCCAAAATTACTTCATGCCATAGTATACGCTCAATCCACTGCTCCGTAAAGGAAAATCAGCAGTCAGTTTGCCTAAAATACCGATATATTTTACCGTATTATCCAGTTAAAGCGCTGAAATATTAATTTTTTGTAAAATTTTTTCGCACCTTTCTGCAAATAGGTGTATAATACAGACACGTTACAAAGACAGATGTCTTTCTACAAAAGACATTTCTTCCAGGAAAGGCATTTTTCTTTTGAAAAGGAGGAAC
>OGPK01002235.1_pt1 | contig 12903 bp, 10 predicted proteins | sample 1552921 | NCBI WGS metagenome assembly OGPK01 (sample SAMEA2580264, study PRJEB22360) | human gut metagenome | biome: human gut; feature: human-associated habitat; material: faeces | place: Denmark | collected 2008/2010 | reverse complement strand
TAGACTAGAGTGTTTTTTACTCTTTGTCTACTTTTATCGTATCACTTCATTTTGAAGTACTATTTTTTTATTACATCTTTATTTTTTTGACTTAGTGTCATAATACATCCAATTAATGAAATAATAGAATATATAATTAGAACTAATCCTATTGAAGAGAATACTAAGTTAGATTTAAGTATTACATATAATCCTATTAATATAAGAATAATTGAAACAACTAATAAACTAATCCAAATTTTAGATTCAATTTTTTTTAAATTAAGAGATATTACTAATTTATTAATACCACTTATCAATATCCATGCTCCAATAAAAATTCTAAATACAAGTTCAATTATTGAACTACATATTATTAATATAAATCCAATTACAACACATATTATACCAAAGGTTAAAACAGAGTCATGATTAATATCATCTTTTGCCTTAACTGCTTCAATTATTTTTACAACCCCAATAGTTATCATGATTATACCAAATATGTATGATATAAAAGCAACAATTCCATTTGGATTTAAGAATAATATAAGACCAACAATCAAAAATAGTAAAGAACTAATTAAATTAGATGGCTGTTTCATTATTTTTGACATATATTCACCTCAAGCATAATTCTACACCTAAATATCAAAAATTACAACTTATTCTAAAACACAATAAAAACCTTTTTCAGTTAAATTATTATTTAAATAATCTATTGACACATTTTTATCAACATTTAATTTAGAAAGGCTATCATTGGTATCGGACATAGTTACACTTATATTACAAAGAATATCTTTTTCATTTCTTATTAAAACATAATTTGAACCTTTAATTGAATCTATTACAATCTTTTTTTCTTTTTCAAAATAAGAATATAAATCATCCATATACTTTAACATATCACTATCAAATATAATTTTTTTAGTAGTAGAATAGTTGATAAGTTTTTTTTTATTAAAAATATAAATTTCGTTATCTATTTCTTTTCCATAAATAGTTGAATAATTAGTTTTAGAACATTTTAAAGTTTCATTAGAACACCCACAAATAAAAAATATTAAAAATAAACTTATAAATTTCTTCACTTAACATCACTACTTTATTAATATGTGTTATAATTAAATAGGTGAATGTCATGGAAAAAATAATATTAGTAGACGGAAATAACTTACTTTTTAGAAGTTACTATGCAACTGCATATAATGGTAATTTTATGAAAAATAGTAAAGGGTTTCCAACAAATGCATTATTTGGGTTTTCAAATATGATAAATAAAATAATTTTAGAAGAAAAACCAACATATATTTTAGTTGCATTTGATAAAGGAAAAACATTTAGGCATGAAAAATATAATGAATATAAAGCTGGTAGAATAGAAATGCCAGATGAATTAAGACTTCAGTTTCCTATAGCAAAAAAATTACTTGAATTAATGGGAATTAAATATTATGAAATAGAAAATTATGAAGCCGATGATATAATTGGTACATTTTCAAAGTTTTGCGATAATACAAAATATACAGGAACTATTATAAGTAGTGATAAAGATTTATTACAATTAATAACGGATAGTGTTGATATTAAATTACTTAAATCAAAAGATTATATAAGATATAATCCAGAAAGTTTTTATGAAGAATATAAGATAAAACCAATAAATATAATAGATTTAAAATCACTTATGGGAGATAGTTCAGATAATATAAAAGGTGTTAAAGGAATTGGTGAAAAAACAGCTTTAAAACTACTTCAAGAATATAAGACTTTAAACGGTATATATGAAAATATAGATAAAATTAGTGGTAAAACAAAAGAAAAATTAATAGATGGAAAAAATGATGCATATATAAGCTATGAACTTGCTACAATTGTTACAAACGTACCAATAGAAATAAGTATAGATGATATAAAATATAAGGGAAATCAAGCTGGACTTAATGATTTATATGAAGAACTAGAATTTTATTCATTTTTAAAAAAAGATAAAGTAGAAAAGGAAATTACAAAACCTTTTGATGTAAAAATAATTAAAAATATAGGCGAAATAAACGTAGAAGGAGATTGCGCAGTTTATCTAGAAATTCTTGGAACTAATTACCACAATTCAAAAATATTAGGTATGGGAGTATATAATGAAAATAGTAGTATTTATATACCGTTAGAAATTTTAAAACAACAACCTGATTTTTTGCTAAAGAATAATAAATATACATATGATATAAAAAAAACTTATGTTTCATTTAAATGGAACAATATAAATATAGATAATATAAACTATGATGCAATGATAGCAGGTTATTTACTTGATTATAATGTAAAAGATGATATTGCATATTTAGCTAATCAATTTGACTATGATATTCCTTTCTATGAAAATATATATGGAAAAAATAATAAACTTAGTGAACCAAACAACATTGATATAATTGCTTATAATTCAGTATTAAAAGCAAAATTTATATATGAAACTTATAATATATTTAATGAAAAATTAAATAATGAAAATATGATTGAGTTATTTAATGATATAGAAATACCACTTTCTTATACGTTAGGTGATATGGAATATAATGGAGTATATGTAGATAAAGAAATATTAAATCAAATGGGTATTGAAATAAAAAATAAGATATTTGAAGTAGAAAAAAATATATATGAAATCGTTGGACATGAATTTAACATTTCTTCACCACAACAATTAGGAACAGTTTTGTTTGAAGAATTAAATTTACCATCTAAGAAAAAAGGAAAAACAGGGTATTCTACCGCAGCAGACGTTTTAAATAAATTGGTTGATAAGCATCCTATTATAAATATGATAATAGAATATAGAATGCTTACAAAATTATATAATACATATATAGAAGGATTAATTTCATCAATACATCCAGATGGGAAAGTGCATACAATTTATACACAAACTTTAACTCGCACAGGTAGACTATCTTCAATAGAGCCAAACTTACAAAATATTCCAATTAGATATGAATATGGTAAATTAATACGTAAAGCTTTTTTACCTTCGCCAAATTCACTTATTTTAAGTTCTGATTATTCACAAATAGAACTTAGGGTACTTGCACATATGGCAAATGTAGAAGCTTTGATAGATGCATTTAATAATGATATTGATATTCATACAAAAACAGCAAGTGATATATTTAATGTACCAATTAGCGAAGTCACAAAAAGTATGAGAAGAATTGCAAAAGCTGTAAATTTTGGAATTATTTATGGAATTAGCGGGTATGGTCTTTCTGAAAATTTAGGAATAAGTACTAAAGAAGCTTCAAACTTCATAGAACAATATTTAAATACGTATCCAGGAATAAAAACATATATGGATGAAACTATAAAAAAAGCTCATGAAAATAAATATGTAAAAACATTATTCAATAGAAAAAGAAATATTCCAGAACTTGATAATAAGAATTATATGATAAGAAGTGGAGCAGAAAGAATAGCTTTAAATACACCAATACAAGGAACAAGTGCTGATATAATTAAAATAGCAATGGTTGAAGCCTCAAAAAAATTAAAAGAAAGTAATATGAAAACAAAAATGATTTTACAAGTACATGACGAATTAATATTTGATGTTTTTAAAGACGAATTAGATATGGTTAAAGAAATAGTTAAAGAAACTATGGAAGGCGTTTGTAAAATGAGTGTACCTTTAAAGGTTGATATTGAAGTAGGAACAGATTGGTATGATGCAAAATAATGTTTACAAACCATTAAATATAATGTATAATTTACTTAGAATTGAGGTAAAACTATGAAAAAAAATAAAACATTCATATTTATTATTCCATTCATATTTATTTCTTTTTTATGCTTTGTAAATAATGTCGAAGCAAAAAAGGTGTGTGATCTTGGTGAAAATCTTAGAAATGATGGCAGGTGCTATAAAAAATTACCTGAAGCAATTACTGGAGTAGCAAGTACAATGAATATTTTAACAACGACAAGCACAAGTAATAATGTAAGACTTTATAAAACAGTAACATGTGGTAATACCGAATTGCCAGAGAATTTAGCAAAATTGATTTCTATTGCTATAACAGCAATTCAAATAGTAACACCACTTATATTAATAGTTACCGGAATGCTTGATTTTTTAAAGGCAACAACATCTTCAAATGAAGATGGAATAAAAAAAGCCCAACAAACTTTTGTAAGAAGATTGATAGCAGGGGCAGCAGTATTTTTTATAATTCTAGCTGTTAAAATAGTAGTTGGACTTGTTAACACTGAAGATAGCAAGTCAACTATTTCTTGCTTGAATAAATTGTTAAATTACAAAACAAGTGATGAAGTACATATGGAAAACTTAAATAAAAAAGCCGATGAATGTGCAGAACTTTATAATAACAATGGAAAATATAAAAGGTGTTTATGTGAATTATTCCAAATGGTATCTAAGGGAAATTATAGGGAAACAGGAGAATTTTTGGATAGTGAATTACCAGACGCTATAAAAAAATATCCACAATTAAGAACTGAACTGGAGGAGAATTATGAAAACTCAACTTCTTCTACTTGCTCTGGAATAGAAAATTAAAAAAATTGATGATAGAGAAAAGTAATAAATATATTATTTAATAGAAAGCTAATGGTTGATGGAAATTAGTAATAAGTATTTATGAATCTACTCTTGAAAGACTTGAAAACAAGTCCGGTCGTCTAAAAGATCGTTATAAAAATTAAGATAAAAAGAGGATGGTACCGTGCTATAAGATAAAAGCACTCCTTACACATGCTCTTTTTCTATATATAGGAGGAAAATATGATAGATATAAAATATATAAGAGAAGATAAAGAAAAAGTAAAAGAAAATATAAGAAAAAAATTTCAAGATGAAAAACTAGAAATAGTAGACGAAATAGAAAAATTGGATAAAGAATATAGAGATATAAAAAAACAAGGTGATGATTTAAGAGCTTTAAAAAATTCTAAAAGTTCACTTATTGGGACTCTTATGAGAGAACAAAAAAAGAACGAGGCAGAAAAAATAAAATTAGAAATATCTGAATATGGAAAAAAGATAGAAGAATTAACACAAAAAGAAGAAGAATTATCTAAAGTAATAAAGGAAAAAATGATGATTATACCTAATTTCATTGATAAAAGCGTACCTATTGGGAAAGATGATAGCCAAAATGTAGAAATAGAAAAATTTGGAGAACCAATAGTACCAAACTATGAAATACCATATCATGCAGATATTTGTGAGAAACTTAGTGGATTAGATAAAGCATCAGCAGGTAGAACAAGTGGGAATGGTTTTTATTATTTAACTGGAAATATTGCAAGACTTCATTCTGCAATGTTATCATATGCAAGAGATTTTATGATTAATAAAGGATTCACATATTGTATACCTCCATTTATGATAAGAGGGGACGTAGTTGATGGCGTAATGTCTTTTAAAGAAATGGATGAAATGATGTATAAAATAGAAAATGAAGATTTATATTTAATAGGTACATCAGAACATTCTATGATAGGAAGATTTAAGGGTCAAATAATAAAAGAAGAACAATTACCTTTAACTTTAACTTCATATTCACCATGCTTTAGAAAAGAAGTAGGATCACATGGAATAGAAGAAAGAGGTCTTTATAGAGTTCATCAATTTGAAAAACAAGAAATGATTGTTATATGTAAATTAGAAGAATCAATGGATTGGTATAATAAAATGTGGCAATTTACAGTTGAATTTTTTAGAAGCCTAGATGTTCCTGTTAGAACACTTGAGTGTTGTAGTGGAGACCTAGCTGATTTAAAAGTAAAATCTTGTGATGTTGAAGCATGGAGTCCAAGACAAAAGAAATATTTTGAAGTTGGATCTTGTTCAACATTAGGTGATGCACAAGCAAGAAGATTGAGTATAAGAGCAAAAGGAGAAAATGGTAATTACTTAGTTGCAACATTAAATAATACTGTACTTGCAACACCAAGAGGTTTAATTGCTGTACTTGAAAATAATTATCAGGAGGATGGAAGCATAAAGATACCAAAAGCCCTACAACAATATATGGGAGGATTAGAAGTAATAAAATAAGCAAGATTTTGCTTATTTTTTGTGTAATTAGTGTAAAATCTTTAAAATTGATAATTAATTATTTAAAAATAGTGTAATATTTAATTTAGATATGCTATAATTATAAAGGATAGATATAGAATTCTTAAAAGCTATACAAAGAATTTATATCCAAAAATGCTAAAAAGAAAGAGGTAGAATTATGGGATTTATTAAAGCATTTACAGGCTCATTAAGTAGTACTTTTGCTGATCAATGGAAAGATTTTTATGTACCAGTACAAGGTGTTCCAGCAACAGCAGCAGTATTTAGAGCAGTACCACAATCACAAAACAATGGACGTGGTGAAAATTATAAGGGTAATGAAAATATCATTACAAATGGTAGTAAAATAGTTGTTCCTGAAGGAACTGCATTAATAACTATGCAAGATGGTCAAATTACAGGTATGATCGCAGAACCAGGTGGATTTGAGTTTAGATCTGATGATGTTAATTCTCAATCAATTTTTGCAGGAAATGGTATTTTAGGACCTACTATTAAATCATCATGGGAAAAATTTAAATTTGGTGGACAACCTGGAAGCCAACAATTAGCTTTTTACATTAATTTAAAAGAAATACCAAACAATAAGTTTGGAACTCAATCAGAAATTTATTGGGATGATGCTTTTTTTGGAACACAAGTAGGAGCAGTTACAAGAGGTACATATACAATGAGAATTGTGGATCCTCTACTATTTGTTAAAAATTTTGTTCCAATTCAATATTTACAACCAAACGCACCAATATTTGATTTTGCAGATATGGATAATGATGCAGCTACTCAATTATTTAATGAAGTTGTTAGCAGTTTATCCGCTGCTTTATCAAATTATACAAATGATCCAAACAAAGGAAATCGTATGTCAAGAATTCAAGGGGATCAAATGGGATTTGCGCAAAGTCTTTCATCAGCAGTAGAAGATGGATATAGATGGAAAACCGATAGAGGTTTAGAGATTGTTAAAACTGCAATTAGTAATATTGAATATGATTCAGATACTATGGAATTAATGAAAGAAGTAAAAAAAGCAGATGCATTATCTGGCGCAAGAGGGAATTCATTTATGCAACAATCAGTTGCAAGAGGTATTCAAGCAGCTGGTGAAAATGGCGGAGGAACTGCAATGGCATTTATGGGAATGGGAATGAATGCAGCAGGTGGAATGATGCAAGGTGTTCAACAACAACCAACTCAAAGTTCATATCAACCACCATTTGCCCAAACTCAAACTCCAGTTCAACAAGCTGAACCTACACAAACTCAATCAATGCAATCAGATCCTTATGAAGAAATAAAAAAAGCAAAAGAATTATTAGATGCTGGTATTATTTCTCAAGAAGATTTTGATGCTAAAAAGAAAAGTTTATTAGGAATTTAGTTTATGCAAGGAAGTAATTTAGAAAATATTACTCCTAATTTAAGCAACACAAATAGTTCATCAGATGCACCTACAATTGTTCAAACAGATGTAGGTGCTAAAGATGGACAAAATAAGTGTCCAAAATGTGGCGCAACGGATATTTCATTAAATGTAAATACAGGAAAATTAAGATGTAATTTTTGTCGCCATGAATTTGAACCAATCAAAGTAGAAGGTTTACAAACAGATATATCAAAACTTGAAGGACAGATTATTGGATCGGGCGCACAAGATATTGTTGCAGATACTAATGATGTTGTTACATTCAAATGTAGTAGTTGTGGTGCTGAAGTTGTAATAGATACTGCTTCATCTACACAAGCAAGATGTCACTGGTGTAGAAATACACTATCTATAAATCAACAAATTCCAAATGGAAGTGTACCAGATGTTGTATTACCTTTCCAAATGAAAAAAGATGTTGCTAAGAAACAGATAGAGAATTTTGTAGGGAAAAGGAAATTTTTTGCGCACCCTAAATTTAGACAAGAATTTACAACTCAAAATATAATGGGAGTTTATTTTCCATATATGGTTGTAGATGTTAATTCACATTCTAGATTAGTTGGACAAGGTGAGCATTTAACTAGGAGATATTCCGTAAAAGTTGGAGATAGAACTGAAAGTCGTTATGATGCAGATTTATACAATGTATCAAGAGAATTTGATTTAATTATCAATGGATTAACAATTGAATCTAATTTAGATAGACTAGATACTGCATCATCAAACAAAACAAACAATGTAATTAATTCTATAATGCCTTTTGATATTGAAAATTGTGTAAGATATGATTCAAATTATTTAAAAGGTTATACTTCTGAAAGAAGAGATACAAATATAGAACAATTAAAAAATTTAGTTGAAACTCAATCAAAAGATGTAGCTAGATTTGCTGCAAATGAAACACTAAAGCAATATGACAGAGGTGTTGCTTGGTCTAGTGAACAATTTGATGTAAAAGGTCAACAATGGAAAGCTGCATATTTACCAGTATGGTTATATAGTTATCAGCAAGTTAAAGGTGATAAAAAATTATTACACTATGTTGCAGTTAATGCAAGAACAGGTGAAACTATGGGAAGTGTTCCTATACATATGCCTAAATTATTTTTAATATCAGCTTTTGTTGAAATACTTGGAATTTTAGCTATGGTATTTATTGATTTTGACTATAATTGGATTTTTTTAACATTGGGAATTATTTATTTTCTTGTTATGTATGCAAGATATCGTAATTCTGGTGCAAGACATAATCATGAAACAGAAACAAAATCAAATATGTCTAATTTGATAAAATCTGATGTATATATTACACAAAGGAAAGGTCTTAAAAACTCAAAAATGGATGGAGCTAATAACACAGTTGTTAATGGTCAAAACGCTAAGAAAGGCTTTTTAGATTCTATTACTGAAAATAACTCAATAGTTAACACAATAAATAAAACTATAGATAAAAAATAAAAAATTAGTACATAAAGAACAAAATTAAGGAAGAGATAAAATGAGTAAAATTAGAAATACAATAATAATAGGTGTAATTGGATTAGTATTAACCTTTTTGGGAATTATACTTCCATATTTCACAATATCAGTTTTTGGATATGGTACAAGTATAAGTTTGTTTGGTTATTGGGAAGGAAAAGTAATATTAGTACTACTTTTTGCTAGCTTACTATTTATTTGTAAGGATTACATAGAAAAATTCTTACCACAACTATTTGATTCAGGGTTAGGTTCAAAGATTAAAGATGCAAATCCTAAATTTGTTTTAATTCCAACTATACTTATGGCAGTTTTTGCTATTTGGTTATTTTTTTCAATTGAAATAGATATGACATATATAAAATATGGAATAGGTTTTTGGCTATTATGGATAGGTATAATATGTTTATTAGTTCATTCGTTTATATATAAAAAACCTATTGCAGAAAATAATAGTTATTACCAACCACAACAAAATGCAAATATAATGAATAATCAGTTTACGCAATCAACACAAACTGCAATGCCAAATCAAAATGCAAACATGATGAATAATCAATTTGCACAACCAACACAAACTGCAATGCCAAATCAAAACACAAATATAATGAATAATAATTTGAATGCTGATATTAAGGTTTGTCCAAATTGTGGTAGCAAATGTAATATAAATGCAGACAGATGTTTTATGTGTGGTAAAGAATTATAATAAAAAGAAATAGATAACAATCTTGGTTATCTATTTTTAAAAAATAGGATGTGATATATATGAAAAATAATTTATTTATAAAAATATTATGCAGTATACCAGTAATTTTACTATTTTTATATAGATTTTATACCGTTTTTAGGTGTATGTTTAATTTTATTTAGATATTTTATATATGATAATAAAAAAAGAATAGAAACACCAATTTATTTAATAGTTTGTGGAGTGATAATTTTAATTCCTAAATTAATATTAAGCATATCATCTGCAATGAAATATGAAATACCGTATTTTAATGATATCTTTAATTCAGAACTATATTCTATAAATTTTATAAAATATAGTAAACTATTAATAACTGTAGGAGTTATATTCCTAATTCTTTCATTTATATTTAATTCTTTATTTAATAAAATTAAAAATTATTTACATACATCAATTAGTTCATATGAACAAAGAACTGCTAAAATACAAGAAAAAAATGATTTAATTATGAAAGAAAAACAAATGCAAGCTAAAAATACACATGTAGTAATTTGTTCACATTGTGGAGCAAGTAATATGCTAACCTCAACAACCGGAAAATGTAAATATTGTAGAAATATAATACAATAAATTGTTGCAAATTTGTAACAATTTTTTTTGCTATAAAATAGTATTATTTTGATTAAATATAAGCATTTTATGTTAAAATATTGATAGACATAAGGTGATAAAATGAAAGATTATAATGGTTTAACACAAACAGAGGTTTTATATAGAGTAGAAAAGGGATTAGTTAATTATGATACAACTTTACCAACAAAATCAATAAAAAGAATTATCTTCGAAAATGTTGTAACATTATTCAATATAATAAATTTATTACTTGGACTATGTATTTTTTTGACTGGTTCATATAAAAATATGCTTTTTCTAGGTGTAATTATATGTAATACTTTAATTAGTACAATACAAGAAATAAGATCTAAAAAAATAATTGATAAATTATCACTATTAGTTGAATCAAAAGCAAGAGTAATAAGAAATAATAAAGAAAAAGAAATAAATATAAACGAAATAGTAAAAGATGATTTAATATTATTTAAAATTGGAAATCAAATAATGGTAGATTCAATTATAATAGATGGAAGTGTTGAAGTAAATGAATCTTGTATAACAGGAGAAGCTGATTTAGTATATAAAAAAAAGGGGGATATGTTATTATCAGGTAGTTTTATAGCAAGTGGTAAATGCATGGCAAAAGTAGAACATGTAGGTCTTGAAAATTATTCATCAAAAATTACCAATGGCGCTAAATATCTAAAAAAAGTCAACTCAGAAATAATGAACTCACTTAATAAAATAATCAAAATAGTTTCAATATCAATTATTCCAATTGCTATATTACTATTCTTAAATCAGTATTATTTAACAAATAACAACTTAAATAGTTCAATAATAAATACTGTTGCCGCACTTATATCTATGATACCAGAAGGACTTGTATTACTTACAAGTACAGTTCTAGCTGTAAGCGTTGTAAAATTGTCTAAATATAATGTTTTAGTGCAAGAATTATTCTGTATAGAAACACTTGCAAGAGTTGATGTTATATGCTTTGATAAAACAGGAACTTTAACAAATGGCAAAATGGAGGTTATAGATTATATAAAACTATCTTCTACAGAAGAAAAAAAATATATAAAAGAATTTTGTAACCTATTAAATGATAACATTACAATGAATGCAATAACAGACAAGTATGGTATAAGTGATAATTTAATATCAAAAGAAATTATTCCATTTTCATCAGAAAAAAAATGGTCTGGTGTTACATTTAAAGATGATTTTACATATATAATTGGAGCACCCGATTTTATATTAAAAGATACAAAAAAAATTGATTTATATTTAAAAAAATATTCAAGTAGATATAGGGTATTATTATTTGCACATTCTAAAAAATCTTTTAAAAATAAAGATTTGCCAGATGATATAGAAGTAGATGGTTTATTATTACTACAAGATAAAGTAAGAAAAGAGTCAGCTAAAACTATAAATTATTTTAAAGAACAAGGTGTTGATGTAAAAATAATATCTGGTGATAATCCAAATACAGTAAAATGTGTTGCAGAACAAATCGGTGTTAATTTAGAAAATATTGTTGATATGAGTAAAATAAAAACTAAAGATATAAAAAAATATTTAAATTGCTCTATATTTGGAAGAGTGACACCAAACCAAAAACATGAAATAATAAAAGAATTAAAAAAAGAACACACAGTTGCTTATGTTGGAGATGGAGTAAATGATGTCCTTGCTTTAAAAGAATCAGATTGTAGTATAGCTCCTATTAATGGTAGTGATGCCGCAAAAAATGTATCACAAATAGTTTTAATGGATTCAAATTTTGATTCAATGCCCACAATTGTAAATGAAGGAAGAAAAGCAATAAACAATATTGAAAGATCAGCAAGTTTATTTATAGTAAAAACAATATATGCATCCCTTTTAGCTTTGTTATTCATTTTTATTGATTTAAAATATCCATTTATACCAATTCAATTAACACTAACAAGTGCTCTTACAATAGGAATACCTTCATTTATACTTGCTTTAGAGCCAAACTATGAAAAGGTAAAAGGAAACTTTTTCATAAATATATTTAGTAAGGCATTTCCAACAGCTTTAACTATAGTAATAAATATATTGATAGTTGTAATCTTAGGTAGTATATTAAAATTAAGTGAGGAACAAGTATCAACACTTTCAGTTATATTAACTGGTTTTATTGGATTCATGCATATATATATAATTAGTAAACCATTAACTCCACTTAGAATGATTTTACTTAGCACACTTATAACAGTATTTGTTATAGGAATAGTAGGGTTAAGAACATTATTTTCACTTGCTTTTATAACACCTTATTTACTTTTGCTAACACTTATACTTATGGCAAATACCCTTATAATATTTATATTAATGACAAATTTATTTCATAAATATATATATAAATTTATTAAAAGGATAAGTGAAAGATAATGAAATTTTTAATTGATGATAATGCCTCGCTCGACCCAGAGTATGTATCCCAGCTTAAAAAAGAATACACAGGCGTCTATTACGACCGCTTTATCCTCGGTAAGTGGGTGGTGGCGGACGGGATTATATACAGGCAGTTCGCAGACGATCCGGACCACTGGACAATGAAAAAGCCAGAGGGCG
>OGPK01002233.1_pt1 | contig 12909 bp, 7 predicted proteins | sample 1552921 | NCBI WGS metagenome assembly OGPK01 (sample SAMEA2580264, study PRJEB22360) | human gut metagenome | biome: human gut; feature: human-associated habitat; material: faeces | place: Denmark | collected 2008/2010 | reverse complement strand
GAAGTGTTGCAGGTTACCCGTCGATAATTCATAAGCGTAAAGCCCGTTGCCGTAAGTCGATATCCAGAGAATGTCCCGTGAGTCGTGTACGATGCTGTAACGTTCCACATCGATGTAACCGATATGTTTGGAGGAAAGGAACTGGAAAGGTTTGATTTTGCCGGTGGTTATATCGACGTACCATAAATTGCCCGTATAGTTATGTACCCATACATTTTTCTTATTGTCCCTGGTGACAGCGCCATTTTTGATATTCAGTTCCGAGTAACGACTTAGTTTACCGGTCGGAATATCCAGTATGTAGCTGCCGTTGACGGTAAACAATACCCATTTATCATGCAAGAGGAAGTTGCCTGTGACGTGGCCTGTATCATCAAAGCTTTCGGCTAACGACGCAACCTTTTCTAGCTTGTCCGTGGAATAGGTATGACGGTAGATTTCATTTTTATCGGTAATGATACAAGTGTATTTATCATAAGAAATGATGTGTTCCCAGTTCTGTTGTTGCGGGTCGAGGTTGTTCGTTTTACCGTTCTGATACTTCAATAACCCTTTGTCCGTACCAATCCAGACTTCTCCTTTTGCACTTTCCAGAACGAATTGTACTTTATCGGAAGGCAGGTTGCCTGATTTCTCTTTATACGCTTGCGATGAAAATTTGCCGTCCTGATAAACGACTCTGCGGCAACCGTTTTGATTATGCCATAACCAAATAGAGTTGTCGGAAAGGATAATGAATTTGGAATAGTTTTCCTTGTATTCCCCATTTCCGGTGAAATCCACAAAACAGCCATGACGTAAATCATAGCAACTGATAAAAGAAGAAATTGTTGAAATCCACATGAAGCCGTTCGGGTCTTCTTCCATGCTTCGGATACGGGAATCGGCTAATGAGAGCGGGTTATTTATATCCGGATAGATATTGACGAAAGAATTGCCGTCATAATAACTTAATCCGTTGAGAGTTCCCAGCCAGATAAATCCTTTACTGTCCTGCATCATATAGCGGGTCGAATTATTTGCTAATCCATCTCCGGTAGTCAGCTTATTGGAGCGAATTTCCACGGAGGCCGACAGTGGATAGAGATAAAGCAATAAAAGCGATAATATAAGGAATGTATTCTTCTTCATAGTGGATTTATATGTGTTATATGCAGGCAAAGATAGTTATTTCTTTGGATTTTAAACAAATCTGCCCTTCGTATAGTAAAATACCAAGGGCAAGAGATGTGTATTTGTGGTTGGCGCTGATACTTTTAGTATAACACTTACTTGAATTGATATCCTCTGAAAGTACCTTTCATCTTTATAAGGTCCGGTCCGAAATAGAATCCCGGTTGTGTTGGCTGGTTATAGCCTACATTTTGGGTAGCGATACTGATTCTGTATATCGGTTCTTCAAGGAAGGTGTGGAATCTGTATTCGGTCGGGATAGTCGATACGTAGAGCCGGAGAGAAGCGTTGTCCTCGGAGCGTACGAGTACTTCTTCCCGCCAGTCGCCTATAATGTCACCTTGCAGACAAGGATTCGATTTCGTTCCATTGTTGAAAAGAGTTCCTGTGAATTTGACAAGCGGAACAAACTTTTTATTTTCCCAGTCGTATTTAATAATCATGCTTCTATCCAGTAGTTCGCGCAATAGGTCTCCATCCCACCAGACAGCCATATTGGTCGGCATATTTCTCATTTTGGGGGCTATGATTTCTCCTTTTACGTTTCGAATACCTTGTGAATCTCCTGACCACATTTCCACACCCGGATGAGTCGGGTCAATGTCGGCGGCCATACAACGTCCTACATCGGTATTGCTTTTTAGCTGCAACAACACTTCTCCCGTTGCAGCATCTCTATAAGTGGAGCCGTCACGTTTGTTTTCATGGCAGTCCCACACTTGCAGACCTTTTCGTGAAGGGTCAAAATGTGTCAGGTGGATGGCGTCTCCATGTCCCATTCGGGTAGAATAAAGTCCTTTGCCGTTGTGGTCGATAGCACAGGAACCGTAAATGATTTCGTCGCATCCATCACCATCCACATCGCCTACACGCAGATTGTGGTTTCCTTGTCCGGCGTACTGCTCACATCCGGGATGGTTGCTGTCGAATACCCAACGGTTCTTCAGTTCTTTTCCGTTCCAGTCGAAGGCAGCCAGAACAGTACGCGTGTAGTAGCCTCGGCACATGACAACACTTGGGTGTACTCCGTCAAGATAGGCTACACAAGCCAGGAAGCGGTCGCTTCGGTTACTTTTTGCGTCTCCCCAGTCGGCAACGTTGCCGCGGGCAGGGATATAGTCGATGGTATGTAAGGCTTCACCGGTGTCTCCTGAAAAAACAGTCAGGTATTCTTTGCCTTTCAGAATACGTCCTTGTTTCATTATCTGATTTCTGCTGGGATCGAAAGTTCCCTCTTCGCGATAGTCTGCATTTGCATCTCCTATCACTTTCCCTTTGCTGTCTATTGTTCCGTCGGCAGTCCGCATCACTACTTCCGCTTTGCCGTCACCATCCAGATCGTACACCATGAATTGAGTATAATGAGCTCCTGCACGTATGTTTTTACCCAAGTTGATACGCCATAGTTGTTCTCCGTTCATTCGGTAACAATCGATGTATACTTCGCCTGTATAGCCTTCATGTGCATTGTCGTGTGAATTGCTGGGGTCCCATTTGAGGATAATTTCGTATTCGCCGTCACCGTCTACGTCACCGATGGAAGCATCATTGGGACTGTACGTGTAGGTATCACCTGCCGGAGTTATTCCGTCCGCCGGTTTTTGCAGGGGAATTTCCAGATAGCCGAGAGGCGCGTTTTCCGGGAGTGTGTATGTACCGTCAATGTGATGCGTCTCCTTGCCTTTTAGAACAGGACGTACTTCGTAAACAGCCGTTTTCTGACTGTTATTCTTATCACGGAACAAGGTGCTGACTGTGATGGGAGTGTCTGTCAGTTTCTTCCCGTCTCTGTACACATTGAAACCGGTCTGTATCGGATCGGAAGAAAGATACCTCCACGAAACGATTACTTCTGAAGGGTTTTCGCGAATGGCAACTACGCCGCGGTTTAGTTTCTCCCGTTGTAACTTTGAGTAGTTATAACCAGGTTGTGCTGTCATTGTTGCAACAGGCAGCAACATGAATATGCACAATAGATAAATTGCAATTCTTCTCATATTTGTTTCATCGGTTTGGACCTTATTATATTTATTCACTCGCAAAATTACTCCTTTTTTGAATGTATGAAATGGAGAAATGTACAAAGACTATATACAATTGTGCACCCTTTCAAATTAATTGTCCGTATGATATAATATTCTATCTTTTGCGTACATCCGTCCATTACCTCTTTGATGATATGCGATAATTTTGCAACATGAACTAAAAGAAGTAATTATGAAGTATCTTTTATCTATTGTACTATTGGCCTTGATTGGTGTTACAACTCCGAAAAAGACAACTCCCGCTTATGATTGGGGAAGTGTGTCTGCAAAGCCGGATTTATCGTGGGCCGATCAGGTGGGGGCGCAGAGGACTCCGAAAAACACAGAATGGGATGCCGGAAAGTTCGGGTTGCGGAATGACACTTCCGTATTTAGTACTCCTGCTATCCAGGCCGCTATTGATGCTTGTCACCAACAGGGAGGAGGCACGGTAGTTGTTGCCCCGGGGTATTATAAAATAGGTGCTTTGTTTATCAAGAGTGGTGTGAACCTGCATCTTAGTAAAGGTACTACCTTGCTTGCGAGTGATAATATTCAGGACTATCCGGAATTTCCTTCCCGCATTGCCGGTATCGAAATGACATGGCCTTCGGCTGTTATCAATATAATGGATGCGGAAAATGCCGCTCTTACGGGGGAAGGCTTTATCGATTGCCGCGGAAAAGTATTCTGGGATAAATATTGGGCGATGCGGGAGGAATATGAGAAGAAGAATCTGCGCTGGATTGTGGATTATGATTGCAAGCGGGTGAGGGGAGTACTGGTTTCCAACAGCAAGCATATCACGTTGAAAGACTTTACGTTGGTGCGTACGGGATTCTGGGCTTGTCAGATTTTGTATTCGGATCATTGTTCGGTGAGCGGACTTACTATTAATAATAATGTAGGAGGTCACGGACCAAGTACGGATGGCATTGATATTGATTCATCCACCAATATTCTGGTAGAAAACTGTGATGTGGATTGCAACGATGATAATATTTGTATTAAGGCAGGGCGTGATGCGGATGGACTGCGTGTGAATCGTCCGACGGAGAATGTGGTGGTTCGTAACTGTATTGCCCGTAAAGGTGCGGGCTTACTGACTTGCGGAAGTGAGACTTCTGGTTCTATCCGTAATGTACTGGCTCATGATCTGATAGCGTATGGCACAGGAACGACATTGCGTCTGAAATCATCCATGAACCGTGGCGGAACGGTCGAGAATATCTATATGACGCGTGTTGAGGCTGATAGTGTGACTCATATCCTGTCTGTCGATTTGAACTGGAATCCGAAATATAGTTATTCTGCCTTGCCGAAAGAATATGAAGGAAAAGATGTTCCTGAACACTGGACTACTATGTTGACTCCGGTAGAGCCGAAGGAAAAGGGGTATCCTCATTTTCGTAATGTGTATTTCTCTCACGTAAAAGCAGACGGAGCAAAACGTTTTATTTCCGCTTCGGGATGGAATGCAAGTCATCGCATCGAGAATTTTTATCTGTCTAACATTAATGCGGAGGTGGAATCTGTCGGAAAGATAACTTATGGAAAGAATTTCCAGTTACAGGATATTCATTTGACGGTAAAAGATAAAAGCCGATTGAGGCAAACGGATAATATAGATAGTAAGATTGAGATTAATTACAAATAATTCTCCTTACAGGCAGGAAGCTCTTGACAAAGTCTTTTTTATGTTGTATATTTGTAGGTGTGAATATCAATGGATAAAAGGTTTGATTAAAAAGAATGAAAAAGAAACTAGTACAATATGATGACAATATATCAGGGAGTCCTTACAGTAGTTAAGCTGTGAGAGTTTCTGTATGAGCCAAAGGCTGTGAATCTTTATGGGATTTGCAGCCTTTTTTGTTGCGAAAAATCACGGTTATATCCTTAATTCGGAGATTCATCGTTTATAATAAACTTGGATACCGTTTATAATAAACTCTTCAATAGTTTATTAAGAACGTTGACGAAGATTATGAAAGAAGAGTCATCTTTTTTCTTTTTGGTTCAAGATAAATTATGCTTTATCTTGGATATGTTATGAAAAGTAAATGATATAGACGTCGTTGTCACAAAATTCTATTCTTTGCGTACGATATTACAGCTCCTATGGTATAAAAAACAGTAGCTTTGCTGCTACATAATACTTGATATACCATGAAACGCATTAGCCTTCTTCTTTTTTTTATAGGATGTTTCCTCTTTTCTCTTTCGGCTACGAATTATTTTGTGGCTACTAATGGAAGCGATTCAAACAGTGGGACGATTGATAAGCCTTTTGCCACGTTGGACAAAGCACAATCAAAAGTGATGGCAGGAGATACTGTATATATCCGGCAAGGTACATATCGAGTGACGGAAGCAGAGATAATGGAACATTATACTGCGGGAAGTACTACTTGGAGCCGGGTATTTAAAATGTCAAAGAGTGGAACTGGACCGGACAAACGAATTTGTTACTCCGGTTATAAAAAAGAGCGTCCGGTTTTTGACCTTTCGGCGGTAAAGCCGGAAAATGAACGTGTTATTGTGTTTTATGTAAGCGGCTCTTATTTGCATTTCAGAAATATAGAGGTGGTGGGAACACAAGTTACTATTGTGGGACATACCCAGTCCGAATGTTTCCGCAATGAAGGGGGAAGTGATAATATCTACGAACATCTGTCGATGCATGACGGTATGGCGATCGGCTTCTATATAGTGACGGGTAAGAACAATCTGGTGCTGAATTGCGATGCCTATAATAATTATGATCCTGTATCCGATGGCGGTAAAGGTGGAAATGTAGATGGATTCGGTGGACATCTCACTTCTCCCCAATATACGGGCAATGTATTCCGGGGGTGTCGTGCGTGGTATAACAGCGATGATGGTTTTGATTTGATTAACTGCCAGGCGGTTTTTACCATTGATAACTGTTGGTCTTTCTTGAATGGATATACGAAAGACGGTGGCAAAGCTGGTGATGGCACCGGATTTAAGTCCGGAGGATATGGGATGAGTGATAATCCTAAAGCACCAAGTGTGATTCCTATGCACATTGTTCAGTACTGCCTTGCTTATATGAATAAGAATAAGGGGTTTTATGCCAATCATCATTTAGGAGGGATAGCGTGGTATAATAATACGGGTTATCAGAACCCGTCCAATTTCTGTATGTTGAACAGGAAGACTGCATCGGAAGCGGTTGACGTGCCGGGATATGGTCATATTATAAAGAATAACTTGTCGCATACACCAAGGTCTTCGGGAAAACATATCATAGACGTTAATCAAGCGGAATGTGAAATAGCAAACAACTCTTTTCTTCCGGTAGATATGGCTGTGACGGATGATGATTTTGTTAGTTTGGATGCTTCCCAGCTTGCCTTACCTCGTAAGTCAGACGGAAGTCTTCCTTATGTAGAATTTTTGCGGCTGAAGACGAATAGTAAATTATATAATGCCGGAATGGGTTGTTTTCTTACCGGGGGCGGTGAAGAGACTAGCTATGATTGGCTGGAAGATGCGGCAATACTTGTTGAGGGAGATGTGGCAAAGATAGTAGGTCATGGCGCAGAAGCATTTGTGTACTTCTATATTAATGGTAAGGCAGTCTCTTTCTCTGATAAACAAGTGGATTTATCGGCCTATAAGGGAGAAATTGATTTGAAAGCGACAACAGATAATGGTGACGTAACTAAATTGAAACAGATCAGGTGACGCAGAAATATAGAATTATGAAACCGATTCATAAAATAAAGAGAATATGAATAGAGAAACGATAATAAACAGACCATTGGATGTATTTAGGAAAGCAATGCTTTTCCTACTACTTTGTGTTCTTATCGCATCATGTAGCAAGGAAGATGCTATTACGGAAGAAACTGGTATAACCGGAACTCCTCATTTCACCTGGGATATTGCGATCGAACTTGAACAGCCCAATAACTGGTGCATGACTTTGGCTACAGAAAAAGTAGCAATAACCAATCTAACAGAAGGAAAACAATATATACTCACTTGGAAAGGAGGACTTTCAACTGGGCGGAAAACAGGAGGGGTATTAAAAACGGTTATACGCGGGGAACAAACAAAGAATACGGATTTGGATCTGCTGGAAATAAAAGAATCAGGAAATAGTACTTATGAAATCTTTCTTCGTGGTGGCGGACGTAAAGGAGAGATTGTGTTTACAAAATAATAGTCTACCGGATTGTTCATCCCGGAATAAATGATATAAGAAAAACTTAACTCTATTCGTAGCGTGTCTTCTTTTATAAAGAGGATGCGCTTTTTTGATACTGTAGAGAGCGTTTTATTTTAATTCGATATATGTACAAAAATAAGTCTGAATATGGAATATTGTATATAGACAAGTAGTATTTGAATCTTTTGCATAGAACTCCATAAGAAAATCAATATCTCCATATCCTTTGCTTTGGGGCAAATGGAAACATGCGGTACTTTTGCAAAAAAAAGTAACGAGATATAGAAAATGATAAAGTCAGCATTTTTAATAGTAGCGACATGTTGCAGTCTGCAACTGTTTAGTCAGGAAAAATTTCCCGATGGTAAAATTATACCGGATTGGTTTTACAAAAATGAAAAAACTGATATAAATGGATTAGGAAAGAGTTTCTTGATTACCGACTATGGAGTAGTGAATGATAGTACACTGTTACAGACAGAGAAAATTCAGGCTGTTATAGATTTGGCGTCTAATAATGGAGGCGGAGTCATTGTTATACCTGAAGGTACTTATCTTAGTGGTGCGCTGTTCTTTAAGCCGGGAACACACTTGCATTTGGAAGAGAAAGCTATATTAAAAGGTAGTGACGATATTAGCAACTTTCCTGTAATAGAAACACGGATGGAGGGACAGAACCTAAAGTACTTTTCAGCTTTGATTAATGTTGATAAGGTAGATGGTTTCACCCTTTCCGGAAAAGGAAAAGTTGATGGAAACGGTGAACGATATTGGAAGTCATTCTGGTTGCGGAGGCGTGTTATTCCTAAATGTACTAATATGGATGAATTGCGTCCTCGTCTACTTCATATATCTCATAGCAATAATGTACAAGTTTCAGATGTGCGACTTGTTAATTCTCCGTTTTGGACAACTCACATTTATAAGTGTGATAGTGTAAAACTTTTGGATTTGCATATCTTTTCACCTTCTTCTCCCGTAAAGGCTCCAAGTACGGATGCAATCGATATTGATGCATGTAAAAATGTACTTGTCAAGGGATGCTATATGTCGGTTAATGATGACGCAATTGCATTAAAAGGCGGCAAAGGACCATGGGCTGATCAAAATCCCGATAATGGTGGCAATTGTGATATTATCATTGAAGACTGTACTTTTGGATTCTGTCACGGAGTGCTGACTTGCGGTAGCGAATCGATATATAATCATAATATAATTCTTCGACGCTGTAATTTGGATCAGGCTAAACGCCTGTTGTGGTTGAAAATGCGTCCGGATACTCCCCAACAATATAAGTACATCCTCGTTGAAGATATAAAAGGAAATGTCCGCAATTGTATCTTTATTGCTCCTTGGACACAGTTTTATGATTTGAAAGATCGCAAGGATATGCCAGTCTCGTATTCCAGCTATATTACAATGCGTAATATTCATCTGGATTGTGATTCCTTTTTTGCTGTAGAGAAATCAAAACAATATAAATTATCCAATTTCTGTTTTGACAATTTGACTATTACGGCTAAAAAAGATGTGAAGATAGATGAAGATATTATTGATGCATTGGTTATGAGAAAGGTTGAGATAAATAAAGTGAATTAAAAAAGAATGGTAGAAAGACTGGAAAATCGTACATAGCCTGTAAAATCGTACAAAATAGGCGTGTGATGGGCTTTATACATATGAATTTACATAAGAAAGTCGAATTCTCCATATTCCTTTTCTTTAACTCTACCATGTAATGCGGTATCTTTGACATGTGCTTATTCAGTAAAATATTGAATCTAAAACTATAAAATACAATGAAATTCTGTAGAATTATTTTTTGTCTGTGGTTATTGGTCTGTTTCTTTCCAATAGGTATTCATGCAGATATACAACTTCCTTCTATATTATCAGATAATATGGTACTTCAGCAAAATGCGAAAGTACGTTTTTGGGGAAAAGCACGTCCCGGAGAAAAGATTTTGGTAAAGACTTCATGGGATCATAAGAAATACAAGGTGACTGCTTTAGCAAACGGTCATTGGGAACTGATGATACAAACACCGGCTGCTACTTCCGGACAATCTGTAATGTTGAAAGGTGATAATAAGATCCGGATCAATAATATATTAATAGGTGAAGTTTGGCTTTGTACGGGACAGTCAAATATGGAATTTCCCGTAGCCCGTAATCCGCAAGTGAAATGGAAAACAGGAATGTTGAATGAAGCGGAAGAAATGAAAGATGCTGATTTTCCGGAAATCCGCCTGTTTCATGTAGAGCATCAACTGGCACCTGATGGTGAGAAAGAAGATTGCGTTGGAAAGTGGGTGGTTTGTAATCCGGAGAATCTGAAAGACTTTTCTGCTGTAGGATTTGTCTTTGGACGTAAATTGTATAAAGAATTGAGTACACCGGTTGGATTAATTCAGTCTACTTGGGGAGGAACACATGCTGAATCTTGGACAAGTATGAAAGTGATGGAAAACAATCCGCTGTATGCTGATGTCTTAAAACAATATTCAAAAGAAAGGGTGAGTAGGGAAAAAGATAAGTGTAAGGTTCCGGCTACTTTGTGGAATGGCATGATTGCTCCTATGGTAGGGTACACTGTAAAAGGAGATATCTGGTATCAGGGAGAATCCAACTCTGTTCGTTATGAGAAATATCAGGAAGTATTTACTAACCTGATTAATAGTTGGCGGAAAGAATGGAATCAGCCGGATATGCCTTTCTATTTCGTACAGATTGCACCACATTACAAGCAACCGGCAGGTATTCGTGAAGCACAATTAAAAACATGGTTAAGTGGACTTGAAAATATTGGTATGGCAGTAGTGACGGAGGCAGCCGATTCTACCGACATACATCCACGAAATAAAGTTGCACCGGGCGAACGGCTGGCAGCTTGGGCATTAGCAAAGCAATATGGTAAAAAGATTGTTTATTCAGGACCTCTCTACAAATCAATGAAAGTGAATGGGAGAGAAATTACATTAGATTTTGAATTTGCGGAAGGTGGCCTGCAGACACCCGGCAATGAACCGGTAAAAGGATTTTTTATTGCCGGCAATGATGCGCGGTTTTATCCGGCTGATGCTGTGATTAATGGAAATTCGATAACACTTTCTTCAACTTATGTCTCTGCACCTGTAGCTGTACGCTACGGTTATGGGACTTTCTTTAGAGTGAATCTGTTTAATAAAGCCGGACTTCCGGCAGTTCCTTTCCGTACGGATACTTTTGCTCCCGACACTTATTATCGTCTGTTTGCCGATTCGGAAATTCGTCGTTTCCCGGAAGCGTGGCAGCTGGATCATGGAAAACGCCTGTATTTTGGTTATGCGCAAGGAGTAGGTTGTTGTGCGATGTTACAAGTTTGGAAGAAAACAGGAGACCGTAGGTACTTTGATTATGTAGAGGCATGGGCTGATTCTTTGGTAGACGACAAAGGAGAGATTCATTTATATAAGAAAGAAACCTATAATCTGGATTATATAAATTCCGGAAAAGTTCTGTTTGATTTGTACAAGGAAACCAAAAAGGAGAAATATAAATTGGCTATCGAGAATTTGATAGATCAGCTAAAAAAGCAACCTCGTACAACAGATGGAGGTTTCTGGCATAAGAAAATATACCCTAATCAGATGTGGTTGGATGGATTGTATATGGCTTCTCCTTTTATGGCTAGATATGGAGCTGAATTTAATCGTCCGGAATGGATTGATGAGGCTGTTAAACAGTTCACTCTCTGCCATCAGCATACATACGATACCAAGACGGGACTTTATTATCATGCATGGAATGAGGACCGGAGCCAGCGCTGGGCTGATCCGGAAACTGGCCATTCTCCTAATTTCTGGGGACGTAGTATTGGTTGGTGGTTTATGGCTTTGGTAGATGCTTTGGAATATATTCCCCAAGATCATTCAGGCTATGCTGATATGATTAAATGGACGAAGGAATTAGCGGAGACTCTTTCAAAATACCAAGATAAAAATGGCTTATGGTATCAGGTGATTGATCAACCTTCACGTACCGGTAATTTCCCGGAAGCTTCTGTTACGACACAATGTATGTATGCTTATATGAAAGCAGTGAATAAAGGATATATTGATAGTCAGTATCGTGCCATTGCAGAAAAGGCCTTTAAAGGTCTGTGTGATAAACTACTAATCTCAAATTCGGACGGAACATTGACATTGACAAAATGTTGCCAAGTGGGTGGATTAGGTGGTAAGCCTTACCGTGACGGTAGTTTCGAGTATTATATAGGAGAGAAAATGAGAGATAATGATGCTAAAGCAACAGGCCCTTTCATTATGGGATGTATTGAACTGAACAAATAATATAGAAGATAGAAATAATAAGAGATTTTCGACTATTGTTTCAATTAATGAACTAATAAAATGTAATACCATGAAAAAAGAACAAATTATCAAATCGATGTTATTTTTAATTATTCCTTTGTTTGCTATCTCATGTGATGGTAATGGCCTTATGGAATATGAAGAGACTGCATTGGTGCAAGGAGATGTGCAGCAAGGACTGTTAAATGATGGGACAAGTGATAATACATGTATGGTTAATCTGAATTTATTCACAAAACCTTATTTTGATTATCAGTATAATACGGGTGATCATGTAGATGAGTGTTTTGTATATATTGATAATCAGGAAGATTTTACTAGATGCCTTTATCCACAAAGTGGAAAGAATGTAAAAGGTAATTTCTTGATACCTTTCGGAAAACATCGAATTAAATTGAATATAGAAATTGATGATGGTAAATCATATACATATCCGATTGAACTATGCAATGCTTTGGTAACCTTAAAGAACGGTGAAGCAAGTACGGTGCTCTACGATAGAATTATTCTTAAAAGAGCGGATTCTTCTTTCACAAATTCAGCCTTTACTGTTGAAGATTTTCCTTATACTGAAAACAATGATTACACATTAGATATTACATTAGGATTTTATGATGAAACATACGACGATGGTTCTTCAGGTCCTTATGTAAACGGAAATGTTAGTGTTAATACTTATTATCAATGGAGATCCATTTTTGAACCAGCTAGGCCAACTGATATTGACTTTGTTCTTGGAATTGTATATAATTCTACTCAAAAAGAATATTGTTATAAAGGGTATTGTGAACAAGACTTTTCTATAGATAGGAATGGAATGGCTGTTAATAATGTAAGTTGGCATAAAATGGTAAGATTACCAAATGGTGATGATATTGGCTATAAATTATATTTAATAACAGGTATATGGGCTAAATTACAGTCAAATATTGATACTATGATTGGCGAAACAGAAGTTTCGTGGTATTCAGCTTATTATAGAGTAGAATGGGATGACGGAGAATATTCAGAATGGTATCCCATAGATGAATTAGACGAATCTTCAGTTGGGATAGATGCTACTATTGATTATTATCCCAACATTGAGATTGTATGTTTCAACACCAAAGAAATTCAGGATGCTTATGCATCACAATGGGGCATTGTACCTTAATAACTA
>OGPK01002232.1_pt1 | contig 12909 bp, 9 predicted proteins | sample 1552921 | NCBI WGS metagenome assembly OGPK01 (sample SAMEA2580264, study PRJEB22360) | human gut metagenome | biome: human gut; feature: human-associated habitat; material: faeces | place: Denmark | collected 2008/2010 | reverse complement strand
GTATCTCCCTCATCAGCGACATTCAGGAGCGCATCCAGCTCATCGGCAGCAAAGGTTACGAACACAAATCGAAGCTCACCATTCTCAAAGAGGCCGCGCGTACTCTCAACTACCTGACTGAGAACAACCTTCTGCAATATGCTGACCTTGAAAAGAAAGTCGAGGACATTCACAGCTCCTATGCCCGCACCGGCAGTGAGCTGAAAAATGTTGAAGCCAAACTGCGTGAGGTGCAGCCGCTTATCAAAAACATCTCGAACTACCAGCGGCTCAAACCGGTTTATGATGCCTATATGAAGGCGGCGGACAAACCGGCATACCGTGCCAAACACGAAGCAGAGCTTGTCATCTATGAGGCGGCAAAGAGCACCTTGCTTGCCATTCAGGGCGACGGAAAATTGCCGAGCTTGAAATCTCTGCAAGCTGAACAGCAACGGCTCGTGGACGAGCAGCAGCGCCTTTATGACGAACGCGCCAAGTTGAAAAAAGAAGCTCGCCTGATTGACACGATGAAGGCGAATGTGGATGATTTCCTCAGTCCCTCGATGGCAAAGGAACAGGAGAAATCCCGCAGCGGAGAACTCGAATAAGCAACAAGGCTCACTGCTCACTTTGGGGAGTGAGCTTTTCACATTTTACAACGCAAAACAACGAGAGAATACAGTAAATCACATTGATTATTCTATTCTCCCGTGGTAAATTGATAATACATAGACTGAATCGTAAAGAACGACCTCTCAGATCCTTGCGTGAACTTAACGATGCCCATAATGTGATAGACTTTCAGCCATTCTTTCGATTACACGGAAGGAGATACAATGTTTCAGAAAGTGATTTATAAAAGGCAATACAATAAGCCTACAATAGAGGAAATAGAAGCTGAGATAGCCGATGAACCCATACCAGCCGAAGTAAAAGAACCCGCTCCGTCAAAAGATAAATGTTCATCACAGGACATATTCAAACAGCTCAATGAGGGCGCAGTTTATGTGCCACTCCCTGAGCGGAAACCTATCGCCAAGGCATTTATCAGTCAAGCCATCGAAATATCAGAGAACTACCAAATTGACACTGAAATCAGACAAGGTGCCGGGACAGTCACGGTAATGTTCTCATTCGATTGTGGCGGTGCAATGGGCTTCTTGAAAAGCGTGATCCAGTATGCCGATGACATTTCTTTCTTCTCAAGCACAAATGGATATGAGATCGTCCTTGCTCTCGATTTTTATACTTACGCATTATACCGGCACGGAAGGAAGATGCGCCCCTGACTATTTTGGCCTGTGCATTGCGCAGGCTTTTTATTATTGTGCAGCAATCCAAGAACTTGAAATTTATTTTGAATTTTCGGACGGATGAATTGCGTTTGTGGAGCTTTCGATGTATAATGAAATGAGGGTCACTATAAACGGTTGAGTGAGGTGCAGTGATGAAGATAAGCTACAAGAAATTATGGGTAATGCTGATTGAACGAGAGATCCCGAAGGCGGTGTTTCGGAAGGAAACCGAGCTTTCGCCGGGTACCATGAGCAAGCTAAATAAGAATGAAGAGGTTGCCCTTTCTGTCTTGCTGCGCATCTGTGAGTATCTGAATTGTGACATCGGAGACATTTGCGAAGCAATCCATACGGACAAGTAAGCCACGCACTGTGCATTCTATATATCGTTAAAAAGGACTACGGAGGTAGCTTCAATGGCTGAAACAAATACAAGCAATATTGGATTTGAAAAACAGATTTGGGATGCAGCTTGCGTCCTTCGCGGCAACATCGACGCTTCGGAATACAAGTCGGTTGTTCTCGGGTTGATTTTTTTGAAATACATCTCTGACCGCTTCGAGGCAAAGTATCAGGAGCTTGTTGCCGAGGGCGACGGCTTTGAAGAAGACAAGGACGAATACACGGCGGAGAATATCTTCTTTGTACCGGAAAACGCAAGATGGAGCGTCATATCCGCTGCTGCGCACACGCCTGAGATTGGCACAGTCATCGACGAGGCCATGCGGAGCATTGAGAAGGAAAACAAGCGGCTCAAAGACATCCTCCCCAAAAACTTTGCCCGCCCTGAGCTGGATAAGCGGCGGCTCGGTGAAGTCGTTGACCTCTTTACCAATATCCAGATGATCGACCACGGGAACAGCAAGGATATTCTCGGCCGCACTTATGAGTATTGCCTTGCAAAATTTGCTGAACAGGAAGGCAAACTCGCTGGTGAGTTCTATACCCCGTCTTGCGTTGTTCGCACCCTTGTTGAGGTATTACAGCCATACAATGGCCGTGTCTACGACCCCTGCTGCGGGTCTGGCGGTATGTTTGTCCAGTCCTCTAAGTTCATCGAAAATCACGGCGGGAATATCAAGAACATCTCTGTGTATGGTCAGGACTCCAACCCTACCACATGGAAGCTGGCACAGATGAATCTTGCCATTCGCGGCATCGAAGCTGACCTTGGCAAATTTAGCGCGGACACATTCTTCAACGACTGTCACCCGCAGCTCAAGGCAGATTTCATTATGGCGAATCCTCCCTTCAACCTTTCCGGCTGGGGACAAGATAAGCTGCTGGATGATGTGCGCTGGCAATACGGAACGCCTCCGGCCAACAACGCCAACTTTGCTTGGTTGCAGCACATGATTTGGCATCTCGCACCGAACGGGCGGATTGGCATGGTGCTTGCGAATGGCTCGCTGTCCTCTCAGTCTGGCGGTGAAGGCGAGATCCGAAAGAACATCATCAATGCTGACCTTGTGGACTGCATTGTCGCTATGCCGTCCCAGCTCTTCTACACAACACAGATTCCGGTGTCGCTCTGGTTTCTCGCCAAGAACAAAAAGCAAAAGGGCAAGACACTGTTCATCGACGCAAGAAAGCTCGGCACGATGGTCACGCGAAAGCTGCGTGAGCTGACCGACGCAGACATCCAGAGGATCGCGGACACATACAACGCATTTGTTGACGGCACGCTTGAAGATGAAAAAGGCTTCTGTGCAGTTGTGCCCACTCAGGATATTGCCAAACAGGATTACATCCTCACACCGGGGCGCTATGTTGGCATCGAAGAACAGGAAGATGACGGCGAACCGTTTGAGGAAAAAATGAGCCGTTTGACCTCTGAGCTTTCCGAGCTGTTTGCAAAATCCCATGAGCTTGAGGCCGAGATCAAAGAGAGATTGGGGGCGATTGGGTATGACATCTGAGTGGAAGACATCGCCGCTTCGTGATCTCGTGGGCTTTATTTCAAAAGGCATTGCACCCTCATACGCAGATGAGGAAAGTGAAACAACGGTTAGAGTATTAAATCAGAAATGCAACCGTAATTTTCGGATAACCTATTCTGAATCACGCCTCCATGATCTTGCAAGGAAAAAGGTTCCGGCGGAGAGATTTGTCAGAATAGATGATATTTTGATCAATTCAACGGGTGCGGGAACAGCTGGACGAATAGCGCAGATTTGCAATTTGCCCTGCGACACGATAGTTGATGGGCACATGATCATCATACGAGCCAATGATAAAGTTTCACAAAAGTATCTTGGCTACGCTATGAAGGCTCATCAATGGGAGGTGCTTCAATTAGATGAAGGCTCAACCGGTCAAACCGAACTAAATCGAGAGCGCCTTCTTGACGAAATCATGATTAGTTATCCGACCTCTTTTGCGCTACAAGAAACGATCGTAAAGACCCTCGAAGGGATTGATCGGAAGCTACTTATCAACGAGAAGGTAAACGATAATTTACAGCAGCAAGCCGCTGCGATTTTTAGATCGTGGTTTGTCGATTGTGCTCCCTTCGGAGGCAAAGCCCCGGATGAATGGGAGAATGTCACATTAGAAGACATTACGGCACTGGTAAGTCGTGGTATAACTCCCAAATACGCTGATGATACCGACCAAATTGTAATCAATCAGAAATGTATTCGCAACCACACGATTGATTTATCTCTTGCACGAACCCACACACCGAAAATAATAAATGAGAAGTGGCTTCGTTTTGGTGACTTGCTGATTAACTCTACTGGTGATGGAACTTTAGGACGAGCAGCGCAAGTTTGGTTTCAGCCCAAAAATCTCACAGTAGATTCTCATGTAACGATTGCCCGACCGGCAAAAGAAAACCTGATTTTCTATATTGGGCTTTGGGGTATTCTGCACGAAAAGGAAATTGAATCTCTTCACACAGGAAGCACCGGTCAGACGGAGTTACCGAGAGATCGTGTAAAAGCAATGGAACTGCTTTTGCCTGACAACGAAACACTGGATCGCTTCAATGGTCTCATTACGCCTATGGCTGCTGCTATTGTCGCCAATCAAGAAGAAAACAACCGACTTGCAGCTCTTAGGGATGCCATTCTCCCGAAGCTGATGTCCGGCGAGATTGATGTCACCGACATTCAGCTCTAAGCCGCTAAATTATCGTTTATCGCCCTTGTCGCATTGTGAGCGACCACGCGCTGCCAAAACGCGGTATAATATGATTTGAAAATGGGAGGTATGTGCAATGGATATACAAGAAACAATCAGTCGCGCCAGAAAAGAATACAAGGATTATCTGCGTGAGAAGCATCCTGACTGGGCAGAAAGCAGTCTCAGCACCCATGTTTCTGATGCCTTCTACCTGTATCAGAATACCATTGCCCTCTCCTTCTGGAAGTGTTTCGAGAGCGACGAGTCTATGGCAGCGGCAAAGCAGGACATACTCGAATATCTGAAACATGATGTGATGTCGGAACGCGCCGAGGAACGAACAGCCGGTTATTTCAACGATCTCAAGATGCTCAAAGAGTTCCTGGATGCAAAGGGCGGAGTAAGGAATTATGTGGGGCCTGAGTATGATTGCGAAGTGACCGTCTACAAGTATGCAAAGCTGGCTTATGATGGGGAGATTTCTTCTGATGATGCTGTTGCGGCCATGTGCAAAGAAATTCCATTCTTTGGGGAAACATCCCATAAACTCATGGTCATGCTGTTTGCATCCATGATGGAGGGAACAAGGTACACCCGCCGGGGCAATACAGAAACAACGATTTACTTCATCGTCCATATTGGGCAGGACTATGGCAAGGATCGCATGGTCAATGCCTTAAAGGCCACCCATGACAACATAACCTATTACTATGAGCAGACCGGAAACAAGTCGAACAGCATCCGCCGGGGCTGCACAAAGGTAGCCAAGGACAACAATATTGATATGGATTTCAGCGAGAAGATGTTTGAGGGCATCATCCCGAAGGAATCCTCTGATACTGCCCTCACGGTCGATGACACAGCCGTCCGGTATTGGCTGTATGCTGCTGGCGATGGCTCCGTCAACTGGGAGAACGATTATGCTGAGGGTATTATGGCTATCGGCTGGGATGACATGGGCGATCTCATGCAGTACAGCTCCAAGGAAGAAATGCGAGCGAAGATGCGGGAAGTCTACGGAGGGACAAGCTCGTATAAGAACCAAGTTCACGCCACATGGCAGTTTGCAAATGACATCAAGCCCGGCGACATCATCTTCGTCAAAAAAGGAAGAAAAGAAATCATTGGCAGAGGCGTTGTCGAGGGCGAATATGTATATGATCCCACCCGCGAGCACTACCGTAACACCCGCACCGTCCGATGGACTGACAAGGGGTTGTGGGAGCATCCTGAGCAGTTGGCGATGAAAACCCTGACCGATGTAACGCCTTATACCGATTTCGTGAAAAAGACGCAGGCCCTTTTTGATGGAGACAGCAGTGATACGGCTGTCCGTGATGAGGACGAGGAAGAACGGACATACGATCCATATACCGCAGACGATTTCCTGCATGATGTGTTTATGGATGAAGACCGCTACAACATCCTCAAGGCTCTCTTGCTGACGAAAAAGAATGTGATTCTCCAAGGCGCACCGGGCGTCGGAAAAACTTTTGCGGCAAAGAGGCTTGCCTATTCTATCATGGGCGAGAAAGACACGAACCGCGTCAAGATGGTGCAATTCCATCAGAGTTACAGCTACGAAGACTTTATCATGGGCTTCCGCCCCACGGAAACAGGCTTCGAGTTGAAGAAAGGCGTTTTCTATGAGTTCTGCCGCAAGGCATCAGAGGATGATCGCCCCTATTTCTTCATCATCGACGAGATCAACCGAGGTAACTTGAGCAAGATTTTTGGCGAGCTATTCATGCTCATTGAAAGCGATAAGCGCGGAGTTGAGTTGCAGCTTCTCTACGCGGACGAGCAGTTCTCCATCCCAAGCAATGTTTACATCATCGGCATGATGAACACCGCTGACCGAAGCCTTGCTATGCTGGACTATGCACTGCGCCGCCGTTTTGCCTTCTTTGAGATGACACCGGCATTTAACTCGTCCGGTTTCAGGGCATATAGGGCGAAGATCAACAACCCGAAGTTTGACCGGCTAATTGCCACGGTGGAGCAGCTTAATGATGTGATTGCGAATGATGATTCGCTGGGCGAAGGTTTCTGCATCGGCCATAGTTATTTCTGTACGAACGCCACAGTCACAGACGATTGGATGAAGTCCGTAGTAGAGTTTGAGCTGATCCCGCTGCTCAAAGAATACTGGTTTGATGAAGCCGCGAAAGTCAAGGATTGGAGCCGTACTCTTCGTGAGGTGGTCAAATGATTCCCATTCGCAACATCTACTATATGCTGGCCTATGCGTTCCAAGTGTTGCACGAGCAAGGCTATAAGGATGTTGCCGCTGAGGATTTCCGAAATACCGCAGAACTGCTGGCCGCTATCCTATGCAAAGGCGTTTCTGTTCAGATTAAGCGGGGCTTATGCAGACAGTACATAACAAATGAAGAGCCGCTGGCTTCCCCAAGAGGCAAGCTTGAAATTGGAGAATCCATCAAAACCCAAGTCCTTCGTAAAAAACAGCTCGTCTGCGCCTATGATGAGTTTTCGGTTAATGCCTATACAAATCGCATTATCAAAACGACAATGGCCGTACTGCTCCGTGCAGATATTACCAAGGCGAGGAAGAAGGAAATCCGCAAGCTGCTTGTCTTCTTCGATGGCGTAGATACTTTGGACGCTCATAACATCAACTGGAACATCCAATATGACCGCAATAATCAGACCTATCGGATGATAATTGAAATATGCCGGTTTGTTCTGAAAGGACTGCTGCAAACGACCGCAGACGGATCTTCCCGTATTATGGATTATGCGGATGACATGACAATGGCAAAGCTGTATGAGAAATTCATACTGGGCTATTATCAGCGGGAGCACCCGGACATCCGTGCGTATTCCCCGCAAATCGCTTGGCAAGTGACAGATGGGTACAGAACGCTTCTGCCTACCATGCAGTCCGACATCGTGCTTTCTAACAAGAAAGCTGGAAAAACGCTTATAATCGACGCAAAGTTCTACACGCACAATATGCAGATGAAAGCAGCCTATATGACGCAAACGCTCCACTCAGGGAATTTGTATCAGATTTTCACCTATGTCAAGAACTGGGATGCAGCGCCCGGAGAAACGGTAGCGGGGATGCTTCTATACGCCAAGACAGATGATGCCGTTCAGCCGGATGGAGATTACCAGATGAGCGGCAATCAGATCAGCGTAAAAACGCTTGATATGAACTGCGAGTTCGCTGTGATCGCAGGACAGCTTGACACGATTGCAGAAAGGGTTAGATGATAACACAGCAGATCAAACAAAGGAGCAACGGAAATGGCAGGATATTATACCGAATCAAATTACGAGAATGCAGTTCTCCAATTACTCAATGAAGGACTTGGCTACACCTATGTCTACGGACCGGATGTAGAGCGTGATTATCACTCTCCGCTCTATGAGGATGTTCTGTTGCCCGCTTTACAGCGCATCAATAAGGGCTTGCCTCTGGATGCTATCAACGAGGCCATCTACAAGCTCAAGAACTTTGAGTCTGGCTCGCTGTTGCAAAAGAACATGACCTTTACCGACTATCTGCAAAACGGTATCTCTGTAAAATACTTTGTAAATGGCGAGGAACGCTCCACCCTCGTCTACCTTGTTGATTTCAAAAATCCTGCCAATAACGACTTTACCGTTGCCAACCAGTGGACTTTCATCGAAAATTCCGAAAAACGCCCTGATGTCATTCTCTTCATCAATGGTCTGCCCCTTGTCGTAGTGGAGCTGAAATCTCCCTCCCGCGAAGAGACAGATGCTTCCGACGCATACCGTCAGCTCCGTAACTATATGTACGAGATCCCCTCCATGTTTATTTACAATGAGGTTTGTGTCATGAGCGACATGACCACCTCAAAGGCCGGAACCATCACCTCCGGTGAAGACCGCTTCATGGAGTGGAAAACAACGGACGGCAGCTACGAGAACACACAGTACGCAGCCTTTGACACCTTCTTTGAGGGACTGTTTGAGAAGAACCGTTTCCTCGACATCCTGAAAAACTTTATCTGCTTCAATGTGGACGGCGAGAAAACATTCAAGGTGCTTGCCGCCTACCATCAGTATTTTGCCGTCAAGAAGGCGATTGCTTCCACCCAAAAGGCAACCGTCACAGATGGCAAAGGCGGTGTGTTCTGGCACACGCAGGGTAGCGGGAAATCGCTGTCTATGGTGTTCTATGCCCACTATCTGCAAGAGGCATTGGAAAGCCCGACAATCGTTGTGATCACAGACCGAAACGACTTGGATGACCAGCTCTACGGTCAATTTGCCCGCTGCAAGGATTTCTTACGCCAAACGCCGCAGCACGCGCAAAGCCGAACCCACCTGAAAGAACTGCTTGCAAACCGTCAGGCAAACGGAATCATCTTCACAACCATGCAGAAGTTTGAGGAAAGCGATGAGCCTCTTTCTGAGCGTCGGAATATCATCGTCATGGCGGATGAGGCGCACCGCAGTCAATACGGATTAACAGAGAAAGTTGTAGTGCGCCAGAAGGAAGACGGCGAGGTCGAAGCAAAGACAATTATCGGCACTGCCCGGATTATTCGTGATAGTCTTCCGAACGCTACATACATTGGCTTCACTGGAACTCCCATCTCTTCTAAAGATCGGAGCACCCGTGAGGTGTTCGGTGATTATATCGACATTTACGATATGACTCAGGCAGTTGAGGATGGAGCGACCAGACCGGTTTACTATGAAAGCCGCGTCATCCATCTCAAGCTTGATGAAAAGACGCTGCATCTTATTGACGATGAGTATGACCTGATGGCAGAGAATGCCGATCCTTATGTTATCGAAAAGAGCAAAAAGGAACTTGGCCAGATGGAGGCAATTTTGGGAGCCGACCAGACGATCCGTTCTCTGGTAGACGATATTCTCGACCATTACGAAAACTATCGCGCCAATATTCTGACCGGAAAGGCGATGATTGTTGCCTACTCCCGCCCCATCGCCATGAAGATATACAAGCGGATTTTGGAACTGCGTCCTGCTTGGACGGAAAAGGTCGCAGTTGTCATGACGCAGGGCAACAACGACCCCGAAGAGTGGCGTGAAGTAATCGGAAATAAGGCTCACAAAGAAGATGTGGCGAGAAAGTTCAAAGACAACGACTCGCCGCTCAAAATCGCTATCGTTGTGGATATGTGGTTGACCGGCTTTGATGTTCCTTCCCTTGCCACAATGTATGTCTATAAGCCGATGGCCGGACACAACCTCATGCAGGCTATCGCTCGTGTCAACCGCGTTTTCAAGGACAAGGAAGGCGGCTTGGTTGTTGACTATGTGGGCATCGCTGCTGCGCTGAAACAGGCTATGAATGACTACACAGCGCGGGACAAGAAGAACTACGGTGACACGGATGTCAGCAAGGCTGCATATCCGAAATTCCTTGAGAAACTGTCCGTGTGCCGTGACCTATTCTACGGTTATAACTACGATAAGTTCATGACTGGAACTGACCTCGATAAGGCGAAGGCGATTACCGGAGGTGTAAACTACATCCTCGGCAAGAGCGTTGCAGAGCAAGACCTTCCCGACAAGGAGAAGACGCAAAATATCTACATCAAGGAGGCTTTGCTTCTCAAACAGGCACTTTCGCTGTGCGGTAGCTTGGTAGATGAAAAGACACGCTTTGAAGCAGCATTCTTTGAATCTGTCCGAACGATGATTGTCCGGCTTCTGTCCGGTGGTACGGGTAAGAAGTTTACGCTGCCGGAAGTAAACGAGCGGATCAATGAGCTGCTGAAACACAGTATCAAGAGCGAGGGCGTAATCAATCTCTTCTCGGATGTGAAGGCGGAGTTTTCGCTGTTCGATCCGAAGTTCCTTGAAGAGATTGCCAACATGAAGGAGAAAAACCTTGCTGTTGAACTCTTGAAAAAGCTGATTGCCGAACAGGTGTCGGTTTACCGGCGAACTAATATTGTCAAATCGGAGAAGTTTTCTGAACTTATTCAGGGTGCAATGAACCGATACCTGAATGGGATGCTGACCAATGAAGAAGTCATTCAGGAGCTTTTGAAGCTTGCCAAAGAAATTGCCGATGCAAACGCAGAGGGCGAAAAGCTGGGATTGACCGCTGACGAGCTTGCATTTTACGATGCCTTGACCAAGCCCCAAGCGATCAAAGACTTCTACGAGCATGACGAACTGATTGCCATTACAAAAGAGCTGACCGATCTGCTCCGTAAGAATCGGACAATAGACTGGCAGAAGAAAGAAAGCGCCAGAGCTGGTATGCGCCGGTTGGTCAAGCGCCTTCTCAAAAAACACAAGTATCCGCCAGAGGGCATGGATGACGCAGTTCAGACCGTGATGAGCCAATGCGAAATGTGGACGGATAATGTAATGACTGTATGACCATTCATCGTCTACTGTTCGTTATCAACGCTATGCCTCGAAAGGAACATAATATGGATGTCCGCGAAACAACAGAGCTGGATGAAGATGAGCGCATTATCACGATTGCAGATGGCAGCGATACTGGAATCGTCAATGCTCAAGTCCCCGAAGCAGATATAATAAGGTATAAAGACAGCACCTATGAGATTATTTCTAAGATTGCCTATTTGATTGGTGTGCCAAAGCGGATTTTTGAGAATGAGCACGAGCCGCCGAAAATGGAAGTTTATGAACGGCTTGAACAGGACAAGGCGGCTCGGATAATCCGACACCTTTGCATTATCCGAACGGCCATAGAGCGGAATTTCAAACACATCAATGAAAAGATGCGGTTTGACTATACTTCAATTTACAATCTCCCTGAATATATTCCGCCAGCCAGCATGACACAGCTCAGTGCTGATGGAGTCAATTTTGTCCGAAAGAGCAGCAAAAAACTTTGCCATCATGTTATTGAGATCAACAAGTTGATAGCTGATAGGATTAACAACTGCAAAAAGCTATTTCCTCTTTGGCTAAATTGGCAATATGTAAAAAATCTTTTTGTGATGCCCAATGGTCTAACAGAGGATGGGACAAAGGCCGCTGCGGATATTTACTACTCGCATTTACTTTTCTATCCGTATCAGGTTTATATCAACTGGACTCCTAAAGAAGAAGGGAACATTCTCTATAACGACAAGAAATTTGTCACCTTGCTCTACCAATGGAATAATGACTATTTCACAGAATATAGCAAGGTATCAGATGCAGGGAGCTATGTTAAGGGAAGCATCTATGAGTTTATAGAAAGCAGCGAGAAAGTTGTCATCGTGGTAGATTGCGAAAATTCAGACCCATACAAACTTTGTGCAACGCTGAGGAATCTTGACCGTCAATATACAAAGAAGATTTCTTCAATCATCTTGTTTGATGATGTTCATGCTGCATCTGCGTGGCGCATTTTGGAGAGCTTCACCGCAATCCCTGTTGAGCACATGATGATCGAACGAGTGAAGCAAAATAAATCCCTTGTTGATGTGATGCTCATTTCAAGAACCTGTCAGGAACACTATAAAAACAATGTGGATTCCTTCATCCTTGTGTCAAGCGACTCGGACTACTGGGGGCTGATTTCGTCTCTGCAAGATGCCCGTTTTCTTGTCATGATCGAACGGGAGAGCTGCGGGCCAGACTTGAAAAATGCACTTTCAGATGCCGGAATATTCTACTGCTACATAGATGACTTCTATTCAGGGAATACCGAAGACATCAAGCAAGGCGCACTCTTTAAGGAGATGTATCGGTACATCGACAATGCCGTCAGACTCAACATATTTGAGATGTTTGATGAAGCAATACGCACAACACGGATTGAAATGAGTTCAGCAGAAAAACAGCAATTCATTTCTCAATATGTGAAAACGATGCAGATGAGGATCACCGACAGTGGCGATGTGGTCTTGGAGTTCAAGCGAAAATAAGCGGAGGAGTAAAATTATGATGGATGAATTATGGCGTGAAGAGGAAAAGAAAACATTAGAGAGTATTGCCAAGCTGACCGAATTGGGAAAAGTCAAATGGGAATGCGTAGAATACAATCCGCTGTGTTTCATGAATGAGGACAAGGTGGATGAAACCTCTGCTTATTTGTGCCAGATGTTTACTCTGACAGCGGAAATCGGTGGGATGCCTTACGAGCTTGAAATAGCCGAATACATTACCGTACCTGACGGGAAGGGCGATATTGCGCTTACCTTAACACGAGATGTCCCTGATGATTTTATGAAGATTGATTCCATACTGTCCAGTGATGTTGATGAATATGAAAACTGTGAGCCGAGCGAGATAGGTAAACGATACAAAAATGATCCTGCCATGCGGCTAACAGAAGCCATCGTCCCCGTAGTAATTGAGTCCGAAGCTGTTCAAGGCACTTTTGAATGGGCTAGGTTCATCAATGAAAATGGAATTGCAGATGAGATTCTTAATCATCCAGTGGTTCGGCTTGCCGAAAAGCTGTTTAATAAACATCGCCTTCTCGACTACCACCGGATTCTTTTCGACATCCCTTATAGGGATAAATTGATCTCAGAATAAAGACTAAGCCGCAGTCCCCACA
>OGPK01002229.1_pt1 | contig 12919 bp, 12 predicted proteins | sample 1552921 | NCBI WGS metagenome assembly OGPK01 (sample SAMEA2580264, study PRJEB22360) | human gut metagenome | biome: human gut; feature: human-associated habitat; material: faeces | place: Denmark | collected 2008/2010 | reverse complement strand
CTATTTGACCCTGCACGGCTTCAATCGCTTCGTCAACCTTGACTTTATCAATTTTGCCGTCTAAATCAACATCAATATAAACTTTCTTATCTCCACGGGCTTTGGCGTTATTGAGTTGTACCAACATATCGTTTAGTTGTTTCAACTTTGCCCGGTTCGCTTCCAAATCGTCTAATTCTTGACCGTAAAAACCAACGCTTTTATTGTGTGCCTTTGTGCGCTCGGCTAATATTTCGTCCTCAATCTTTCGGGTTTCGGACAATGAAGCGTTGCGGGCTTTGGCAATATTTAATTCCCGGTTTAATTGGGCGACACGTTCGTTGCTAACTCGGTTCATTTCGGTTGCCTCGGTTTCCAGATAATCCAACCAAACCTTTTGCGCCTCGTTAAGTTTTTGTTGGTTCTTTGCCGATTTGTCGGTATTAGAGGCAAACAGAACTAAAGCCCCTACAACCGTAACCAATGCCAATGCCAAAAGAACATACGGGTTTGCGGCGGCAATCAGATTGAAAGCCTTTTGCGCAATGGTAGCCGCCAACGTTGCCTTTGTTCCTTGCATGGTAACAAGGCGGTTATAAACTTGCGCTTTGCTCAATGCAGCCATTTGTAGCCGGGAAATACCCAACATGATTGCAGATTGTTTTTGTACTGCGTTTTGTATGGCTTGAACCCCGGTTGTAATGGCTATTGCTGCCTGTAATTTCTTTTGCGCTTCCTGCACTTCCTCGCTTTCAGACCCGAACAACTCCATTGCCCCGGTATATGCGGCAAACCCTCCGGACGCACCCGCCGCAAAACTCAACACGGCATCTAAATTGGACGTATCGGACGCCATCCGGGTAATCTCGGCGGTTGCATCCTTGACCGCATCCCGTAATATTGCGGTTTCTTTGCTCAATTGCTGATATTCAGCGGTTCCTTGCTTACCCTCCAATCGTAACAATGCTAATTGCTTCGTTTGGTTCTCTATTTGGGTTGTCAAACCTTTTGCGGCGTCGGAATAGTTACCCACGTTTAACGACGTTTTCCCGGTCGCTTCCTGCAACCGCTTCATTTCCTCGTAAATCGCTTTTGTTTCTGCAACCAATTTGCGCCCCTCTTCGGTCGCCTCCCTTTCCTCAACCGTCATGTTATTGAGGTATATTTTATTGATTGAGTATTGAGCGGATAAACGATTATATGAACCCTCGGCGGACTGATTTAACCGGGTCGTTAATTTGTTCAACTCGTTTGCCTCCTTTTGGGCTTGCTTCAATTCCGCCAATCGCTTTGCGTTCTCGCTTTCCGCAAATGCTAAATCCCGTGCCGCCCGTGTCAATTTGTCGGTATCGTTCGACGCCCCCCGGATTGTCTTACGTCCGTTTTCGGTCGCCCCGCTTACGCCCTCCAATGCAGCCTTAACCGTTATCGCCTCACTCTTTATATTTTTTAGAGTGTTCATATAGGCGTCGGAAAGTTGGTCTAACTGATTAATCAACTTTGTAATCGAATCGTCCGGGCTTACAAGGTCGCTATATTTTATAGGGTTGTTATTATCTGCCATACTTAACGTTATTTGCGGGCAATTTGCCCCGTATTAAATTATCTTTTCTTTTCCATGTAGTTAATCAACCAAAGAAAAACAACGCCGCAAATCGCCTTATTTGACGCCGTTTTTATTTTTGGTTGGTTTCAACAACTCCTTTATCCGCTCAAATGCGTTGTAATACTCTAAAACGGTGTATTTCTTTGGCTCCGGTACGTGTAAATGTTGGGATATGGTTAAACACATATTTTCAAACTGTTTATCGTACTGAATTTCCATGTTATCGGAACCACTAAAAACAACCGGGCGATTGTACAACAACAACATCGTCGTTATTTTATCAATTTCCGCCCGTTTGTCCTCTGTATCGCCGTTTATAATCGCATCCAACATTAACATTGTGCGGTTGCGCAATTCGTCGTAATACTCTTTAACCGTCGCATCGTCGAACAACCGGGGGAAATACATTTGCAATTCTTCATCTATTTTTTTTTTGACCGCTTCCATTTGGGCGGTCAACTCTTTAACGGGAACATCGCCGAACATATCGACGACCTTTTGCAATCCATCGTCGGATAAATCGTTGTACGGTTCCCCGTCGATTGATTTAACCAACACGGCAAACGCCAAATGCTTTGGGCTTATTCCGGTTTGAATGAAATACACGTTTTGCCGCATATTATCCAATTCGATTGCCGCCAATTCGGGGGTTTTACTCCGGGCGTATCTTATCGCCTTTTCAATATGCGTGTCGAAATCCTGCAAATCGGAACCAATCCCGGCATCAACTAACAACATTTTATTGTACTTATGAAATCGCAACATCGGCAATTCGTCGATTGCGTCGTATATCTCAACGGTTCGTTCTCCTATCTTAACGGTTTTCATAGCAAAAAACGGGTTATCATTGTGGAACAAAAGGGAACCAACAACAACGTCGGGTTCCCGGTTATAAACGCCAAAAGGATTGCCAAAGCAACCCCCGCCCAAAAGGACAAACAGAAATCGCAATTAAACATCTTTGCGAAAAACTCGTTGCCGTGGACTTGTACCCATTCGATAACCTGCCATTTGCGTAACAAGGTCAAACCGAATGCAGCAACCAAAGCAACCACGACCGTATAAAATAAAAATGCTTGCATACACTTTGTTTTAATCAGTTAAACACGTTTCATCAATTCCCAATTCCCCGGCAAACCGGAACCCGGCGAACGGGTGCATTAAAAATTGATTGTCTATTTCGTCCAAAGTGAACCCGGCAAATATGTTTTCCGCCTTTGTGTACACTCTGTTTATTGTCATGGAACCGGAACGCAACCAAATACCGCCGTTCAATACCCGCATGATTTGTTGTTTGACCGCCTCCGTATTCCGGTTGTTGGGGTCGTTGGTTATCGTGCGCATATCAAACCAAAAGATAACCGAAAACGGCGTTGTATATTTGTTTTGTTCGCCGGGGAACCAATCAATTTGTTGCGGGTCGTCCAACACGAAAAATGAAAAATTCCCTATATTACTATCCGGGGCAATCAACATATATTCATTGCCGCCGACGTAAATATTAGGCGTGTAATATCGTTTCCCTTGTATGGACTTAACCAACCGTTCAGAACGTCCAAAGGAATAGTTAAGCCACGGCAACCCGTCCGCCAATCCCTTTTGAATATTTGCAATAACCCGGTCGAATAACTCCGGGTTCTTTATGATAGGCACTTTATCCATTTCCGTATATTGTTTTTTTTGCTTTGGTTAGCAAATCCGGGTAAACGTATTGCCAAATCAATTTAGCAATGTTTTCGTTCGTCAATCCCAATATTTGCCGCCCATACTTTTTTATCAAATCTTCTGTTTTGAAATCCGACGCCTTAATTTCAAATTGTTTGTCGCCGACTTCCAAGTAAAAACTACTCTCAAAATCGCCCTCATCCCGTAACGTTACCCGGTTTGTCGGTTGTCCCTTTTCCTCCTTAATGGCTATTGTTAGCGGGGTATAAGGTCGATAATCCATAATGTCAACGCCCAATCGGTTAATACCTTGTTCAAATAATTGTTCCTCGGCGTTGGCATCAATGATAAACGCCGTTGTCATTCCGTCGTCGATTATGTCCCGTATAATCAACCCGGACGTCAACCCGTCGTTAAATGTATTAACCCGGTTGCGCAAATCAATTATTGATTGTAACCCCGCCATAATGCAATTACGTTGTCCGGTACTTAACGCCCCGGTTGTTGCAACTCAAACAAATACGGTCAATCCCCTGCGTATCTAATCGCAAAGCCTCAAACGCTTTTTTAAGGTCATAACCCAAACCGCCGGGGCGTCCCTCAACATTCCCGTCCAACTCATACAAGATTTCCATTTTAGAGGCGTTGGATTGGTTACGGTTTACCCTTACGTTGGGGTTCATTGCCAATGTGCGCAAAGCGATTGCCGCAACTTGGCGTTGTATTACCGTTTGGAATATCGCCCGTTGTTCAACGATAAAATCGGTTAGGTCGCAACCCACCGTTATTTCACAATTCAACCCGTAATTCAACGTATTAGTGTACATCGTATAGGCTATATCCCACAACTCCGGGTATTCGGCGAATGTTTCCGGGGCGTTGTACATAAACGGGGAAATCTGCAAATACTTTGTCAATTGCCGCCATGCCTCAATATTGCCGTACCCGGTACACGTTCCGCACGGTTCCCGGCTCCAATCTTTCGACACGTTAATTGCTTGCATTCCGGCGGGCAAATCGTCTTGATTGTAGCAAAGGAACCACGCACCCCCGGCGTTGTTTGCGTCGCTTATATACGGCAAAAAACAATCTTCCAACGTAAACCATTGAAAGCCGCCATTTGTCAACGTAAAATTCAAATCAAACGTCTTTACGGGGTCAATCTGCGAACTATGGAAAAGGTATAATTTCACAATCCCGGTTCCGCCTGTCATTTGTAAGCCAACCCGGTGTATTTGGGCGGTAACTCCCATTGCCCGGACGGGGATTATTTCAAAGCCAACCAATTTATGTGCGTTCGGTTGGGTCGCTCTAATACGTCCCGCACCGTCAAAGAACGTGCGCCGCTCCAACAGGTTCTTTGTTTCCTTATCCAACCCCTTTATTTGGGTAAACGTTTGTACCGCCGTGGAAATTCCGTTGCGGGTCAAACGCTCCAAATAGTCGGACAATATATTGTATTTCTCCCAAAAGGTCGAACCCTCGGCGGGAACCTCGGCGACGTTATCAACCAAAGCGACCCAATACAAGGGTTTGCCCGCCGCATCGTTGGCGTATTGTACCACGGTTCCGGCTTTCCATTCCTTTGTATCGTTCCAAACCGGGTATTGAAAACCCCAATTATCCGGGACGATTGCCGCCATATTATCCAACGTTACAAGCGGGTGCGCCCCTTGAAAATATAACCCGCTTTCGGTTTCTGTTAATTGCTCGGCGATTGCCTCGGCGGGATTATATGATTGTTCCCAACCGACGACGTGCAATAACTTATCTTGTATTTCCTTAATCCTATACATAAGCCCAAATATAACCGCCGCAAGTCTTTTTTATACCCTTACAGCATTTAACAATATTACTATCATTTAAACCCGTTTCCCGTTGTGCGTCTTTTACTGATAAGAATGTTTTTATCAAATCGCCGCAAATGGAATACATCGCAATTTGTTTTGCTCGTTGGTGCAATCCGCCTAATCTCCCAACCATATATTCGCCAATCTTTTTATTTAGGCGTGATTTTGTTATTGGATTATTACAATTTTCTTTGGTTGTAACCCAACGCAAATTGTCCGCCCTATTATTCGATTTGTCACCGTCGATATGGTCAACACATGGTTTGTTGTCCGGGTTCGGAATGAAAGCCGCCGCAACTAATCTATGAATATTAACAGATTTACGAATACCATTGCACAATACTACAACATTATACCCGTGCTTATTGGGAACGGCTTTAAATATCTTTGTATTATTACGCACGTTTCCGTAATTACTTATTTCATAATTTGGGAAATCGTATATTACTTTCCAACTTTCCATATCATTAATTAAAAAAAGGGGGCGGGGTAACCACCCCGTCCCCTCGGTTTAACAATTCGTTATGCTCCGGCGTTATTCGCCCCCAGCACCTCCGGCGGGAAATTCCGCTGCGTTGGTTACATATACGGGCATACCCAACGGCTCGTTCGAATTGCGGGCGGCAATCTCGGCTTTGATAATCGGGCTTGCCATGGTATTCGGGTTGCTGTTGTAAGCAACCATATACGCCACGTCAACGGAAAATCCGAAATACTCCTTAACGGCGCACGTCAAATCGACGGTTGCGTCGCCCATAATTGCGGACTGGTCGCCAACGGCGGTGTAATAGTGCGAACCAACGGGCAAATCAATGTACGGCAAACGTACAACGTCCCATTCGTGGAAATTCGCACGGGTGCGGCGGTATGCCTCACGGTCAACACGGGTTAAGATACCAACGTTTCCATCGGCAACGGCAAGCATTGTTCCCATTTTACCCGTTTCGTCTGTCACGTTGTTAGTATAATGCAATACTTTGTTGTCGTATTCCATGCGCTTATTAACGTCGTTGTAAACGCCATGTTGCGCCAACTTGCGTATTAGGCTATCAACCCCCGCATTTGCGATAAGGTGGATATATTCCGGGTAACAATTCGCCCGCATGATTGGGTTAATGTCGCCCAAAATCTCGGTTGCCATTTGGGTTGGAACTTGAATAGCGTTTCCGATCTCCTTGTAATTGAGCAAAGTTTTGAAAACATGCGTTTTGTTCACCTCCAATGCGGCAACGGCTCCTTTATCCAAAGCATCCGCCAACGCACGGGTTGTTTTCTCCATTTTGCGCATGAAATCATGTTGATACGAAATTTCATTGTTTGAATACGCCGCCGGAACCATCGTAAACCCGATTGCATAGGTAGCCCAAGCAAGCTCTACCAATGCGGACGTATTTTCATTGTCGGCAATAACGCACGAACGCACGTTGCTAACTTGTACGTTTTCGTCGTAATTGATAACCGGAACTTGTACCGTGTTACCGATACTTACTAATGCCCTATCTCTCAAATTGGGGCTAATAATTGAGTTGGGGGCGTTGGTTTGCTCAATAAAGAAATCCAATGCGCCGTACTCACACGGGCGGAACATATTACGGTCTAACTCCGGGTTCTCTATCCGCCAATTCTGTACTCTTGTTGCAATTAAACTCATTGTTTAAAAAATTAAATTGTTTATAAATGCGGGTTTACCCTTTACCCGTGTTGTCTTTTACTTTTCCGGCAATGCGGCAATATTGTTGTCTTTCCATGCTTGTTGCATTCCGGCGTCAAATTCAGCCGTTCCGACTTTTAACCCTTGTTGTTCCAATGTCGCCGTAATTGCGTCGTATGCCTCAACCCTCGTTTTTGCGCCGGATATGTCAACGGTAATATTACCGCCCGCACTGCCTCCACTTGGTGCGCCTGTACCGCCGCCCGCCGCTTGGCGTCCCTTATCCAAAATACCCATTGTTTCCAATTCACGGGTCAAAAGGTCGCCGGGGGTGTATGGGTTCAACTGATTGTTCGGGTTGCGCATGATTGCGCCGTTTTCGTCCTTAAACGCTAACATTTTGCCGCCCTTTCCGTCGTCGATAAATTCGGGGTTCATGCCCTTAATCTTTGCAATCGCTTGGTCTAACAAAACCTTTGTTGCGCTTTCCGGCAACCCTGCCTTAAACTTCAATCCGGCGGTTGCTGTCTGCAATGCCGTTTCAACACGAATGCCGAACACCTCGTTTGTGTGGGTTTGTTCGGCTTGGTCGTATTTCGTTTTGAGGTCGTTGTATTGGGTCGTAACGCTTTGCAAATCTGCCTTTGCTTGCTTCAATGCCTTTGCGGTTTCCGCATCGGTCGCACCGTCGGAAATTGCCTTTTCCAAACGTGCCTTTTCTTTCGTCAGACTGTCGATTTGGGTTTGCAATGCGCTTGCGCTTTCCGCTTTGGTTTTGAACTCGGCGACCACACGTTTTGCGTAATCAAACGTCTTTTCGGTTCCGCTCTTTGCGATACCGGACGCCGCCAATATATCGGCATCCAATCCGCCGTAAATTTCGCCCGTCTTTTGGGCGATAACGCTATTTTCGTCGTTGGCGGACAATGTTGTAATTGCCGCAATTTGTTCGTCCGTCAAACCGGACAAAGCCGCATTTGCAATTAAAATTTCTCTCGTTAACATAATTCTTTCCCTTTGAATTAATTAAGTGCGATTTCTGTTGCTGCTCCGCTGTTTGCGTTAATAATATCAATTGTGTATTTTGGCGAATTCCCGGTTGTGTCAACCAACCAACTAACAACACGTGCATGGCTGATTTTCTTTTCATCCTCTTTTGTTACCAAAATGACGTCAGTAATTGTTCCGCCCTCAATACATTCAATCAACTTTTTCTTTGTTGCGAGATCCAATGCGGCGGCGGTTGTTGTTACTTCAATAAGTAAATTGTCTTGCTGTGCAATCTGTGCCATAATCGTATTTTTTACTTGTTTAATACTCTGTTACTTTTTCGCTCCGGGTTTGTCCTCGGCTTTGGTTTCTTTGGCGGGTTCCGCCGGGATAACTCCCGCCGCTTTCAATTCCGCCAAAATTTCAGCCTTTAACGCCGTTTTTTCCTCGGCTTTGGCTTTCGCCTCGGCTTCTGCCTTTGCCTTTGCATCGGCGGCGGCTTTTTCCTCGGCGGCTTTCTGCTGTGCGGCGGTTCGTGCCGCTTTTTCCTCGGCTTGCGCCTTGACGTACTCGTTGGGGTCGTGCAATACGGTAATCGTGTAACCCTGCTTTTTCATATTGTCGGCAATGCTATTTTCATAACCCTTTTTGCCGAACTTCTGAATACGGGGAATTGATAACCGTTTGCCCGTTTCGCTGTCGAATTTCTTAATTTCGATAACGCAATGATACAAATGTTGTTCGTCACTCGGTACAATGTAGTTTTCGGGGGTGACGTCGGTAATTGCGACGTCCTTTGTTTTACCGTCGTTTACTTTTACTCTCATAATTTTAATTTATTTATTAAATTTCCAAATATAATTTCCGGCTGTTTTATACCTACCAATACAACATGCACGTATATTTTGATATGCAATTTCTGTAATAGTTTGAGCATCTGTTAATGTCGCATAAGTAGCAATATAATTACCACTTAAATCATATTGATTAACAGAAACTCCACACGCTTTACGCATTGCACGCTTTCGGTTAATAATTGATAATTCAAAATTAGCGTTCTCTTTTGGAGTACACCAACGTAAATTATCAATTCTATTATCCGTTTTAATACCGTTGATATGGTCTATATAATTTTTGCCGTCAACTTTAACTAAAAATGTATCAGCAACTGATTTATGAACATGATATGTTTTTTGTTTGTGGTTAGCATATAAAGATAAAACAGCATAACCCATATTGTTGATATAAGGCTTTAGTAATTTGATTTTCCCTTTTTTCAAACTACGGATACGCCCTAATGTACTAACTTGGTATATGCCGGAATAACCTTGTATATCCTGCCAAACCTCACTACTTAACATTGTGTTCATTTGCGTAATCGTTAAATTTACTTGTTATAAAATTTATCTTAGAGTTGAACGGCATATTATACCCAAACTCTAACACGTTCAAATATTCACGTTCAAATCTGCGTACAAAGTTAGCAAAATTCAACTTTATACGCATATCGTTTTCGCTGATAATCTGTTTGTCGTACAAATCCAATACCTCGTTACGGGTCAAATGTCGGTACGGTTCCAATTCCGCCAACGTCAACATACGTTGCAATTGGGTTGGGTTGTTCCGATATTCCGTTTCGATAATTTGGTTTTGTAATGCGTCTAATTCCGCCTCGCTTGCGCCGCTTTCCTTTGCCACTTTGTAACGTTCCCGTAACTCCGTTGCGTTGGATAAATAGAACTCCGTGCCGTAATTGACTTTTGCAGAAACGAACAAACCGCCATACCTCAAACGGCAAACGGTTTCATCGACGAATTGTTGCGCCGCCTCAAATCCCTTTTTTACCCGGTTTAATACCGTGCTTTGGCTCTCAAAATTCGCCTGTATTTGTTGCTCGTTCAATGCGTCCCGTGTGGTTATTTCCTCGTTGGTTCCAACAACCGACGTAATAATGTCATTCTTTAGGCGGTTTTCTTCCTCAACGTTATAATCCAAACTCCCACGGTCAACGGTTAGCATTTGCACCGGGTTACGCAAATCGGGTTGTTTATCCCCGTCCGGTATTGGTATTTCAACGAACGAACCGACGCCGTTAATACGACTATCCCCGCATTTGGGGCAACGCATCAAAAGCCCGGCGGCGTCCAATCTGTAAAACCCTTGTTTGTCTTTTAAAAACCCACCGTCGCAATAATCGCCATTTTCGCCGTTACTGAAATCGCAACTTTGTTCATACCCGGAATATATCGGATATGCACCGTACAAATCTAAATGTCGCTTACTGATATGGTAAAACAAAAACCAATCCAACGCCTCCAATTGCTTGGTTAGCGGGGATTGCTTAATATCGGGTTCCAACAAACTCAACGGTTCATTCCAAAAGAAACGGGCGGGACAATAACCGACGTCGTGCGGGTTATCAATCAGCAATTCGCCGATATTGTGGTTTTTGTCCTCTCTGAAAACTCTATAACGTTCGTCGTCAATTACTGCGATACGTTCGCCGTCCTGCCTAAATATGATATAATCCATTACCCCCGTCGTCGGGTTGGCTCTGTAATCAATCACGGATGCAATAGGCAACCAATAGAAATACGGTTGCGGGTATTTGTCGGCGGGGTTTTGTTCGCTCGGCATATCGACAATTAGAACGCTATTTATTTCGGTTTGGAAAAACTCCCATCCTTTTGTACTCCAAATTTCCGGCTCGTGTAATACGTCTTGGCGGTAATACTCCCAATCGTCCCTTTGTTCCGGGGTTTGGAATTGATAATTGAACGCCGGGTTACGACCGTCAAAAATCCGGCTCAACTTATCAAAACAAACGCCCGTTACCTCGTTTGTCTTAACGGGGTAACGGAACAATGTTTTGAACATCTTAAATTTGTCATGCGGCAATAGATTAGAAACAAATGCCATAAAATCCGTAATCGGTTGGCAAATGTCAAACGACGTTATACGGGTGCGGGCGTGAAAATTAATGCGCTGTTGGTGATAAATAGCCTTATTTATCGTTTTGCGCTTTTTCGGCTCCGTTATCCGTTTTTTTATTTCGTTTATACTCAATCCCATTGTCGTTGGTAAATTTAAAATCGCTGTCTTTGGGTAACTGCCAACCGCCATTGTTTGGCATCCGCAACAACCTTTCGGCGTGCTTAATCTCAAATTCATCGGTTAAACCATGCGGCGGACAAACTAATTTAACCTTTGTAACCTTTGCCGCCATATCGTCAATTGTTTACGGGTTTCAAATCGGTTAGCGGGTTGAAATTCGGGGTTACAATTGTGAGGTCGTCCGAATAGTTCGGCAAAAACGCCCATTGTATTGCGTTGCTGTCCGGGGCTTCCAATCCGCCGTGCGTTTTGTCGCCAATGAACAAAGAACGAATTGGAATAGGATAATACGTTGTCTGGGTCGTTTCGTCTTGAATAGCTTCAATACTTCCGTTTTCATCAAACAGATAGACGCCCAAATTGTCCGCCCAACTTTCGCATTGCAATTCTTTCATTGCCTTAATTACTGATTGGGGGATTTTACGCATTACGCCCGTGAACGGGTTCGATTCACGCCCTATAATTTCCTCAACGCCTCCCAATGTTTCGTTACCGCCGCCAAAGGTTCGGGCGGCTCCGGCTTCGTTGGTCGGGGCTTGGATATACGGGGAAACAACAATTTTTGTGCTATCATTCGCCGACAATAACGGCGTCCATGATGCAAGCAAAGTAATTGCCTTTTCCGTGGTAAAACTGTTTTTGCTTCCATTGTCTTTGGTTAGACGTTGAAACGCTACCTTTTGGATTTGCCCGAAACTTTCGGCGCATTTTACGGCGGGAATATCGGGCAATGAAGCCGCCGCCGGACACTTACAAGTAATCATACTCTTTAAATTTTAACGTTAAAAATTACATTTGTTACCTCGTTGGGCTGTCCCTTTGCCCTCCGTATTACTTCTACGTTGCAAAGTTATAAACTTTTTCCGTTATAAACTTGCATATCTCAATTAAATTGTTAGTTACGACGTTTAACGCCCCGGTTTGCGTGTGCGTATGGTTGTATATTACCGTCGGCAATCTCTTTTTCGTAAATCCCGGTTAATCCGTCCTCCGGGTCGTCGTGCGTGTTCGCATCGAAATTGCGCAAAAAGGTGGTAACATGGTCGTAAATCGCTTTGTACCGGGTTTCCCAACCGAACGGCATAATAATACTTTGATTTACCATTGCGGACGCCGTAATTATCCGGCTTTCCTTATTGCCGCCTTGATAAAACGGGTCTGTCATTGCCCGCATTTTCTTTTTAATAACCTTTTCGTAACCCGCACCGCCGTTGTTACTCTCAACCCATACTTTTTGCGTGCCGTTCCTGTTAATCATTGCCGGAACGGTTACGGTTGTAACGTCCGTATTTTCGTCCGTCATTTCCATATCCGTAATTAAAGCAAATAACAACGGTTCCATACGCTTTGTCTTTTCGTTGAAAACCATGTTGTCGGATTTATAGACGTCATACGTGGCGGCAAACAAAAGGTCGTCGCCCTCATCGGCAACGTCAATGTATGCGCCGGAACGTATGTATGTGCCGTAATCGGATTTTTCGACCCACGTTTTGAACGGCTGATATAATCGACCCTCGGCGGAACCGGGGTTGCCTTGATACAAACATTGAAATTGTACGGGGTCTAATGCCTTTTGTGCTTCCAACTTCATACGGCTATGCCGTCCCTCCCATAATGCCGCCCCAACCGGGCGGGGGTCTATCTCGGTCGGTTCCCCGGTTTTCAACGCTTCAAAGTTTATGCGCACCCACGCCCCCAGCGGTATATTATCTAAATCAGCCCAACGGGTTACATCAATGATTATTTCCCCGCTCTTTTCAATACGCCCTATTAAATCGTCGTCATGCCATCGGGTAAACACAATCAATTCTTGGCTATCATTATGCAAACGGGTACGTACAACGGTCGTGTACCATTTCCACGCCGCCGCCCGTACTATTGGGCTGTTACCCTCGGCGTAATCCTTATAAACATCGTCCAATATCGACACGTCCACGGTTTTAGAGGTCAAAGAACCACCACGACCCACAACACGCAACGACCCCTTATGCCCTACCATTTCGATAACATCACTATTGCGTAAATACGTGTTTGCCATCGTTACGACGTTGGAACCGTTTAGAT
>OGPK01002225.1_pt1 | contig 12987 bp, 9 predicted proteins | sample 1552921 | NCBI WGS metagenome assembly OGPK01 (sample SAMEA2580264, study PRJEB22360) | human gut metagenome | biome: human gut; feature: human-associated habitat; material: faeces | place: Denmark | collected 2008/2010 | reverse complement strand
CTGCATAGGGTGGTTTCATTCGTGTAATTATGTGCAATAATTTATTGAATTGCTATAGAACAACGGCTGCTACCGCTGAAGTTCCCCGTAATAATTCATTTTTTCTTACACTTTTTATGGGTTGCAAGTAAAATTATCAGTATGTAATATATCATACTATACATTCCTTAAAATTACTATTTTTATTTGCGCAGATAGTAAAAAAGCCGGCAGTGATCCTTTCCATTCAGGATCACTGCCGGCTTTTCAGCTGTCTTTTTAGTTTTTAAACGAATGAATCGGAGCCGGGATTCTTCCGGTGCGGTTGACGAATGCCTCGCAGGAGAAGTTGTTGACCGGCATGATCGGTGCATAGCCGAGGAGGCCGCCAAATTCTACGGTCTCGCCTACGCCTTTTCCGATGACCGGGATCAGGCGGACTGCCGTTGTTTTCTGGTTGACCATACCGATGGCAAGCTCATCTGCGATGATTCCGGAGATGGTCGATGCTTTCGTGTCTCCCGGGATGGCGATCATGTCAAGGCCTACAGAGCAGACACAAGTCATAGCTTCCAGCTTCTCGATGGTCAACGCACCGTCGTTGACTGCGTTGATCATACCCTGATCCTCAGAAACCGGGATGAATGCGCCGGAGAGACCGCCGACATAGGAAGATGCCATAACACCGCCCTTTTTCACCTGATCGTTCAGAAGTGCCAGCGCCGCTGTCGTTCCCGGTGCACCTGCGTGCTCGAGGCCGATCTCCTCAAGGATATCCGCAACGGAATCTCCGATCGCCGGAGTCGGTGCCAGGGAAAGGTCAATGATACCAAACGGAATGTTCAGCCGCTTGGAAGCCTCCTGTGCAACGAGCTGGCCGACACGCGTTACCTTAAATGCGGTCTTCTTGATCGTCTCGCAGAGTACCTCAAAGTTCTCGCCGCGTACTTTTTCCAGAGCATGTTTGACAACACCAGGGCCGGAAACGCCGACATTGATGATGGCATCCGCCTCGGTTACGCCGTGGAAAGCGCCTGCCATGAACGGGTTGTCGTCCGGTGCATTGCAGAAAACAACGAGTTTTGCGCATCCAAGGCAGTTGTTCTCTTTGCTTGCCTCCGCCGTCTTCTTGATGATCTCACCCATCAGTTTGACAGCATCCATGTTGATACCGGTTTTGGTAGAGCCAAGGTTGATGGAGCTGCAGACAAAATCCGTAACAGCCAGTGCCTGCGGGATAGAACGGATCAGAAGCTCATCTGCTGTCGTCATACCTTTGCTTACCAGAGCGGAATAGCCGCCGAGGAAATTGACGCCGACTTCTTTTGCCGCACGGTCCAGAGTCTGTGCAATCGTCACGAAATCCTCCGGCGTTCTGCAGGCTGCTGCGCCGACTAAGGCAATCGGGGTAACGGAAATTCTCTTGTTTACAATCGGAATACCGAACTCGCCCTCGATCTCCTCACCTACGGAAACCAGATTTCTGGCAGTCGTCGTGATTTTATCGTAGATTTTACGGTTCAGCTTGTCAAGATTGGAGTCGATACAGTCCATAAGACTGATTCCAAGGGTAATGGTACGAACGTCCAGATTCTCTTTTTCGATCATCTCGTTCGTTTCCTTTACTTCAAACAGATTTATCATGTCGTTTTTCTCCTTCGCTTTAGATACGGTGCATCATATTGAAAATATCTTCATGCTGGCAGCGGATGACAACGCCGATGGAACTTCCAAGCTCCTCCAGATCTTTTGCAAGCTCTGCGTTGGATTTCTCGCTCTTGGAGACGTCCGTTACCATCATCATGTTGAAATATCCCTGCACAATCGTCTGAGAAATGTCTTCGATGTTTACCTGGTTCTCTGCCAGATAATTACATACCTTTGCGATAATGCCCACGGTGTCCTTGCCTACGACAGTGATAATTGTCTTCTTCATGTTTCCATTCTCCTTTTTCTGGTTTTATGTCAAAGCCCCGGAAAAACCGGTAATGGCGGCCTTGCGAAAAACATGGTATGTAGCTCTAAAAATGTATATTTAAACCTCAATTAACGGTGATACTTCGCTTCTTTTAGCGACAGCGAGATGAAAATCACCCGAGTGATACGGATTATCACCCGTTGTGACCTCGCAGGCCACGGTTTCAAAGGCCAGTGCCTCATAATTATTTTCCTTGCTCAGATGGCCGAGCAGCACTTCCTGCAGATTGTCGTGCAGAATCTCGCAGAGGAGATGGCCTGCCGCCAGGTTCGATAAATGGCCTTTCGCCCCGGCGATCCGCTGTTTTAACGGATACGGGTACGGTCCGACCGCAAGCATGTTCTCGTCATGATTTGCCTCTAACAAAACGGCATCCAGCCCGGTCAGATTCTGAACCGTGTAATCGTTGTAGACACCAAGGTCCGTCGCGATCGCAATCGATTTCCCGCCGGATTCCATGCGGTAGCCGACCGGCTCTGCCGCATCGTGGGAGATCGTAAACGGATGTACGGCGATATCACCCAGCGTAAACGTGTCATCCGCGTGAATCGTGTGGAAAATCCCCTCCGGAAACTTTCCAAGGCTCTTCGTCTGCTGCATCGCCTGAATTGTTCCATCCGTTGCGTAAATCGGAATACCGTACCGGCGCGCCAGCACGCCAAGGCCCTGGATATGATCGGAATGCTCATGTGTCACGAGAATGCCGTCCAGCTCCTTCGCGCTGCGGTCGAGAACAGCCAGTCCCGCCTCCACGCGCTTTCCGCTGATGCCCGCATCGATCAGAAGGCTTGTGGTCTCGCTTCCCGCGAAAATGCAGTTTCCGCTCGAACCACTTGCAATACTACAAAGTTTCATATCTTTTCATCCTATGGTCTAACTGTTTTTTTGTTTCCTCAAAATCGCCGCTGTTGTCGATTTCAAAATCGCAGTGGCTGCTGAATTCATCCTCGGAAAGCTGATTTGCCATGATTTCGCGAACTTTCTTCTCAGAATAGCCGCGTCCTTCGATCAATCGCTCCTTCCGGACTTCTTCATCCGCATAAATATACCACAGTTCATCACAAATTTCATCATATTTTTCTTCGATTAAGAGTGCGGCCTCCACAAAGACGTATTCCGTCCCTGCTTTTTCCGCGGCTGCAATGGCTTTTTTGATATACCGTTTTACCGCCGGATGAACGATCGCATTCAGGGCTTTTAACTTTTCTTCGTCCTGAAAAACGATCTCAGCAATCCGTTTCCGGTCAAGTTCGCCGGTCTCTGTGGTGATCTGTCTGCCGAACAGCTTCACAATCTCTCCATAGCATTCGCCGCCCGGCAGCATCACAAGGTAACCTGCCTCGTCCGCCTGGATCACCGTTGCATCATAATTCTGTCCAAGGTACGTGAGCACTTCGCTTTTTCCGGCGCCCACGCCGCCTGTAATTCCAAAAACTTTCATTCTTTTGTATCCTTTCGCTCCTGGTATGAGTGCGCTATTTCGCCTCGTACCAGTTGTTTCCTGTGTGCATATCGATCTCGAGTTTGACAGCCAGATGTGCTGCCCCGGTCATCTCCTCTTCCAGGATCTGTTCTGCCTTTTCGAGCTCGTCTTCCGGCACTTCCAGCAGCAGCTCATCGTGTACCTGAAGAAGAAGTCTGGTCTTTAACTGCTCCTCTTTCAGCCGTTTCGCCACGCGGATCATCGCTATTTTAATAATATCCGCCGCCGTTCCCTGGATCGGCGCATTCATCGCAACGCGCTCGCCGAATGACCGCTGCATAAAGTTGCTCGATTTCAGCTCCGGCATCGGCCGTCTGCGTCCGAACATCGTCACGGAATAGCCTTTCTCTTTGGCATCCTCTACGCAGCGGTTCAAAAACTCATGGATACCCGGATACGTCTCGAAATACTGCTGGATATAGGCCTCTGCCTCTTTCCGGCTGATGCCGAGATCCTGGCCCAGACTGAACGAACTGATGCCGTATACGATACCGAAGTTGACCGCCTTCGCATTTCTTCTCTGCAGCGGTGTTACCTCTTCAAGCGGCACATGGAACACTTTCGATGCCGTCATGCGGTGGATATCCTCCGCCTCGCGGTACGCCTCGATCAGGTTTTCATCGCCCGACATGTGGGCCAGCACGCGGAGCTCAATCTGGGAATAGTCGGCATCCAGAAAGACACAGCCAGGCTTTGGCACGAAGGCTTTCCGAATCAGACGGCCAAGCTCCATCCGCACTGGAATGTTCTGCAGATTCGGATCGGTACTGCTGATGCGGCCGGTCGCGGTGATGGTCTGGTTAAATGTCGAATGGATTCTTCCATCTTTCCCGATCACGGCCTGCAGACCGTCGGCGTACGTCGATTTCAGTTTGGCAAGCTGGCGGTACTCCAGAATATCGGCAACGAGTTTGTGATCCGGTGCGAGCTTTTCGAGCACATCGGCGGCGGTGGAATAACCCGTCTTGGTCTTTTTGCCGCCCGGAAGCTGCAGCTTTTCAAACAGAATCACGCCGAGCTGCTTCGGGGAATTGATGTTGAACTCCTCGCCGGCCTCCTCGTAGATCTGTGCCTCCAGCTCTCCGATCCGCTCCGCCAGCTCAGCTCCGTAAACGGAAAGTGCTTCTTTTTCTGCGGCGATTCCATCCGCTTCCATCTGACGGAGCGTAAACACCAGCGGAATCTCCACATTCCGGTACAGATCCCACATGCCCTGCTCCTTCAGCAGCTTTTCCATGTTTTCCTGTGCGGCAAATACAGCATACGCCTGATGACCTGCATACGACTCCTGCTGTTCCGGCGTCATCTTTCCTGCGGCCGGAATCTTGCTTCCGCCGAAGATCTCTTCCACTGCCGGCACATAGCGGTGTACGTACTCTTTTACGATATCATCGTACGAATACTGTGATTTCAATGGATTTAATAAATACGCGGCAATTCCGGCATCAAACAGATGGGCTTCATCGGCGTCCGGCATATCCTTCAGAAATTCTTTTCCGTCCATGACGCAGAAAACCGGAATCTGCTTCTGCAACTCAGTCAATTTTTCTTTTAAATAATCTCCGGTCAGGAAACCTTCTGCTGGGAAGTAAACAACATCCGGCTCTCCGCTTCCATACGCAACTGCCATACCGACAAGTGAACGGCTCCGATCTGCCATCGGTCCGTCCTTCGGGGTTTCTTCTGTCAGAAGAGCGGCTCCTGCCTTCTCCTCCTTCGCGATGGTTCCAAAGAGTTCTTCCGCCTCGGAAAAATCCGTTACGGTGCGCAGAAAGACGGCATCCTCTGGTTCTGCATTCGTCTCCTCGAAGCGGCCCAGCAGGTTTTTAAACTCCAGACGTTTGAACATCTCATACGCTTTTGATGTATAAAAATTCGAGAGTGCCGCTTTTTCACGGTCGAGCTCCACCGGCGCATCGGTATCAATCGTTGCAAGTTTTTTGCTTAATTCCGCCAGATCATAATGATCACGCATCGCCTCTTTTGCCTTGTTCGGTTTGATCTCCTCGAAATGTGCATGCGCATTTTCCAGTGTCTCGTACTGCAGCAGGATTTTCGTCGCGGTTTTCTCGCCGACACCCGGCAGACCCGGGATATTGTCTGCGGTATCGCCCATCAGCGCTTTCAGATCGATGATCTGTTTCGGGAGAAGACTGTATTTTTCCAGCACCTCTGCCGTGTGGTAATTTTCAATCGTCGTCACACGCTTTACGGTCTTTGGAATCCGGATCAGAATGTGGTCCGTTGCAAGCTGCAGTAGGTCGCGGTCTCCGGATACGATCGTAACTTCCATCCCTTCCGCCTCGCATTTGCGGCCGAGCGTTCCTAAGATATCATCCGCCTCATAGCCCTCTTTTGTGACAATCTCAATGTCCATTGCTGCGAGCACTTCCTGGATCACCGGGACCTGTTCGCGCAGTTCCTGCGGCATCGGCTTTCTCGTTCCCTTGTACTGATCATACATTTTGTGGCGGAATGTCGGTGCATGGAGGTCAAACGCCACGGCAAGATACTGCGGCTGCTCCTCATCGAGAATTTTAAACAGAATATTCAGGAATCCATATACGGCGTTCGTGTGCAGTCCTTCTGCATTGGACAGATCCGGTACGCCGTAAAAAGCCCGGTTCAGAATACTGTGTCCGTCCAGTAATACGATTTTATCACTCATAATAATCCTTTCAGCCAGGGTAATTCTATCACTTCAAAATAGTGCAGAGCCAGGAGCACCAGAAACAGAACGAGAATCAGCATCAGCACCCGGAAAAACGTATCTTTGTACCGGCGGTATCTCGCTTCTTCCTCTTTTTTCTCCAGATCGCGTTCCAGAAGTCCTGTCAGATTGTAGGAATCGGGCGCGTCATCCTCGAAATATGCCATCGCACGGTTCACAATAAAATATGTCTCCAGTTCCTCGTGGCATGTATGGCATTTCCGGATATGGGAAATAAACGGTTCCATCTCTTTCTCCGGCATATTTCCCTGCACGTATGGCTGTATTAATTTTTCTGCTTCTTTACAGTCCATAAAATCCTGCTCTCCTTTTGTATCCGGCCAGTGTTTTTCTCTGGCCGTTTTTTCTGCTATCTACCATCATACACTATTTTCTCATAATTTAAAAGAGACAACCCGCCGAAAATGGGTTGTCTCTTGTTCTCTTATAAGATAACTGTTTTCTAGTGGATTTCCATTATGCACGGACAATGTTCGGGGTCTCTTTTCCTGCCTCGAAATCCAGCGCATTCTGCAGTGTGGTCTCTGCAATCGCACGCAGTGCTTCCTCGGTGAAGAATCCCTGATGTGAAGTGATCATAACGTTCGGGAAGGACAGGAGACGTGCTGTGGTGGAGTGCTCCAGAATCTCATCGGAACGGTCCTCGAATACGTTCGGGGTTTCCTCCTCGTATACGTCAAGGCCGACGCCGAAGAATTTTCTTGCACGGATTCCCTCGATCAGGTCGTCTGTCTTTACCAGACCTCCGCGGGACGTATTGACCAGGATCACGCCGTCTTTCATCTTTTTGATGCTCTCGCGGTTGATCATGTGGTATGTGCTGTCCATCAGCGGGCAGTGCAGGGAGATCAGATCACTCTGTGCCAGCAGTTCATCAAGAGTTACGTACGTAACAAAATCTTTTAAGGATTCATTCTGGTACACATCGTAAGCAATGACTTTCATGCCGAAACCGCGGCAGATTCTTGCCATAGCCGCACCGATTTTTCCGGTTCCGACGATTCCGGCGGTCTTCTGATAGAAGTTAAATCCCATCAGTCCGCCCAGGCTGAAGTCGTTTTCTCTTACTTTCGTATATGCTTTGTGCATGTGGCGGTTGACCGTCATGGCCAGTGTCATCGCATGCTCAGCTACAGCCTCCGGGGAGTAACCCGGTACACGGCGTACATCAATGCCGTATTTTGCAGCTGTCTTTAAATCTACGTTGTTGAAGCCTGCGCAGCGCATCAGGATCAGCTTGACGCCTGCCTCATGCAGTGCTTCTACGGTTTTTGTTCCGACATCGGAGTTTACGAAGGCGCACACGGCATCGTAGCCCTTTGCCAGGGAAGCGGTTCTTGCAGCAAGGCCGGTTTTTAAATATTCCACTTCAATTTCTGGAAACTGCTCTTTGGTTCGGTCGAAAGATTCTCTGTCGTAGTTCTGGGTATCGTAAAATAAAATTTTCATAATGTTTTTCCTCCTCGCTTTGCGGTCATCTTATTGTTTCCGCTTACAGTCATTACTATACTTCATTGTTAAAACTTTGTCAATGTATTATTTGTTAAAATTTTATCAATTAGTAAATTTATTTTCAACATCTTTCACAACAGTACAAATTTACTGGATCACCTCGTCCAGGAACCGGGACGGCTCGACTTTCTTTTCAAACCGTTCCTCCACATAACAGAGCGTCAGCTCTTTCCGGGCGCGCGTCATTCCGACGTAGAACATCCGCCGCTCCTCCTCGATCGCCTCCGCAAGGACTGCTTTCTGATACGGCATTACGCCCTCGTTGACGTCAAGAAGATAGACCTTGTCGTACTCGAGTCCCTTGACGCTGTGCAGGGTGGAAACTATAACTCCTTCCGCACTCTCTGCGCGCTGCTTCTGTTTTTCCTTCATCTTCTGCTGGTATTCCTCAATATGTGCAAACCAGCCCTCGATGCTTTTCTGGCTCTTTGCCGCCTCCTGCAGCTCGTCCAAAACGGAAATCAGATCATCCTCTTTCAGATGGCGGTATGCAGCATATTCCTTCACATACTGTTCATAGCCGATCGCATAGCGGATGTAATTGACCGCGCCGAACGGCGATAAATGCGTCAGTGTCGTGATATCCTGCTCCAGTTTGCGGATCCGCTGGCACATCCAGTCTTTTTCTTCGTAATATTCCAGAAGTACATCGAACGAAACAGTCGCCTCCTCAAAGGCATCCCGCGACAGATAACGGTTCGGGCGGTTGGCAATCTTTAAAAACTCGCTGCGCTTCCGGCTTCCCATCGCAAGATTCAGATACGTCAGCAGATCTTTCGCAATCCAGTGGTCATAGAGATCCGGCAGGGCATCCCGCATCTGGAACGGGATCTGTGCTTCCATCAGTTCTTCTACTGCTGTTCGGCAGCCAAGATTCGTGCGGAACAAAAGCGCCATCTCTTCATACGGACAGCCGTTTTTCTCCGCCTCCCGCAGCTCCTCGGCAACGGCACGCATCTCCTCGCGCGGGTTCTTATATCCCCGGATTGCAACCGGAGCGCCTTTCTCGTTGTCGGTGGAAATCGCCTTTTCATACCGCTTTTTGTTGTGGTGGATCAGGCATTGGGACCGCTTCACGATAAATTCCGTACTACGGTAATTTTTATCGAGCACTACCTGCGCCGCGCCCGGGTAATCTTTCGGAAAATTCAGCATGATCTCCGGCTTGGCCCCGCGGAACTGATAAATCGACTGATCGTCATCCCCGACAATAAAGAGGTTATTTTCCGGCAGCGCCAGCATCCGCACAATCTCATACTGCACGGGGCTGATGTCCTGAAACTCGTCAATCAGGATATACTGAAATTTGTGCTGCCAGGCGCGGAGGACCTCCGGCCGCTCCAGAAAGAGACGTTTGCACTGCACCATCAGATCGTCGAAATCGAGTTTTTTGTTCTCCTTCCGCCATTTCTCATACGCCTCATAGATTTCCCGGAACTTTTCCTGCGGCATGCAGGCGGAATAGTAATGTTCCAGCGGGATCTGATTGTTCTTCACAGTGCTGATTTCGCGCGCCAGATTTTCCTCGAGATCCTCTTCCTCCAGGTCTCTGGCATAGTGGTTGACCAGCTCGCGCATCAGCCGCTTTTTCTCTTCCTCGCTTAAAATATTGTTGCCGGACATGCGGTACGTATGGCGCAGAATCGCGTAGAATACCCCGTGGAACGTTCCAAAGGTGACCTGGGTACTCGTCTTTCCCATCGCCTTTAAATACCGCTCCTTCATCTCTTTTGCCGCCGCACGCGTAAATGTTACGACAAGAATACGAGAGGCGGAAATGCCGCTTGCTGTAAGCTGGCAGGTCCGCCCCGTAATCACTGCGGTTTTCCCCGACCCCGGTCCGGCAAGGACCATCATGGGGCCGGTGGTATGCATCACCGCTTTTTTCTGTGAATTATTATATATCATTTGGATAATTTTTCAATCGCTTTGTCGATGCGGGCAAGAGACTCCTCTTTTCCCAGAACCTCAAGGATTTCCGTTGCGCCGGCCGGTGTCATCTGTTTTCCGGAAAGAGCGGTACGGATCGGCCACATAATATAACCGGTCTTGTATCCTTTTTCTTTTCCGAATGCGCTGAGCATCTCAAAGAGAGCATCATTGCTGAAATCTTCCTGCGCTGCCAGCAGCGGTTTTACTTCCTGAAGAAGTGCAAGGGAGGTCTCCTCGTTTGTCTTCATCTTTTTGTGAGTGTACATCGAAGCGTCGTACTCCGGAACTTCCTCGAAGAAGTCGATGAGGTCTGCAATATCCGGGAATACTTCGATTCTTGTTTTTACCATGGCTGCAATTTTCTTAAAATCGAGCGGACGGTGGATTGTCTTCTGGATATACGGAAGCGCCATCTCATAGAACTTCTCGTCGTCCATTGCCTTCATGTACTCGCCGTTCATCCAGCGGAGTTTTGTCATATCGAAAACGGCCGGAGATTTGCTGATGTGGTGGTAATCGAAGATTTTTACCAGCTCCTCGAGAGAATAGATCTCGCGGTTTCCTTCCGGGCTCCATCCAAGAAGGGCTACGAAGTTGACAATGGCATCTTTTAAGAAGCCCTGATCGATCAGGTCTTCATAAGAAGAATGGCCGCAGCGTTTGGACAGCTTCTGATGCTCCTCGTTGGTGATCAGCGGACAGTGTACGTAAACCGGAACTTCCCAGCCGAATGCCTCGTAAATACGGTTGTATTTCGGGGATGAGGACAGATACTCATTACCGCGGACAACGTGGGTTACACCCATCAGATGGTCGTCGATGACGTTTGCGAAGTTGTAGGTCGGATATCCGTCGGATTTGATCAGGATCAGGTCTTCCAGCTCCTCGTTGTTTACGGTGATGTCTCCGTAGATCTCATCGTGGAAGGTTGTGGTTCCTTCGGTCGGCATATTGAAACGGATGACGTACGGTTTGCCGGCTGCCAGATTGGCCTCTACTTCCTCTTTGGAAAGACCAAGGCAGTGTTTGTCGTAGATCGAGATTTCTTTTCCGCCTACGTTACGCTTGCACTGGCTCAGGCGCTCTGCGTCACAGAAGCAGTAATAAGCGTCACCCTGCTCTACCAGCTGTTTTGCGTATTTCAGGTACAGACCTGCTGCATTACGCTCGCTCTGTACGTACGGGCCGCAGCCGCCGTCTTTGTCCGGTCCCTCGTCGTGTACCAGGCCGGTCTCTTTTAAGGTACGGTAGATGATATCAAGTGCGCCTTCCTGGAAACGCTCCTGGTCGGTATCTTCGATACGGAGCATAAAGGTTCCGTCATCGTGTTTTGCGATCAGATACGCATACAGGGCAGTACGCAGGTTTCCTACATGCATCCGGCCTGTCGGGCTCGGTGCAAATCTTGTTTTTACATTGCTCATTTTTCTTTTCTCCTGATTTCTGGTTTTTCTGGAACAATCCTTTTGTCTGTTCCCTTCCACCATTTATTTAGAATGGAAAACAGCCCGGCGTTTCTTCCGAGCTGCACCATCCTTCCACTTTTGCCAGCGGCAATGCTCTTTTTCAGACCTCTACGCCGTGCTGTTTCAAATATTCCATAAAGTCGCCGACGGTAGAAAGGTCTGTCAGTTCGTCGGTGTCGATTTCAATTCCGTACTCGTCTTCTAATGCCATAACCATCTCGTAGAGATCCAGGGAATCTGCACCCAGGTCATCTTTAAAAGAGGTATCTTCGTTGATGCTGTCTGCATCACAGTTGAGCTGTTCTACTAAAATTTCTTTTATCTTTTCTAACATTGTTCTGCTCCTTTCTGCCTCTACCCGGCAGCCAGTATTTCTTTCGAAAAAAGTGTATCTGTTATTCCGGCATTTGTCAATAGATTTTTCTACTTTTACTGTTCTTCCGCCTGTGCCTCTCCTTCTCCGCTCTTTCCATCCTGGAACACAATAAAGCGGGAGACGCACAGGGCAATGCCGATTTCCGTCAGGATAAAGAGCACCGATGTTCCTCCGTAACTGATAAATGGAAGGGTAATTCCCGTTGCCGGCATCAGTTTCAGAACGACACACAGGTTCAGAATAACCTGAATGGAAATATGTGCAAAAACGCCGCTCACCATCAGCATTCCATACGCGTCCGGCGCATTCTGTGCAACCACAAACAGACGGTACAGCAAGTAGCCAAACAGCAGCAATACAAGAAGCGCGCCAAATATTCCAAGCTCCTCGCAGATGATCGAGAAGATCATATCGTTCTGTGCTTCCGGAATTGTTGTAATCTTCTGCGTACTGTTGCCAAGTCCTTTTCCGAGAAATCCACCGGAGCCAATCGCATAAAGTCCCTGCAGAATCTGATAGCTGCCTCCGGAAAGCCATTCATAGATACGGTTCGACCGGAAGTCACCGCCTATTCTTTCAAAGATCTGCAGATTATTTTTTAAAATGATAATCGCAAAAACGCCAATTACCGCCGCGCCCGGAATCACACGCGCATAAAATTTTACCTCCGGGTCCGCCAGAAACAAAATGACGCAGGCGATGAGTCCCAGAATAATGGCGGTACTCAGGTTGTCCGTCAGAATCCACGCAGCCAGCGCCTGCAGCACGCCAAGTCCGAGGACAATCGCTTTTGCGCGGATGGTACGCATATTTTTTCCCATCTTCAGGATAATGTATGGCAAATACAGAATCAGCCCCAGCTTTCCAATCTCCGCAGGCTGAAGACTGACACCGACGATCCGGAGCCATCTTCTCGCCCCATAGGCTTCATAACCAAGCGGCGTAAACCTTACCGCCGCCATCAGAAGGAGACTTCCCCAGTATACCAGTGCTGCAATCCGCTGGAACCATACACTATGATAATCTACAAACTTCGACAATATCACAATCCCCACCAGAACAATAGCAGAAAGCCCCGCCTGATGCGTGAAATAATACATATCATTTCCTTTGAATGTACTGGCCGCCTCGTAGGCGCTCGCGCTGTACAGCATAATCAGTCCGAAGCTGACCAGCAGAATGGTGCAGGCCAGCAGGTTATAATCATAAAAATCCGAAGGAAGTTTTTTCTTCCTCTTTTTCTTCTTTTCTTTCTTCTGGGATGGCATGTTTACTTTCTCTGCCATGAAGTTTCCACCTCCATTGTTTTACTCCATTTATTTCAGTGCATAGCCAAGCAGGCTGACAAAGCCCGGATTTCGGTCGGTCGTTCCGAGGATAACCTTACGCACCAGCTCCGGATCGTCCGTGATAATGTTGTCCACGCCGCAGTTGACCATCCGCTGCATATCTCCCTGATAATTCAGCGTCCAGGCACAGACTTCTTTACCAAGACTGTGCGCATGCTCTACAAAGCTTTCTGTGATGTAC
>OGPK01002223.1_pt1 | contig 12990 bp, 7 predicted proteins | sample 1552921 | NCBI WGS metagenome assembly OGPK01 (sample SAMEA2580264, study PRJEB22360) | human gut metagenome | biome: human gut; feature: human-associated habitat; material: faeces | place: Denmark | collected 2008/2010 | reverse complement strand
TAGTCGGCGACCTGCAGCAGCCGCGAAAGGATGCTCTCGACATCCTCGCCCACGTAGCCCGCCTCGGTCAGCACCGTGGCGTCCACGATGGTGAAGGGCACCTTCAGCAGTTTGGCGATCGTGCGGGCCATCAGCGTCTTGCCCGTACCCGTGGGTCCCACCAGCACGATATTCGACTTGTCGATCTCTACCTCGTCCTCCTTGGGGGCGTAGAGCAGCCGCTTGTAGTGGTTGTAAACGGCCACGGCCATATAACGCTTGGCGTCGTCCTGACCGATGACATACTGGTCGAGGAAATCCTTGATCTGGGCCGGCTTGAGCAGCTCCTCCATCTTGAGCGGCGCAGAGGCGGCGCTGCCGCCGCGCTCCGAAGCCACGTCGTTCTCGACGATGATCCGGTAGCCGTTCTCAATACATTTGTTGCAGATGTTGGCGCCGTCGATGCCCTGAAACATGATCTCCACGTCGCTGCGCTTGGCGCCGCAGAACGAGCAGCAGTCGCCGCCCGCCCCGTTCTTATGGTTGTTGCCTTTTCCCGATGCCATTATTTCCCGCGTTTGGATAACACTTCGTCGATCAGCCCGTACTCCTTGGCTTCGCGCGCCGAGAGCCAGTAGTCGCGGTCGGCGTCCTTCTCGATCTTCTTGAGCGCGACGCCCGAATGGGCCGAGAGAATCTCGTACAGTTCGCGTTTGGTCTTCATGATCTCGCGTGCCGTGATTTCGATGTCCGAGGCCTGTCCCTGCGCACCGCCCAGCGGCTGGTGGATCATCACCCGCGAATGGGGAAGCGCAGAACGCTTGCCCTTGGCGCCCGCCGTAAGCAGCACGGCGCCCATCGAAGCGGCCAGTCCCGTGCAGATGGTCGCCACGTCGGAATTGACCAGCTGCATCGTGTCGTAAATGCCCAGTCCGGCCGAAACCGAACCGCCGGGCGAGTTGATATATATCTGAATGTCCTTTTCGGGATCGACCGATTCGAGGAACAGCAGCTGCGCCTGAATGATATTGGCAGCGTCGTCGTAGATCGGCGCGCCGAGGAAGATGATGCGGTCCATCATCAGCCGCGAGAAGACGTCCATCGTGGCGATATTCAGCTGACGCTCTTCGATGATCGTAGGCGACACGTAGGCGCCGCTGACCGACTGGAAATCGTGCAGTTTCAGCGAACTGATCCCGCAGTGTTTCCGTGCGTATTTTTCAAATTCTGACATAATAAATTATCGTAATTGTTATCGTTCGTTATCGTTTGTCGCTATCGTTTTTACCGCCGGCCGGCAGCCCGGCATCTCTTATTCGCGGCCCACGGCCGGCTCCGGGCGGGAGCTGCGGGCGGCGGACTGTCGCCGAAACGGCGTTTAAAGCTGTATATCGTCAAACAAAAGGACTTTGCAAACATCACGCCTGCAAAGTCCAAAGATAATCTTTTTTCGGCAAATACTAAAGCGCCTTGGCCAATTTGGCGAAATCGTCGGCAGATACGGCTTTTTCCGTCACCTTGATCTTCGACTTCACATCCTCCACGACCTTCACTTCGTACAGCTTCTCGTAGATCTTCTGTCCCTGATCCTTGTCGGCGAGGATCTTCTCGGCATAGCCGGCCAGCATATCTTCGGGAGCCGACGGCATGCCGTACTGCGCGAACTGCGCGGCGGCCAGCGCCTTGGCTTCCGCGAGCGCCTCGTCCTTGGTCACCGTGATATTGTCCTGCTTGATGAAGTGCTTCTGCAGGTAGTTCCACGTGAACATCTTCAGGAACTGGTCGAAGTCCTTGTCGATGTCCTCCATCGAGAACTTGCCTTCGTTGATCGTATACAGCCAGCGTTTGAGGAACGCTTCGGGCATCTTCAGACCGGCTTTCTGCACCAGATAGTCGCGCAGCTGGAGCGTGAAGAGGTAGTCGCTTTCGCGGCGCAGCTCCGGCTCGATGCGCGCGTCGATGAACTTGTCCAGTCCGGCCTCGTCCTTCACCTCGCCACCGGGGAATGCCGTCTTGAAGAACTCCTCGTTCAGCTCAGGTTCGGCGAACTTGCGGATCTTGGTGATTTCGAGCGTGAATTCGGGTTTGATGCCTTCCAGCTCGTTCTCCTTGACCTGCAGCACGGCGGCGCGCTGCGACGGGTTCTTGTAGAGTTCGTTGACGTTGACTTCGGTCTTGAAACCCACCTTCTTGCCGATGAAAGGCTTGCGCTCCTCCTCCGACATCGAGATCAGGCCCACGTAAGCGTCCGCCACGTTCATCTCGCCGTTGTCGAGCGTGACCGACAACGCCTCGTCCGAAGTCACCTCGTCGGCATCGACCAAACGGCCGTACTGACGCAGGTAGTTGGCGCGGTAGTCGTCGTGCATCCTCTTGTCCACCTTGATCTTGCTGTAGGTCAGCTTATCCTTGTCCGAAAGTTCGAGTTTTATCTCAGGAGCCTCGCCGATTTCGAACACGAATTCGAACTCCTTGCCGTTCTCGAAATCGAAATCGCCCTGCTCCTCCGAAGGAATCACGTCGCCCAAGTAGTCGATATTCTCCTTCTGGAGATACTCGAACACCGAGTTCGAAGCGGTGCGGTAGGCCTGCTCGGCCAGCACGCCCTTGCCGTACATCTTCTTGACGAGTCCCATGGGCACCATGCCGGGGCGGAAACCGGGAATATTGGCCTTGCGCCTGTATTCGCGCAACTCTTTCTCGACGGCTTGGCCGTAATCCTCTTCGCCCACCGTTACCTTGAGCAGCGAATTGTTCTCTTCGCGTTGTTCTCTTACGATCTTCATAATGAATGCTTTCTATATTGTTGTTGTCTTATTTCCGAAATCGGCCCGCAAAGATAGCGATTTTCGCGGACAAACCAATATTTTTTCTAAAATATAGTGTATTGCAACCGCCGGCGGCAAACTCCGCAAAGGCTGTTTTCGGGAAATGCGCAGGCATCCGAAAACGCGGGTAAATGCAAAGATAGTCAAAAAATTCGTCATATGGCGGGTTTTTCCTATCTTTGCGGAGGATAAACCTCCGCTCAGACAGGCGGCGTCCGGCCCGGCCGAATAAATTCGCTTCCGTTTCCGGCTCGCGCTGTCTTTGCTGACGAATTCACAAGAAAGAGATGAGAAAGTTCGCTACCGTTCTGCTGTCGGGACTGCTGCTGGCTTCGTGCGGCGGCAATCAGGTCCGGGCCAAACGCCCCGCGGCGCCGGCGGAACCCAAGGAATACACCTACAGCGTCCGGGCGGTCCACCCGCACCCGGCGACCAGCTATACGCAGGGCCTGCAATACGCCGACGGCCGTTTGTGGGAAGGCACGGGCCAGCACGGCGAATCGGTCGTGCAGACGCTCGACCTCGCGACGGGCCGCGCGGAGGTCTTCGCACGTCTTCCCAAGGAGGACTTCGGCGAAGGGATCGCCCTCTTGGACGGCAAGGTCTACCAGCTCACGTGGCAGTCGAACAAAGCCTATGTCTACGACGCCCGGACGGGAGAGAAACTCAAGGAGTTCCGCTATCCCGGCGAGGGCTGGGGCCTCACGACCGACGGGAAGAAGCTCTACATGTCGGACGGCACGGCAAACATCTACACGCTCGACCCGGCCACCTTCAAACGCGAAAAGCGCACCACCGTGACGCTCCGGGGCGAGACGCTCAACTTCCTCAACGAGCTGGAGTGGATCGACGGCAAGATATGGGCCAACGTCTACACCACCGACCAAATCGTCATCATCGACCCGGCGACGGGCGCGGTGGAGGGGATCGTCGATCTGACGGGGCTGCTGCCCGAAGAGGACGTGACCCCGGCGACCGACGTGCTCAACGGCATCGCATACGACGCGGCCGGAGGGCGCATCCTCGTCACGGGCAAGAACTGGAACAAACTGTTTGAAATCGAAATCAGAGAGAAATAAATGGCCGACATATACGAACAACTCGAATCCCGCATCCTGCTGCTCGACGGCGGCTTCGGCACCATGGTCCAGCAGTACGGACTGACAGAAGAGGACTACCGGGGCGAACGGTTCCGCGAGTGGCCCGCGCTGCTCAAGGGGTGCAACGACCTGCTGGCCCTGACGCGGCCCGAAGCGGTGCGCGAAATCCACGTCAAATACCTGCAGGCTGGGGCCGACATCATCGAAACCGACTCGTTCAATGCCAACGCCGTATCGCTGGCCGATTACGGACTGGAGGCGTATGCCTACGAAATGTCGCGTGCGGCGGCGGCCGTGGCCCGCAGCGCGGCCGACGAATTCACGGCCCGCAACCCGCAGAAACCCCGCTTCGTGGCGGGTTCGATGGGGCCCACCAACCGCACGGCCTCGATGTCGGCCGACGTGGCGAACCCCGCGGCCCGCGAAGTGACTTTCGCACAACTCGTCGAAGCCTACACCGATCAGGCGCGGGGACTGCTGGACGGCGGAGCCGACATCCTGCTGGTCGAGACCATCTTCGACACGCTCAACGCCAAGGCGGCCCTCTACGCGATCGACGCGCTGGCCGAAAAACTCGGCCGCACGATCCGCGTCATGGCGTCGGGCACGCTGGCCGACGCCAGCGGCCGCACCCTCTCGGGACAGACCGTCGAGGCCTTCTGCACCTCGCTGTCGCACGCGCAGCTGCTCTCCCTCGGCCTGAACTGCGCCTACGGAGCCAAACAGCTGCTGCCCTACCTCGAACGGCTGGCCGAAACGGCCCCGTTCCGTATCTCGGCGCACCCCAACGCCGGACTTCCCAACGTCATGGGCGGCTACGACGAGACCCCGGAGATGTTCGCCGAGGACGTGGGCGAATACATGCGCCGCGGACTGGTCAATATCGTCGGCGGATGCTGCGGCACGACGCCCGCGCATATCTTCGAACTTTCGAAAATCGCCTGCAACTATGCCCCGCGCCCCGTTCCGGCGCCGCGCCGCGTCACGACGCTGAGCGGACTGGAGCCGCTGCGCATCGCGCCCGAAACCAATTTCGTCAACGTCGGCGAGCGCACCAACGTCGCAGGCTCGGCCAAATTCGCCCGCCTGATCCGCGAGGGCAATTACGAAGAGGCCCTGTCGGTAGCCCGTGCGCAGGTCGATGCGGGGGCGCAGATCGTCGACGTCTGCATGGACGACGGCATGATCGACGGCGTCGAAGCCATGCGCACATTCCTCAACCTGATGGCCTCGGAGCCGGAAATCGCCCGCGTGCCGACGATGATCGACTCCTCGAAATGGGAGGTGCTCGCGGCGGGTCTGGAGGTCACGCAGGGCAAGGCCGTGGTCAATTCGATCTCGCTCAAGGAGGGCGAAGCCGAATTCCTGCGCCGCGCACGGGAGATACACCGCTACGGAGCCGCCGCGGTGGTGATGCTCTTCGACGAGCAGGGACAGGCCGACACCTGCGAGCGCAAGATCGAGGTGGCCTCACGCGCCTACCGCCTGCTGACCGACGCGGGATTCCCCGCCGAAGACATCATCTTCGACCCCAACATACTGGCCGTGGCGACGGGAATTCCCGAACACGACGGCTACGCCAAAGCCTTTATCGACGCGACGCGCTGGATCAAGGAAAACCTGCCTTACGCAAAGGTGTCGGGCGGCGTGTCGAACCTCTCGTTCGCCTTCCGCGGCAACAACGCCGTGCGCGAAGCGATGCACTCGGCGTTCCTCTACCACGCCATCCGCGCGGGCATGGACATGGGCATCGTCAACCCGCAAATGGTGAAGATATACAGCGAGATCGAACCCGAACTGCTCCAACGCGTCGAGGACGTGATCCTCTGCCGCCGGGCCGACGCCGCCGAACGGCTCACCGAATATGCGCAGCAGGTGCGCACCACGGCCGAAACCCAGCCGCAGGCCCCCGACGCATGGCGCGCGGGAACGCTCGCCGAGCGGATCGGCCACGCCATGCTCAAGGGCGTAGCGGACTACATCGAGCAGGACGCGCTGGAGGGCTACGAAGCCCTCGGAACGCCGATGGCCGTGATCGACACCCTGCTGATGCCCGCCATGGAGCGGGTCGGCACGCTCTTCGGCGAGGGTAAGATGTTCCTGCCGCAGGTCGTGAAGACCGCCCGCGTGATGAAGCGCGCCGTAGCGGCCCTGACCCCCTACATCGAGCAAGGCGGCGCCCAGACCCCGCACAACGCGGGCAAGGTGCTGATCGCCACGGTCAAAGGCGACGTACACGACATCGGCAAGAATATCGTGGCAGTCGTGATGGCCTGCAACGGATACGAGATAAAGGACCTCGGCGTGATGGTCGAATCGCAGCGGATCGTCGAAGAGGCCGTAGCGTGGGGCGCCGACTGCATCTGCCTGAGCGGCCTGATCACCCCGTCGCTCGACGAGATGGCCCACGTCTGCGAGGAGCTGGAACGCCGCGCACTGCGCCTTCCGGTCATCATCGGCGGCGCGACGACCTCGAACCTGCATACCGCCGTGAAGATCGCCCCGGTCTATTCGGGATTGGTGATACACTCGCCCAACGCCAGCCGCAACAGCCAGATTCTGGCGCAGCTGCTCGGTCCCGACGGCCAGCTGTACGCCGACAAGGTCCGCGCCGACCAGCAGGCGCTGCGCAGCGACTACCTGCGCGCCGAACGCACCCGGAACCTGATTCCGATCGTCGAGGTCCGCAAGACCCGCAAAGGCGCCGCCCCGCACCTGCCCGTCGAGCCGCTGCACCCCGGCCGCATGGTCTTCCCCGACTTCGACGTCGCCGACGCCGAACCCTATATCGACTGGAGCTTCTTCTTCGCGGCATGGGGTCTCAAGGGACGCTATCCCGAAATCCTCGACCACCCCGAAAAAGGCGCCGAAGCGCGCAAGGTCTTCGCCGACGCCGAGGCCCTGCTGGCCCGCATCCGCGACGAGCGGCTGCTCACGCTGCAGGCCGCCGTGGGGATCTTCCCGGCGCGCGCAGAGGGCGACGACATCTGGATCACCGACCAGAAAGGCCGCGAACGCCGGCTGGCGATGCTCCGCAACCAGACGCGCGGGGAGGAGAACCGCTCGCTGGCGGACTGCATCGCGCCGCACAGCGACTGGATCGGCTGTTTCGCCGTCACCGCCGGCATCGGACTCAGGGAGCTCTGCGAAAAATTCCGCGCCGAGGGCGACGACTACGGCGCCATCATGGCCAAACTGCTGGCCGACCGGCTCACCGAAGCCTTCGCCGAAGCCGTGCACACGTTCGTGCGGCGGCAGATGTGGGGTTACGAAACGGGCGAGCCGCTCACGCCGCAGCAGACCGTCCGCGGCCAGTACCGCGGGCGCCGCATTGCCTTCGGCTATCCCGCGTCGCCCGACCATTCGCTCAAGCGCGAGGTCTTCGACCTGCTGTCGGTCGAAATGACGACGGGCATGAAGCTCACCGAGAATTACATGATCGATCCCGGCGAAGCGCTCTGCGGACTGATGTTCGCCGACGCCGACTACTTCTCCGTGGGCACGATCGACACCAAGCAGCTGCTCGACTACGCCCGGCGGCGCGGCATGGAGGTCGAAGAGATCAAGAAACTGATACCCAATAATATTTAACGCGCGGGAACGCCCCGGCGGCCCCGCCCGCCGAACCAAAGCAACAACAGACCGAACCATGAATGTTCTGGACATAATCAATACGGCCATCGCCGAACACCGCACGCGCTTCGCGTTCGAACTGCTCCCGCCCCTCAAGGGCGACGGCATGGGCGGCGTATTCGCGGCCATCGACCGGCTCATCGGATTCGACCCGGCCTACATCAACGTCACCTTCCACCGCGAGGGAATCAAGCAGTCCGTGCGTCCGGACGGAGGCATCGACTGGCACGTGGTGCGCCGCCGTCCCGGCACGGTGGGCATTTCGGCCGCCATACAGAAGAAGTACGGCGTCGAGGTCGTGCCGCACCTGATCTGCGGCGGACAGTCGAAATACGACATCGAAGACGCGCTGATCGACCTCGACTTCCTCGGCCTGCACAACGTACTGGCGCTCAGGGGCGACAAATCGCAGAACGAAAAGTTCTTCATGCCCCACCCGCAGGGCCATTCGCACGCCGTGGACCTCGTGCGGCAGATCGCGGCCATGAACCGCGGCGAATTCGTGGACGGCGAGGTCGAGGAGTGCCACCACTCGAAATTCTCGATCGGCGTGGCCGGCTACCCCGAAGGGCACGAAGAGTCCCCCTCGCCCGAAGCCGACATCGCCGCCCTCAAGGCGAAGATCGACGCCGGAGCCGGGTACATCGTCACGCAGCTCTTCTACGACAACGCCCGCTTTTTCGACTTCGTGCGCCGCTGCCGCAAAGCGGGCATCGCGGTGCCGATCATCCCCGGCATCAAACCCCTCTCGACGCTGCGCCACCTGACGCTGCTGCCGCAGATCTTCGGCTGCCGCATTCCCGAAGAGCTGGAACGCGAAGTCCTGCGCCACCGGGAGGACCCGAAGGCGATCCGCGAAGTCGGCACCGAATGGGCCGTCGCCCAGAGCCGGGAGCTGAAACAGGCCGGAGTCCCCGTACTGCACTACTACCCGATGGGCAAGGCCGACAATATCATCAAGATAGCAAAAGCGATATTTTAACTGAAATGAATCCCATCCAATTCCGCCGTCACCTGCACATGCACCCCGAACTGTCGTTCAGGGAGCACGACACGGCGGCCTTTATCTCCGCCCGGCTCTCGGAGCTGGGCATCGAGCACCGTCCCATAGCCGAAACGGGCGTGCTGGCTAAGATCGAAGGCCGCGGCAAAGCCGACCCCAAACGCCGGGCCGTGGTACTGCGCGCCGACATCGACGCCCTGCCGATCGACGAGCGGAACGACTTCGACTGGAAATCCTGCAACCAAGGGGTCATGCACGCCTGCGGCCACGACATGCACGCCGCGGTGCTGTTCGGCGTGTTGCAGCAGCTGGCCACCGAGCCGGATTTCCGCGGCACGATATTCGGGCTGTTCCAGCCGGGCGAGGAGTGCAATCCGGGCGGTGCGTCGCTGGTGCTGGCCGAAAATCCGTTCGAAGGCTACGACGTCCGGGCCGTGGTCGGCGAACACGTCGAGCCGCAGCTCGAAGTCGGGACGCTCGGATTCCGCGCCGGCAAATACATGGCCGCAAGCGACGAACTGCGCTTCACGGTGCACGGGACGGGCGGCCACGGGGCCATGCGCCCGCAACTCAAGGATCCGGTGGCGGCCGCCGCAGAGTTCGTGCCGCGGCTCGTGCCGCTCAACCACGAAGAGTGCGTGCTCTCGATCGGCCGCGTGGAAGCCGGGGGCGCCACCAACATCGTGCCCGATCAGGTCTATCTCGAAGGCACGCTTCGCACCTTCGACGAGCGCGAGCGCGAAATCATCCACAAACGCATCCGCAACTTCGCCGCGGACATCGACAAGCGCCACGGCGTGCGGACCGACGTCGATATCAGCCGGGGCTACCCCTGCGTAGTGAACGACGCCGCGCTGGTCAAGCATGCGGCGGCGCTGGCCGCGGAAGCCGGACTGCGGGTCAAAATGCTGCCGCTGCGCACCACGGCGGAGGATTTCGGCTTCTACTGTACCAAATATCCGTCGCTGTTCTACCGGCTGGGCGTGGGCGCCGCGGCCGGACGGCCCCACACGGCGACGTTCAACCCCGACGAAGGGGCCATCGACACGGGCATAGACTACATGAAACGTCTCGCCCTCCAAATTCTGAAGAAATGAAAAAGCAATCACAAAAGAACCGTCCCGCAAGGGGCGCGAAAAACACGGACCGGGCAGCAGTCATCCTGAGTCTCTTCCGTGAATTTCCCAATAATAAATTCTCGCTCAAACACCTCGCGTCGGCTTCGGGCGGCGCGACGAAAGAGGGACGCCGCGAGACGTTCGAAATACTGGGACGCCTGCACGACGAAGGCATCGTCGAGGAGTGCGCCCGCGAGAAATACCGGCTCACGCACAAGCACCTGCCCCACTTCGAAGGCATCGCCGACATGACGGCGAGCGGTTCGATATACGTACGGGTCGAGGGCGAGGAGAACGATATTTTCGTCAACCAGCGCAACACGGCCAACGCCCTGAACGGCGACCGCGTGGAGGTGGTGGCCATCCACCGCGGCCGCGACGGGAAATTCGAAGGCGAAATCACGCGCATCGTCGAGCGCAGCCGCAAACCCTATGTCGGCGTGGCCGAGGTGGGCGCGCACCAGATCTTCGTGCGGGCTGACTCGCGCCGCATGCCGATGGACATCTACCTCTCGAAAAAGCAATACCCCGACGTGAAGGACGGCGAAAAGGTCGTGGTCCGCATCGCCGACTGGGCCGAAGGCAGCAAAAGCCCCGTGGGCGAGCTGGTCGAACGGCTCGGCATGGCAGGCAACAACGACACGGAGATGCACGCCATTCTGGCCGAATACGAGCTGCCCTACCGCTTCGACCCCGAAATCGAGCAGGCAGCGGAGGCCATCGACGGCAGCATCACCGCCAAGGAGATCGCCGCACGCCGCGACTTCAGGCAGGTGACGACCTTCACGGTAGACCCGGCCGACGCCAAGGACTTCGACGACGCGCTTTCGGTGCGCAGGGTCCGGGACGGCGTCTGGGAGATCGGCGTGCATATCGCCGACGTGACCCACTACGTGCGCCCCCAATCGACGATCGACGACGAAGCCGTCGAACGCGGCACCTCGGTCTATCTGGTGGACCGCACCGTGCCGATGCTGCCCGAACGGCTTTCGAACGAGCTTTGTTCGCTCCGCCCGCACGAAACGAGTCTCTGTTTCTCGGCGGTCTTCACCCTCAACGAGAACCTCGACATCCTCGAAGAGTGGTTCGGCCGCACGGTGATCTACTCCGACCGCCGCTTCACCTATGCCGAGGCGCAGGAGGTGATCGAGACGGGCCGCGGCGACTATGCCGAAGAGATCCTGACGCTCAACAGGCTGGCGCAGGCGCTTCGCCGGCAACGGTTCAAGAACGGCGCGATCAGCTTCGACCGCGAAGAGGTGAAATTCAAACTCGACGAGACAGGCAAACCGCTGGGCGTCTATTTCAAGGAGCAGAAGGAATCGAACCAGATGATCGAGGAGTTCATGCTGCTGGCCAACCGCCGCGTCGCGGAGTTCTGCGGCAAGCGCAAGACCGACAAGGGCCGCACCGTCGAACGTCCGATGGTTTACCGCGTCCACGACTCGCCGAGCGAGGAGAAGCTGGACCGCTTCCGGCAGTTCATCCTCCGCTTCGGACATATCTTCAAGGCCACCAAGGGCCGCGCCATAGCCAAGGAGCTGAACAAGCTTTTCGCCCAGATCAAGGGCACGACCGAGGAGAACGCCGTATCGACGATGGCCGTGCGGTCGATGGCCAAGGCGTATTACACGACCGACAACATCGGCCACTACGGACTGGCATTCCCCTATTACACGCACTTCACCTCGCCCATCCGCCGCTACCCCGACATGATGGTCCACCGCCTGCTGGCGCGCTATCTCGCCGACGGCAAGGCGGCCGACAAGGCGATGCTCGAAGATTTGTGCTTCCGCGCTTCGGAACGCGAAGTCATCGCCGCCGAAGCCGAGCGCGCGTCGATCAAGTACAAGATGGTCGAATTCATGAAGGAGCGCATCGGCGAAGAGTTCGAAGGACATATTTCGGGACTCACCGAGTGGGGAATCTATGTCGAGCTGGACGAGACCCATATCGAGGGCATGTCGTTCCTGCGCGACATCGACGGCGACTTCTTCCAGTTCGACGAGCCCAACTACCAGATCATCGGCCGCTCGACGGGCCGCCGCATGACGCTGGGCGACGCCGTGCGCATCCGCGTCAAACGCGCCGACCTGCAGAAACGCCAGCTCGATTTCGAGGTGCTGCTCGACGGACTCCGCACCCCGGCGCCCGCCGAAGGGCAGGGACCGCAGGTACGCCGCAGCAACCGCCGCAAAAACCGATAGGCCGTGCAGCGCATCTACGACAAATGCCGGCGGCGGGAGCCGCTCTCGCGCGAAGAAGCCTACCGGCTCTACGACGAAGCCCCGCTGCAGGAGCTGGCGCTCGTGGCCGACGAGGTGCGCCGCGCCGTGGTTCCCGATCCTCAGGTCGTGACGTGGCAGATCGACCGCAACGTCAACATCACCAACGTCTGCATTTCGGGCTGCAAGTTCTGCAACTTCCACTGCAAACCCCACCAGACCGACCGGGCGTTCATCACCACGATGGAGCAGTACTGCGAAAAAATCGACCGCACGCTCCGTCTGGGCGGCGACCAGCTGCTGTTGCAGGGCGGCCTGCACCCCGGACTGAAGATCGACTTCTACGAACGGCTGTTCAGCGGGTTGAAATCGCGCTACCCTTCGCTGCGGCTGCATGCGCTGGGCGCGCCCGAAGTGGCGCATATCGCCCGCATAAGCGGGCTGACGACGCTCGAAACCCTGCGCCGCCTGATGGCCGCGGGACTGGATTCGCTGCCGGGCGCAGGAGCCGAGATGCTCGATTCAGACGTGCGCCGGGCCATCTCCCCCGCCAAACCTTCGGTCGAGAAGTGGCTCCACGTGATGCACGAAGCCCACTGCCTGAATCTGCCGACCTCGGCGACGATGATGTACGGGCACGTCGAGACGCCGCACCAGCGCATCGACCACCTGCTGCGCATCCGCGACCTGCAGACCCGCTGTCCCGAAGGCAATTACGGCTTCATCGCCTTCATCCCGTGGATTTTCCGTTCGACGGGCACCGAGCTGGAACGGCAGGGCGTGGAAACCCGCTTTTCGCCGCTCGAATACCTGCGCATCATCGCCGTGAGCCGGCTGATGCTGCACAATATCCCCAACATTCAGGCTTCGTGGCTCACCGTGGGCAAGGCCACGGCACAGGCGGCCCTGCACAGCGGAGCCAACGACATGGGGTCGATCATGATCGAAGAGAACGTCGTATCGTCGGCCGGGGCGCACAACAGTTTCGACGCCGAAGGCATTCAGTCCGCCATCCGCGAAGCGGGCTTCATCCCGCGCCTGCGGGACCAGCTCGTCGAGGTCGATCGTGACCTTTTTCGCAAAGAGCGTTCTTTTTTTGCGGGA
>OGPK01002211.1_pt1 | contig 13035 bp, 8 predicted proteins | sample 1552921 | NCBI WGS metagenome assembly OGPK01 (sample SAMEA2580264, study PRJEB22360) | human gut metagenome | biome: human gut; feature: human-associated habitat; material: faeces | place: Denmark | collected 2008/2010 | reverse complement strand
AGCGGCTTGGAGGTCACGAGCGTGAGCGGGTATAGGCGGGTGCCGGACCCGCCGGCGAGGATGATGCCTTTCATAAAAATCCTCTCGATTGACAATCGTTGAGCAAAAGCCGCTGATTACAGATGCATAGTTAATTAAATTATACGCACCGGCAGCAACCTCCCCGTCTTCTTATTTAAATCGGACAGCAGAAACACGCAACTCTTTCTGCATTTCTAGCGAGGCAACAAATGAAAAAGTACAATGAGCAGTGTCCAACAAACGAAAGGCAAACAATGCGAGTCGAAACAACCGGAGTATGCAGAGGAAACTGGAAAATCTACCAGCAGCTTAAGATTGAAGGCATCCATAAAGGCTCCAGCGTAACAGCCCAGGCGGCTACAGACGATAACCGCCGCTCACCTTTATCCCTCCTAAAATTCCGGGACAATAGTTGTGACTCGAACTCATACGTCCTTGTAGTCCCCGATCCCGATGCTCGCACCATCAAAATTGAGTTTAGCGAAATCGGCCAAGACGGTCGCACCCTGAGCAGCGACTCCCTTTCGCTCAATTGCAAGAACATCAAATGGGAGTCGCGCCTTAACTACAAAATTAAACCTGACATGTGCAGCAAACTCCGAAACTACGATGACGTTTCAGAGTTTGACATGGCAACGATTGATTTCTGGCAGTGCATCGAAGATTCAAGCGACTATATCCTTAGGTGCACGGTGAGAACTCCTTATCGTAGCGACTCGCAAATCAAACTTCGTTGTTTCGATCGAACCCTTAATGAAGTTAATTTGAGCATCGTCAATTTCGGCTCGAATGTAACAAGCGTTGGATTTACGTCTGAGAAAAAGCAGCTTGAAACGCAGCTCTCAATTCGAATGCCAAAGGCGTTCGATCGTTACTACTTTATTATTGACGATCAAAATCACCCATCATTCAGTGCATTCGACTGCTTAACACCCGATAAGCTAGGCTTGCTTCTTGAGGAGACCAACTTTCTCTTTACCCATGCGCAGTTTGACCCTGAATACCCCGAATGGTTCACGGATCATAAGGCAACTATCGGCGCTCTGGAGAAGCAGAGAAAAATCGTCTTCAACAGCGCTCCGAAGTTCAGCATTATTGTCCCTCTATACAACACACCCATTTCGTTCTTTAACGATATGGCCGAATCCGTAAAAAACCAGTCTTATGCAAACTGGGAGCTCATCCTAGTTAATGCAAGTCCTGACAATCAGGAACTAAAGGCTCGCGTTGAGCAGGAGACGGCCCACGACAACAGAATTAAATCAATTAACCTTACCGAGAATAAGGGCATTTCCGAAAACACAAACGCCGGCGTTGCCATCGCTTCGGGTGATTTCGTTAGCTTCTTTGACCATGACGATATTCTTGAACCGGACTTGTTGTTCTCATATGCCGAGGCAATTGAAAACAATGATGACGTCGATCTTCTTTATTGTGATGAAGATAAACTCATGCCCGATGGAATGCTAGCGCAGCCGTTCTTTAAGCCGGATTTCAATATCGATCTGCTCAGAAACAATAACTATATCTGCCATATGCTTACCATCCGTAAGTCTCTGCTTGACACTCTAGAACCGAACACGAAAGAGTTCGATGGAGCACAGGATCATAATCTGACTCTCCACGCCGTGGAAAAGGCAAGGAAAGTTCATCATGTTGCAAAGGTTCTATATCACTGGCGCCTAAGCGAGACCTCCACCGCAGCAAATGCCGATAGCAAGCCGTATGCCACTATCGCAGGTATCAAAGCGGTCCAGAGTCATTTGGACAGGCTTGGGCTCAATGCGAAGGTCGAACAAGCGCGTCGTCCCTTTACATATAAAGTAACCTACGCTGTGCCAGATTCCCATCCACTCGTGTCAATTATCATTCCAACTAAAGACCACGCCAACATTCTGGACAACTGCATTAAGTCAATTGTTGAGAAATCAACGTACGACAATTTCGAGCTTGTCATAATCGAAAACAACAGCACAGAAAAGGAGACGTTCGATTATTACGATAAGTTGCAAGCAAAATATCCTGACATCGTTCGTCTTGTAACTTGGAAGCACGAATTCAATTTCTCCAAGCTCATGAACTTTGGCGTTGCTCACGCCAAGGGCGACTATCTCTTGCTGTTGAATAACGATACTGAGGTAATTACGCCCAATTGGATTGAGACTATGCTTGGCATCTGCGCACGTGAGGATGTTGGCGCAGTTGGTGCAAAACTCTACTATCCCGACAACACCATCCAGCACGCGGGCTTATGCGTCACTGGTGGCGTGGCAGGACATCTTTGCCAAAGCATGCCAAGGGATAACTGGGGCTACTTTGCACTCAACGATGCACAACAAGACTTCAGCGCCGTCACCGCAGCTTGCATAATGACCAAGCGTGATGAATATGAGAAAGTCGGAGGTTTCACGGAAGAGCTTCAAGTTGCATTTAATGACGTTGACTTTTGCTTAAAGCTACGCGAGATCAACGACCTAATTGTATACACACCCGAAGTCGAGCTCTATCACTACGAGTCGATTTCTAGAGGCGTTGAAAACAATACGGAGAAGCAGATTCGCTTCCACAAAGAGGTCGCGTACATGAATTATCGATGGGCTAAGTATTACGTCAAAGGCGATCCTTATATGAATCCAAACTTCACCGTCGGGGAACCCGCGAATCGTTATTATCATTTATAGATAATGAGTATTTACTCATTTGGGCGCTGTTGAATATCGCGAAACTGCGCCGTCGATATCGCGCTTGGGCACCGGACCCGACATGGGCTCCGGTGCCGTTTTGCTACCTGCGGTCCGCCCCGCGGCACGGCCTCATGTTGGCCTCTCGCATGCCAACCCAGCGCTCGGTCAAAGTCTCTGCTTGGCTTGGAAAAGCATAGCTTTCGGGGACCCTGCGGCGTCCGAATCATCGCCTGCTATCTAAACTGTTAGATAGCAGAAAAAACCCGAGAGCATTACGCAAAGGCCTACACACAGGATGCAATACTAATAAAACGAATAAGATATAAACAATTCATCACGCACATGCCAAAAGAGACGACAGAAAGCGAAGATGAGTTGAATTTAAACAAGCGCGTTCTCGACCCAAACAACAAAGCTGGTAGAACAGGAAGAAAATATCGTCCTTGAACACCCTGTATTACATTCTCGTAATTGAACGTCCAGCCCAACCACATAGATACAATGGAACCAAGGGCAGCCAAAGCAAAAGCGATAATAAACAGAATGGAACAAATGGGGCTGAGAAAAGAGGGCTCATCTTCGGAATCCAAACAACAAATAAACCCAAACAACAAATAAGGAATCATAAAAAAGGCTGGAAACTGCAAGTTTTTCTGGAGCCATCCAAGCGAATAACCTAAGGTGGATCCCCAATAGAAATCTCCTAGGGAATCTAATGTCCTAAAAAAGACCTCGAAGCTATTCTTTGGATGCATGATGATGTCACTGAGCGTATAAAACCGCCCGATCTCTTGGCCACGAGAGGCATCTGAAGACTGAGACACCAATGTACTCATTGATGCTATGCGCAGCACTAGAACGGAGGCTATAACAGCAAAGATCAGTATGCACTTACCGATACGTCCGACTTTCACATCTTGGAACTGCGAAAGGGGCACAAGCAAACCAAGTAATATCATCCCAGAATAAACAACCTTACACGGAGCCAAAAACGCCGAAATAATTAAATAAATGACGATTTCTTTACAACCTATTGATTTCTGCTCTCCAAAAAAACCGCGCATTAGACAAGCGAATACTAAAAGCGAGTACGCAATAATTCCTGAATCATAAGAGTATGAAGCAGCCAAGTGAAGCGTCATAGGCAGAAGCGAAACAAAAACAATAACCGATTTGCCCTTAGGTGCAATCCTGTATGCCTGGAACGCACAAAAGCAAAAAACCAGAGCCGAACCAATGCGCCCCATATAGAACACAGGATAGGCACCAAGTCCGAAAAACAGACCGATTTGCAGCCCAACGATAGATCCTATTTTCGCAGAAACGTTCTCACTACTGACGCTAAATGAGAACTCATTGAATGGAGTCCACTTCCCATTCTCAAACAGAGCATAATTCTGAATAATCGAATCAAATGAAGAGGAGTCAATGGCGTTACTCTGGCGACCCTTATAAAGGGAAAGATCGATATCCCGTACTAGAAAACCACCATCATTTGTCACATGCGCATTGAATGGAAGACTATCAACCATCCAATAAGTTGAAAAAAAATGATGGCCTTCATCCGGAACCGTAAACGGAGGAAAGATAAAGATAAAAATAATTAGAAATGCTATAAGCAGCGCCAAGAATACCCATTCACTTTTAAGACGATGGTACACCTTAGCATATGCAGCGCAAAGGCCAAGAATTAGAATCAACGAGATGGTAATTGTAAGCAGTACAAGTAATCTCGGATTATTTAGATACCAATAGACTGAATAGAATGCGAAAAAAACGGCAAACAAAACAAATAAAGGCTTACATCTTATGGAACTTGTCATAAAAATCCTTATAATCGAGAAACTAATAGAACGCAATTAAAAATACTGGTATCAGTATACTAGCAAGCACATTGGCATCCAAAAAGAATGGCGGAATTCAATCTCATGGATCGCGCCGAAAATGTTGGTGCAAGGGTGACCCCTTAGTGCCCGTTTAACGAAAAACGGCCTTCGTCCCGGAACCAGAAATCACCACAACAACAGGTTCCGGGAAAAGACGAAGATCGCTATGTAAATCTTGTCAGACCCGGCGCCGGACATACTCGCCATGCCCCGTTTCAGCGACGGCGCCATCGACATGCGGGAGCTGCTCCCCAGACTCGCCAAACAGGTCGTGAACGCCGCGATGGACGCCGAGGCCGACCAGCTGAGCGGTGGCGGGGCGAACAGCCGAAACGGCTACCGCGAGAGGTCGCTCGCCACCTGCGTCGGCACGCTGACGCTGCGCATCCCGAAGCTCCGCTCCGGCAGCTTCTTCCCGGACGACGTGATCGAGCGCCACCGGCGCGTGGACCGCGCCCTCGTTGCCGCCGTCGCCGAGATGTACGCCACCGGCACGAGCACCCGCAAGGTGCAGAGGGTAGCCGAGAAGATAGGCGTCTCCAGGCTCTCGAAGGACCAGGTGAGCGCCATCGCCTCGAGCCTGGACCAGGCATCGAGGATCTGTACGGAAGGCCGCTCGAGGGCTCGCCAGTGCCCTACGTCTGGCTCGACGCGACCTACGTCAAGGAGCCCACTCTTCTTCGAGATTATTTTCCGCAAGATAGCCAAAGCAATATCATTCCAAAGGCGTATTTAAAACCCAGCCCCACTGGGGCGTAGCGGTAGTGTGGTAGTAGTTCAGCCATCAGGCCAGTGATATCGTCCTAATAAATTTAACGGGTTAAAGGGCTAGCAAAAACCGATACATCATCTGCATTATGCATTACAAAATGATGCGTAACTACACACCACATCGAAATTAACCCAAATGGCTCGATAATGGAATTACGCTCTTTTGTAATGGAGTCCTCCGGCTGATTCTATTATCTGTTCTACATTATTAATACAAAACTATTCGACCACGACATAACAGCTGAAACAACATTGCAGCCGGAGCAGGGATATCGCCTCCATTGACAAGCAAATGGCAACCCGCGATGAGAATCATCGGATTTGGTACCGATCCAGACCTCAGCAAAGGGTATAAGCAACGTTTGTATAAGGCAGATTTCCACTTTCCTCAACTAGCAACATTGAAGAACTAAAAGTAAACTGAATTAAATAATTGTATCAAGCTCAGTCATAATAATCCAACCGATTCTCAAGCTCTTTTTCGAGCAAGGCAATCCTTTGTGTAAGGCTTTTGATTGCCAAAACATGACGGCTCACCGCAACGCTAAGGGATAGAGAGATTGCAAGCAACAGCACAATTGCACCCAGGAAGAGGAAATTGGCCGGGTTAACAAACCCAATAGCCGTGGAGCAATAAAAAATAAGCTGAGGGAATAAATCACAAAGCAAGGCCGCCATGCACATTAAAATCCAAAGCAAAGAATACTTAAGAAGCATCTTTCCTTTGGATACGAGTCGAAGAACATAAACGAGGAACCCACCAAAAAAGATGGCTGCCCCAATCCTTAGAAAAAAATTCATTATTGGTCTCCCCTATGGATCCAACACACAAGGACAATAGCAAGCGTAACTTTAATCATGTAGTAGACGGAAGAGAGAACCCCAATGGATGAACGCCCGCCCTGGCGCTCATTCATCTTTACAGGTGCCTCCATAACGGGGAGACCAAGCTTCATAGCCAAAGCTATCGATTCCGGCTCCGGATAATCATCAGGATAGCTCTTGCAGAATAAGTCGATGGCGTCTTTATTGCAGGCTCTAAAGCCAGAAGTGGGATCGGTGACCGCCTTACCTGTAAGCAACTTAAGCAAAAAAGAGAGCCACCTGATTCCAACACGACGCATAAAGGTTGATTGGAAACCGTCGGTCTCGACCAAGAATCGAGAGCCTATCGCCAGACTCGCCCCACCCTCAATCAGCTTAACAAGCTCAGGTATATAAGAAGGATCATGTTGGCCATCGCCGTCAACCTGAATGTCAATATCATAGCCAAATCTCTGAGCATACTTATGCCCCGCCTGGACCGCCCCACCGATACCAAGGTTCTGTGGGAGATCCAATATGTTGACATCATGCTCTCGACAAAGCCTAAGTGTCCCATCCTGTGAGCCGTCGTTAATTACGACATAGTCATATCCAGCAGCCTTAATAGAAGCAACGGTATTGAGAATGCATTCCTGCTCGTTATAAGCGGGAATAATTACCAGAACACGCGGATATCCTTTTGAATCTTTTGTTAAAGCAAATGACAATCGAGTTTCATCCATTCCAAATAATAGTTGGCCCTTAGCGACGCTCGAAGAAAATGCGGCCCTTACAGTCCAACGCACTGTCTAGTAATGAATAAAGTTTACAGCATCCGGACTAACCATCGCGAAGTTACATCTCAAGCTTGGATATTTAGTTTGCACGGCTGGCATACAGCTGACGTTCACCCGGAGCCCCCATCTGCCATCGCGAGATACAAATCCGCTGCGGCTCTCGCCCAATTGCGCGGTGCATAAGACTTCGACGCCATTCTAATCGGACAAAACTGCTCCAACTATCCCCCCCATCCCAACGATAGCCTTAATCTTTGGCACTAGCTTAAGGAAACGCGGTCTGGGTTGATACAGGCGAGGCCAACATGCAGCAGCGACGCGACGCCGGACGCTAGCAATAAATAGGCGCCGAGACCCATGTCGGCCCCAAAGCCAGGCGCAATAACAGCGGCGTGCTTCTTGATATTCAGCGGTGCTCAAGCGAGCAAATATTCATGAAATAGGAGGAATCGACAATACCAAAATCGGCACTTATATCCAACTTCACGCAAAAGCCGAACAAAAGCCCTTGATTATCAACTTCATCCGAACAAAAGCCAGCCAAGTATCACTTAGCAAATACAAAACGCCTTCTCGACATCCATAGCAGTGGCATCCCAGTTATATCGATTTTCAACAAGCGCCCTAGAGTTTCGAGACTGAAGAGAAAGCAGCTTTCGATCATCAAAAAGCCTGCATAATGCCGAAACCACCTCATCAGATGCCATGGACCGAATTATTGTGCCGTAGCTATCATCTAAGATAAGCTCGCGTGCCCCGCCCACGTCTGTTACCACTGCAGGCGTTCCGCAGGCTGAAGCTTCAAGAAGTACCGTTGAAAAGCCTTCGGAACGAGTTGGAAGACAAAGCACATCTGCTTGCTGGAGTAAGGAGGAAATATCCTCTGTGTTACATCTCCCAAGCCAAAACAAGTTAGACGAACAAGCTTCCTTGACCTCATTAGCCAGCGGACCATCCCCTGCAAGAACAAAACAAATATCACGCTTGGTAATATCTTTTGTGCGAGCCGCCTCAATAATTGAATAAATTCCCTTTTCAGGAATAAGCCGCCCGACAAAAGCTACAACCAAAGATGACTGAGGGATACCTAATTCAGATCGGAAATCTCTCCCCGAAGAAATACTCCTATAGAATGAGGCATTGATTGAGTTTGAAATTACGCCTTTTGCAGTGATATTAAAGTGCTGAAGCCATTCAACACTTTTAGAAGAAATCCCATAGAAATCAGGTTCAAACGACTTTACGCGATCAGTAATCCAATCTTCATATCGGCGAACAAAATAATCAAGAAATGGCTGATTGAAAGAGAGATACGCTGAGCCGTGGTCGAGAACAACAGCCTTAGCACTATGATCCGCAGCAAACTTCAGCCCTTCGAGCGAGAGAGGGAAAAGTCTCGTGTTTATCAGAACACCATTCCACTCATAATCATCAAGGGTTTGCAGGAGTCGGTAATAATCACTGGTTTTTTTGGGAAGAGGAAGTCTTCCATCAAGTAACGGAATGCAAGGAAGACGAATTACCTCCAGGCCGTTTTCGACTGAATGACCGACTCCCACGCGCATCGAATCATTAGTAACGATAACCACCCTATCGCCGCGTGCAGTCAAGGCGTGAGCGAGACCATCGACAAAATTACCAATTCCACTAAGTTGCGGGTGATAATGGTGAGTGAAAATACAAATAGAGGAGCTCATCACATAACCTCATCTGATATAGATGTCATATCCTTAATTCTGTGCCGTCCAGACTTCCCCATCTCCAAAGTCGAGCAAGAGCGGAAGATGGGTATGTCGATTATCCGGTGACGGTATTTTTTTCCAATCGCCATACATCGTTGTAAGATATTTATCCGTCATACGAGGAACAGGGAATTCACTGCCTTCGAAAACCGCACTGCTCAGAGGGAAAATCTCTGAAATAGGCACTGGCACCATATTCGGCCAGCTTAACGTCAGACAGTAATCAGAGACCTCACCCGTATTTGAGTCGGCAATACAGGAATCGAACAAATCCTGGTAAGAGCATGCGCCTCGAGAAACCAGTTGTTCCACCACGTGCATAGCAGAACAACCAATTTGCTCGAGTTGACCAAGGAACCCTTTATGAGGGACAACAATGGAAGAAGAATGATATAAATAGGCTCTTTTCTGTGCAATTGATGCAGTTCGGACTTGCTTTGCACGAAGGCGTTTATCTGTATAGAGCTGGTCATATGGAAAGATGTCGACAAAAATGCCCATCGAACTGGAAGCCTCTCGAGCCTCTTGATTCTCGAAGCGAGTTCCATCGCGATACACCTTAGCAAACATCGCAGCATAGCCAGTAGTATTCCGCGATGTATGGAGCGAATATCCTTCCGGTAACCCACCCTCGGCTAAAGAGCAAAAGCGGTCATAATCTGAACGCATCATTCCGATATCTATATCATCATCCCAAGGGATAAACCCCCTATGACGCATTGCTCCTAAACATGTTCCACCGTCAAGCCACCACCTGATGCCGTGCTTAGAGCAGAATGCGGCGACAACCTGAAGGATATCCAATTCAGTGTTTTGAAGCTTTAATAGCGCGTGAGCTTTAGACATCATCGGCCTATCTCTTTTCCCCGAACCATTGTTGCGTCTGTTTCCCCAAAACAGAAGACTGATAAATAAGGCAAATGGCATTGGATATAAGCGCCGATACAGTAGGGCCATTTAAGCCAAACAGCATTTGCGCAGGAGCCATAACAGCGGCAGCACTAATTAAGGACAGCATGCTGCCAACAAATACCCCTCGGTAATTATCAAGAGAAACCAACAAATCGTTGACAAACCAAGCGATGCCAGTCAAAAAGGCACAAGCCAACATAGGCTGAAGGAGATCGGTATGTTTAGCTATTCCAGCGCCATAAAACAGTGACAGCAATAATTTACCGAAAAAGAAAAGGGCAACTGAAGATATGACACCGACAAAAAAGATGCCAGCAAGTATTTTACCTATGAGCGAAAAAAAGGACTTTTCTCTAGAATGGTAACGCTCTACTAGATAACCTAATAAAGGATTATAAATATAGGTCGCACCCATTTGGATAATTGCCACAGGTGCAGCAACTGATGCATAAATACCCAGAGCAGAATCTCCGAATGAATAAGATAAATACTGCCTGGGAATATTCGGCGCCGCAGAAGCAGCAATGCCGCCCAGAACGATGGGCAAACAGCTACATAGGAAGGCTCTGACCTTCGCTCGGCTAATTCCAAGCTTGATTGCAGAAATCCGATTTGATCTTGGATAATCGTAAATAACTCCGATGCCTATTGTCACTACCGTCATAAGCAACAGTGCACCTTCGAGGCTATTAAAAAATCCAAAGACAAGAATGAATGAAAGGAGAGAGCCGATGCCCTGCATTATGAGGGATTTCCCAATATAGTCCATCCTATGACCAACCTGATCATTAGCATGCATGACATCAATGACTAAGCCAGCGGTTTTATAGAGAGCATACAGAAGAATAGCGGGCACCGTACCAATACGACACGTTGCAATGGAATAGACGGCTAACATTGCAAACGCTATAAAAGTAGTAAAGAAACGAAAAGTCAGGTATTCACCAGCAGAGTTTTTCCTTTCAACATCTGCAATTTGCACCGTGTACATCCTGTATTGGGCTAATTGAGAAAACATGTTGAAAATAGACATAGCCAGCGAATAAATGCCTGCAGCACTATATCCATCAGACAGCCGAACGACCAAAATGGTGATAAGCCACTGACAGCCTAAATTAGTCAACGAACCGACGGTATTCCAGAACATATTATGTTTAATCGAAAGAGTCTTCTCTGTGGCCTTCACAAATATAAGCGCCCTTCTAAACCTGTCGAAATGAGGATACGGAGCTATCTCGCAGCTTTAAGTTCTTTTAAAATCAAAATAAACAGCCAATTCGGCATAAGACGTATAATGATATCTGCTTTAGCGATAGACGGGCAAGCTCGTCGGTATTTAAGTAAACCAATTATGGAGCGCCGCTCCCTTGCTTCAGCGAACCCCAATATTTCCTTTAGATGCGGTGAATCGGGAAATCTATCGGCAAATCGCCTAGCAGTATCAACCCTGTTTTTAACTCTTGTCGAATACCAATCATCTTTTGAAGAAACACCTGCAAGGAATCCAGTTTCGTTACCACCATGTCGACGATACTTAACCAAAGGAGTCATAGTAAAGCTGCACTTCCCCAGTTCACTGCAACCCAATGTCAACCACAAGTCATGTGCAGTCGATTCCGGAAAGGGAATCATCGACTTCGCCACACTCGCATCTAACATGAGAGCCATACCAATGCCGTAACATACGCTTGCGGCCTGTACAGTAATATCCTCTCCAGAGCACCAATTTACTTCCGGCGAATTAGGATGAGCTTTCCTATAACTCTTTACCAGAATATTTCCGTTTTCGTCAATTACCGATCTATCACAAACATCTAGAATTGAGCCTTCTTCAAGCATATGGTTGAGCGAAACTTCAACTCTATTAGGCTCCCAAATATCATCCTGATCGCAAAGTACTACGTAATCCCCTTCCGCCAAGGAGAGCAGCGCCTCGAACGATTTGACATAACCGAGATTATTATCACCGTGATAATACCGATAGGCGTTTTTCGTTATATGCGCTTGGATAAACCGCTCTAATGAATCCGATTCAGGGCAGTCATTTCTAACTAGAAGCGTAAGCGGAAACGTTTGTTTATCTATCGAATCAAGTTGTTCCGCGAAAAACTTAAGATCGGGTTTATAAGCTGAGAGAAGTACGCATACGCCAATATCATTTCCCATTTCTATTTCCAAAAATCCTCCCAAATTCATTGCTTAAAGATTATCAAAGCACCCTCAGTTAAAAGAAACTCTTTTAAAAATAGAGTATTTATCCCTGTCTCTTAAAACGAGTGCCTAATATCAATAAGTAACAACCTTTGTTCCATAAGGAATGTTATCGTAAATCCATTTTGCATTCTGAATCTCAAGGCGTACGCATCCAGCAGAGGATGGAACGCCCATCGTGGGATCCATCACGCGGTTGCTGTTGACGTAGTAGGGTGAGGAATGGAATAAGTAATCACCATAGAACTGCGTGTAGTAATAGCAAGTATATCCATGCCCAAAGGAGTATCCCTTTCCGTAGACTTGGTACTCACCTATCACAGTTGGCGTGCTAGCTTTTCCCGTCGAACATACATATCGACGGTTTAAGGACCAGTTATTCCAGGATCCAGTGTAAATACTCGTAACGCAACGTGACGTATCCACAAGTATCAGCCAATTTGTATTGCTTGAATAACTTTGAGCCTTGGCATCCATATAGTCTGACACCCACGCGCCGTTGGCCATGAAGTAATTCCAGGATCCGTCCACAACGCGCCAGCCAGTAGCCATGGCGCCATTAGCGTCAAGCCAATACCAGGTACCACCCAGGTTAAGCCACCCTGTTTGCATATAACCAGACGAATTCAAGTAATACCAAGATCCGTTAACGGCAACCCAGCCGGTTTTCATAACGTAGGCAGATGGGTCCAAATAGAACCAGGAGCCATCCTTGTACAGCCAGCCAGATCGTGCATGGCCAGCGGTCTCATCAAAGAAGTACCATTTTCCGTTAACGTTCTTCCATCCAACGCAGGGGGAGCCATCGGTTGGATCAGCATAGAACTTGCACCCTCCAAGCGTCACAAACCCGTGAGCTTCGGCTAATTCGCCATCACCGTTTGTTGTAAATAGCTTTCCACTACGCAATGCTCCACACAATGAGCAATCAGAACCAGCAAAAGCCTTAGACGGCTCATCCTGGACCGAGTCCTGGACATCTACCCATTCACGACAAGCAACAGCGCCTGAAGCTTTTGCATAATAGCTTTTCCCATTTACAGAAAAATGACCTAGCAGCATTTTACCGTCGGCGGCAGGATCGAGATAATAGTATTGGCTATTGTCCTTCAGCCATCCCGTCTTTACAATGCCCGACGCATGAGAAGGCTCAGCGTAATACCAGTCTCCATCGCTCATAAACCAGCCGAGTGACAGCGCTCCCGTT
>OGPK01002208.1_pt1 | contig 13059 bp, 10 predicted proteins | sample 1552921 | NCBI WGS metagenome assembly OGPK01 (sample SAMEA2580264, study PRJEB22360) | human gut metagenome | biome: human gut; feature: human-associated habitat; material: faeces | place: Denmark | collected 2008/2010 | reverse complement strand
CCGGGCGCGCGGGAGCCAGCAGCAGTTCCGCCAGCCCCGTTCCCGGCCTGCGGTTGACGCGCAGGCGCAATTCATTCCGCCAGCATTGGGGGTCCCCCGTCTCAAATTTGCCCGTGGGGTCTTTGACCAGGAATTCCACCCGCAGGGCGCGGGTTTCCAGCCTGTCGGACGTCAGGCAGGGGCTCTCCTCCGTCACGGCGCCGTCTTCCTCGTAATGGATTTCCGGACAGGGGCCTCCGTCCACGGGATCCACCGCCAGACGAACCAGCCCGCTGTCATCCGGACCGTATTCCCGCGTCCACCGCAGGGAAGCGCGGCGGGGGCGCGGCTCGCGGGTGATGGAGCCGTTGCCCAGGTCTTCCCAGCGTTCTCGCCGGAAGGCCTGCCGTTTCAACTCATCCAGCCCCTGAGGGCCGACGGGGAGCAGCGGCATTTCCGTCACCGTTTTGAGGCGGGAACGCAATTCCGTAACGGCAATTACGGGAGAGTCCGGATTGAACAGGCAGGCTTCCGCCCGGGAACAGAGCATGTCCGCATGGGCTTCCACATCCGCGTACAGCCTGATGGGGGGGGCCTCCAACGCCTTTCTGACGCGGATTTCCCCGTTGTCTTTCCCGGAGGTATCCAGTTTTTTCACCGTGAAACGGGAGCCATGGAAATAATGAAGGGAGTCAAACGTGGCCAGGACGGCGGCGTTCCAGCTGTGTTCGTCATTGTTCAGGCGTTCCTGCAGTTCCACGTACTGGGGATGCCCGTTCCCCATAGTCTGGGCGGCGCGGCGGGCGGCGTACACGCGGCGGGCGGCTTCATCCAGATTCCCCATGCCGCGGGAGCCGTAGAGGAGCAGCAGGTTGTTCTTTTCCGGGAAATCCCCCAGGGCACGCATGCAGGCCTCCGGCGTGGGCGCGTCCCCCGGCATGGCGATGTACAGCACGCGCTCGCGCGCCAGGGCGGCGCGCACCCTGTCCGGAGCCTCAAAACAGAGGACGGAGGCGTAAGCCAGCTTTTCCGCCGGCGCGAAAGTTTCCAGAAGCCGTTCGCGAAGCAGTTCCCGGATGCGGGCGGCCGGAGCGTTCCGCGCGTAACTGGCCAGTTTGCTGGTCAGGTTCTCATTGCGGTCAAAATAAAGCCGCCCGTCTTCCTCATGCAGGTACCACGCGCGGCCGCGCAGCTCCTCAAGAGCTTCCCGGAACGGGGCTACCGCCGCGCCGGGCGCCGTCACGTAACGGAACAGTTCCCGGGGAGCCAGGCCGCGCACCGTTTCCGCCCCGGCGTTTTCCGCCAGGCTGCTCATCATCAGCATCATGGCCGCCCGGGTGGCGCAGGCATGGCCGTTCCTGCGGTCCAGCTCCTGCGCGAAGGCGTCCCCCTGCTCATTCCAGATGTCGCGCGCCAGGGCGCCGTCCAATCTGGCAATATCCCGGAACTTGTCCCGGACATCCGCCAGGGAGGGGTCAAAGTGCTGGGCGCCCGCCAGGCACGCGTCCCCGGAACTGCCCTGCCAGATGGATTTGAGCAGGCGGGAGGCCAGCTCCAGCAGGCCCCGCGTTTGCTGGAAGCCCTCATTATCCTTGAACAGCGCCGCGATTTTGGAAAAACTGGGATGGAAGGGATACGTCTGCCTGATGGAATCCGCGTCCTGCAGGGCGGCGGCATCCAGCACGCCGGCTTTCACCCCTTCTTCCAGACTGCGGCGGAAGTCCTCCGCCACTCCGGCAATGACTTCCTCCGGAGGCAGGGACCGGAACAGGCGCCTGCGCAGAATTCCGTAAATCTCATTCCCCTCCAGCTCCACGGGCGTGACGGAATCCAGCATGCGCCTCTCCCCGTCATTAACGGCATCCCGCAGGGCATGGTTCATGAAACGGGAACCGCGGGCATGCGCCCCTTCCAGCGTGGAGACGATCATGAACGCCTGCCCCGTTTCCCGCGCCGCCACCAGCATGTTGGTGTACGCGTTGGAAATGATGTCCGCCACGGTGCCGTTCCCGGAGGGCTGCGTGGCGTAATATTCAAAGTACGGCGGCATTTCATCCAGCATCACCAGCAGGGGGCCTCCCGCCCGGCGGAACAGATTTTTCCAGGCGCCGGAGTCCGGAGCTTCCAGCGTCGTAAAAGCATTCGGAAGGCCCAGCTGCCGCGCGATTTCTCCCCAGAAAAAGCCCGGCGGCCGGTTTCTCCCGTTGAACGCCGCCACCCGGGCGGCGCCAAAGTCATTGATATGCGGCACGCCCGGCATCACCTCCCGCCTCAACTCCGGATCCGCCGCCAGAAGAGCCGCGCATTTCATCAAATGCGTCTTGCCGCCCCCCAGCGCCTGCTTCAGAACTACCCCGGCGCAGGAGGATTGGCCCGCCAGACGGGCAACCGCCTTGCGTACCAGCTCTTCCAGCCCGCGCGTCACGTACGTTCCGGCAAAAAAAGCTCTCCCGTCCGTCCCGCGTATGTCTTCTTCCAAATTCTCAATCTGTTCCCCTACTCTGACCTCCAAAGCGCCATCCCTCAATTCACACAGCTCCTTGATGCTCTTCACCGTTTGAAACTAGCTGATTCCCTATCCGTCAATCGAGCGACTTTCCAAATAATTATAGATGTTCATGAATCTGAAATTCTGACATCTAGCGTCTCAACAACATATTTCATCTCTGATTTTTACGCCCAAAATCGCCAAGAGGCATTTATTAAATGCCCAGAAAGGAGACTTCTTTCTCTTACACGAAATGGGACGACAAATTCATCAAAACATAAAACATTCATTATCAATATAATAATAAGACAACATTTTAGGATTGACGACGGATAGGGAATCCGTTGCTTATGCTACATCCATGAACAAGATGCACTTGACGGAAGAAGAAACGCTTTTGATACAATGGATAAGAAAAACGCGCCTTTCCCCCGCGGAGTTGATGCTGACAACCCAAATGCTCCGCAGAGCGGCAAGAGGAACCAGGGGAAGGCAACAATGCGTGGAACTGGGAATTCAGGCCTGGAGGGAGATGAAAAGAACGGTTTCTTTTAAGACATGCGTGGAGGAATCTCTGAAGGCCAGAGCGCACCGGCGACCGCGCACCCTGGGAGAAATACGTTCCGTGAGCGCGCGCATGATGAGGGAATGGCCTGCCTTGCAGGGGAAAATGATGAGAAGCCTGCGTACGGAAGACTGCCGGGCCATCCTGTCACGCTTCCCGACACCGGGCGGAATGCGGAAAGCCAGAGTGATTCTGCACGGCATCTGCGCGTTTGCCTGCCGCCGGGGCTGGGCAGGAGGAAACCCCGTGGAGGGCACGTTCGCCCCGGCCGTCATTGAAAAAAAAATCCCCGTCCTGATGCCGGAAGAATGCGGCCGACTGATCAGAACCGCACAAAAGGAATATGACGGCGCGTGCCTGCCGGCGGCCGTGCTCATGCTGTACGCGGGAGTGCGCCCACAGGAGGTCAGAAGATTAAGGTTCCGGCATCTCCGCCTGGAGAATGGGGAACTGATCATTCCGTCAACGCACAGCAAAACGGGAGGCTCCCGGCTGGTAACCCTGCAGCCGGTGGCCCTGCGCTTCCTGCGCTCATTCCGGCGCGTTCCGCCGGATACCTTCATTTGCCCGAAAGGCTGGGAAAGGAAATGGAGAGAGGTGCGCGTACGGGCGGGCTGGAACAAAAACCACCCTTGGGCGCAGGACATATTGCGCCATACCTTCGCCAGCTATCACGCTGCGGCCTTTCGGGATTATACCGCTCTTCAATGGGAAATGGGCCACCGGGACGGAAGACAGCTGCGAACGCGGTATATGAACATGGATTCCATCGGACGAAAACACGCGGCTCTCTTCTGGAAAGGCAGGGAACGCCAGTATGAACGCAGGAGCCTCAACATCAACCAGAACGGCTTTTTTGGCTGAGCTGAAATTTTTCCCGCCGGTTTTTCCATTTCCCATCAATAACCGGAACCGGCGAAACGGACGCATTCTCCCTGCTCCTTATTCAACAACTTTTAAACGGTCCGGAAAGCGCGGAAGCATGATTTTAATCATTCAAAAAACTTTTGAACGGAATTGAAGTCAGCGCGGTCTCACTTGCTGCAAACGGTTCGCCGGACCGTTCCAGTCGGGAAGCTTCAACCGGAGTTTCAATCATGAAAATAACCTCGTTCATCATCAGGACACTATGCGCGGGCACCGTCGGTTCCCTCGCCTGCCAGGCCGCCATGCAGGCTTACGCGGATGACGTTCCCTCCACCTTCGTGGAAGGAAATTATTCCCCGGAAGTAGCCCGCTACGTGCAGAGCATCGCAGGCGTGGCGCTGGCCTCGGGCATTCATGATTACGACGAAAACGCCACCAGCAGTTATCAGGTTCTGGCTCAGGTCCTTAATAGCGGCAATGTAACGGAATTGCCGGAAGATCTGAAACGGGCCATTGGAATGCTGACTGGCTACGTCCCCGACCCGAATGAAATCATCCAGCCTATCATGTCCAGAAAACAGATTGAGAGGATGAGAAAGATGGCGGACCGCATCAAGAACCTGATGGAGGAAAAATACGGAGTGGACCTGGAAGACTGCACGAACATCATGAAGCGCACTCTGGCCCCGTCCATCCCGGACATCCTCCGCTCCTGCGGCATGGAAGGCACCCAGCTGCCTGCCACCACCGCTTTCCGCCCCAGGCTGGGCAAGGCTCTGAATGAAGCCTATGCCAGGCTTGCGGCGCCAAAACTTCCCGCCGCCGGCATGGCGCAATAACCGGACCATCTACGGATGATCGGGAAGATAATCCCGATTCCACGGCACGCGGCCCCCTGCCAGGGTCCCCTGAATAGAAGCCGCAGGAAACGGAATGATCTTCCCCTTCTCCGGGAACGGAAACGGCAGCCAGCGCCGGCGGCAACAAACAACACCCTCCGGATGTCCTCCGATGCAGGGCCGATCCTTCGGAACGCGGAGCGGCGATACGCCCGCTCCCCTGCTTTATTCCCAAGCAACGGCATGCAACATCGGCACAACCGGATGATGCCCTTACAGGCCCCGTCCTTCCCGCGCTGCGGCAGGACCGGGGCTTTTTCATATCCGGGATTTTCAAAAGGCGGCGGCATACCCTCCTGATTCTCTTCAGGAATCAGGGATATTCCGTTTTTACAGAGGAATGCATTTTTTCATCATCTGTGAAAGAAAGCTTCTCAAGCCTCAGTATTTATGGCAGACTAGGGATTCAAATCCTTCATACAATTACCATCCATGGATAATTCATCATCACGCCGTCGTTTCCTTCAGACCCTGGGCCTGGCCACTGGCGCCCTTGCTGCCGGTTCCTTTGCCAACGCCCAGGAAGTAGCCCCCCTGGCTCCCAGGAAAATCACCATTCCGGACCCGAATAACATCGGCCCCATGACCACGTGGCCCCCGCGCAAGCCCGGCGCCATCTACATGGGCGGCTTCAGGGCTCCCAAGCTGGACAAGGTGCGTGTGGCCTTTGTCGGCGTGGGTGAACGCGGTTCCATGCACGTGGGCCAGATGGCCGTTATAGAAGGTGCGGAAATTGTCGGCATTTGCGACCTGTATGAAGACTGGGCCAAGCGCAGTGCGGACGTCGTGGAAAAGAAGACGGGCAAGCGCCCCCCCATTTTCACGAAAGGACCGGAAGACTACAAGCGCATGATGAAGGAAGTCAAGCCGGACGCCGTCATCGTCTGCCCCAGCTGGGAATGGCACTGCCGTGTTACCTGCGACGTGATGAAGATGGGCGCCCACGCCTTTGTGGAAGTGCCTATGGCCGTCTCCATCAAGGAACTCTGGGAAATCGTGGATACCTCCGAAGAAACCAGGAAGCACTGCATGATGATGGAAAACGTCAACTACGGACGTGAAGAACTCCTGTACCTGAACATGGTGCGCCAGGGCGTCATTGGCGACCTGCTGTATGGGGAAGCCGCCTACATCCATGAACTGCGCGGACAGATGAAGCAGGCGGAACGCGGCACCGGTTCCTGGAGAACCTATCACTACGCCAAGCGCAACGGCAACGTGTATCCCACGCACGGCCTCGGCCCCATTGCCCAGTACATGAATCTGGCCCGCAAGGACGACTGCTTCGGCAGGCTCGTGTCCTTCTCCAGCCCGGCCCTGGGCCGCGCCGCGTATGCCAAGAAAAATTTCCCGGCGGATCACAAGTGGAACAAGCTGGACTTTGCCTGCGGCGATATGAATACCTCCATCATCAAGACCACCATGGGCCGCACCGTCCTGGTGGAATGGGATGAAACCAGTCCGCGCCCCTACTCCCGCCTGAATCTCATCCAGGGCACCCTGGGCACCCTGGCCGGCTTCCCGACCCGCGTAGCCGGGGAAAAGCTGGGCAACGGAAACTATCATGAATGGATTGAAGGCAAAGAAAAACTGGCCCCCATTTTTGAAAAGTACGATCACCCGCTCTGGAAGAGAATCGGGCCGCTGGCCCTGAAGATGGGCGGCCACGGCGGCATGGACTTCGTGATGCTCTTCCGCATCATCGAATGCCTCCGCAATGGCGAACCGATGGACCAGAACGTTTATGAAGGTGCCTTCTGGTCCTCCGTCTCCGAACTTTCCGAATACTCCGTGGCCCAGGGCGGCATGCCCCAGGTATTCCCGGACTTCCCCCGCGGAGACGGGAAAACGACTACTCCGCTGGGCATCGTCCAGTAACAGCCGGCAACCTTCCCCGGCCCGAAGCTTTTGCGCCTCCATGGCGTGTTTCCGGGCCGGGGCAAAATGCCTCCTCTTCCAAAAACAGGCCCAGCTTGCAGGCGGCCTGTTTTTTATTGCTCCAATGACACATTCTATTCCAGGCGTTGAAAGACGCTGCAGGCGCTCCACTTGCCCGGAAAAGCTCCCGAATGACGCCAAAAAGCGGAACTCCATGAAATTTTCCTTCTGCGCGGAACCGTATTTAGACAAGAAAAACATCCTGCGGCAAAACGCCGTTCCCCTTACATCGCACACGCCTTCATGCTTTCCTATTGTACTAATATTCATCCCGCAGAATCCTGGGCGGAAACCAGGGAGGCTCTTTTCACCTGCGTTCCCCGCATCAGGCAGGAACTCGCGGCGATGGACTCCCCTCTGAAGGATCTCCCCCTGGGCATCGGCCTGCGCCTGTCCGCCAGGGCGGCAGCGGAGCTTCTGGAAACGCCGCACGCCGTGGAAACCCTGAAATCATGGCTGGAAGACCAGGGCGCGCGCGTAGAAACCCTTAACGGGTTCCCTTACGGAAATTTCCACGGGCAGCGCGTGAAAGAACGCGTTTTCCAGCCGGACTGGACTACGCCGGAACGTTTTGAATACACCTGCAACCTGTTCCGCATTCTGGCACTCATTGGAGACGAACAGGCTGACAGGCTGACCGTCAGCACGCTCCCTGCCTCGCACAGCTGGTTTCATGCGGATGAAGAACGCATCTTTTCCCGGCTGGACGCCATGAGCGGATTCCTGGATGTGCTGGGCAGGCAGACCGGCCGCCTGATGCAGCTGGGGCTGGAACCGGAACCCTTCGGCCATTTTCACGATACGGATGGAGCCATCCGTTTTTTCAACGGCCTTCGCAACCGTTCCCGCCGTCCCGAACTTATCGAACGCCACCTGGGGCTGACATACGATACCTGCCATTTCGCCATTCTCCGGGAAGAACCGGAATTCACCCTCTCCGCCTGGGAGGAAAACAACATCGCCCTCTGCAAAGTGCAATTCTCCAACGCCCTGGAATGCCGCATATGCGGGGAGGAAGACCTGGAACGCCTCCGGCAGTTTGACGACGGCGTTTATTTCCATCAGACCAGCATCCTCCACCGGGAAGGCTCCATGCTTTTCCCGGACCTGCCCAATGCCCTGGCCTATGGACGGGACTATGCAGAGGAAATACGGGATTCCCAATGGCGCATTCATTACCACATTCCCCTGTACGCTTCACCGGAACCACCCTTGAAAAGCACGGAAGAATTCATCCTGAAAACGCATAATTTCCTCCGGGGCCGCAAAGGCCCGCAACCGCACCTGGAGGTGGAAACCTATACCTGGAGCGTCCTGCCGGACCACATGAAGATCCCCCTGGCAGCCCAGATTGCCCGTGAACTGCATTATATTGAAACCCTGTAAAGCCATGATGCCCCGCATGCATCCCTCCGCCGTCCTGTCTTCCGGATTCCTGCTGCTGTCCACCGGTCTTTCCTCCTGCACATTTCTTCCCATGTTTTCCTCCGGGGGGCAGGAAACGCCGCGGACCCTGGGCGCACGCATGGAAAAACACACGGAAGTCCTGCAAAAAGACATCGGGGCAAGAAACGCCAGCCAGCCCAAATCCATGGAAGCCGCCGCCAAATACATCGCCGGGAATTTCTCGGACATGGGGTACGCCGTCACCATGCAGCCCGTATCCGGAGGAAACGTGAAAAAAGGAGCGGCCATTTACAACATCCTGGTTTACAAGCCCGGCCTGTATTCCAACAATCAAAGCATCGTCGTGGGAGCCAATTATGATTCCAGCGGACGGCGCAACAACGGCAGCGGAACGGCCCTGCTGCTGGAGACGGCAAGAGGCCTGAAAGACATCCCCACCAATCACAATATCTATTTTGTCGCATACGCGAACGGAGCGGAGCCCGCAGGGAAATCCATCTCTTCCGGAGCCTGCGTGCATGCCGGCACCCTAAGCGGCAGCATTGGAGCAACCAACATCCTGGGCATGATCAATCTGGAACCCCAGAAGCTGGATGCCGGAGGGGAACGAAAACAGCCGGGCCCGGAAGCCTCCCGGGAAGCCGTTCTGTTCACAACCACCCCGCACGGCAAGAAATTTGCAGGCCAGTGCGCCGCCCCCTTCGCCAAATCCTGGGAGCAGGCGCCCACTACCTTCTACCGGGAACCTTCCGCCCTCACAGGCAATGACCGCCATTACGCGGTCCTGGGCATTCCCACGGTCTCCTGCCGGAGCAAGTATCCCGTCACGGATGCCCGTACGGAAGAGTATGTGCAGGCGCTGACGGACATGATTCACCAGATAGCGGACAACGACGCGCCCGAACCGGCAAAAAACGCCGGCCAAGGCGAAAAAGCATCCTGACGTTTCCCTCTCTCCCCGTTACCGGGACAGCTTTCTCCTTCCGTGGCCGCCGCCCAGCATCAGCACAGGCATGAAGGAAAGGGCCACCAGCGCAATAACCATAGGCATCCAATTGTCGGAATACCTCTGCATCAGGAACGAAGTCAGGGAAGGGCCGGCCAGCGTGCCCAGGGAATAACTCAACAGCAGAAGCTGGTTCATAGTCACCAGTTCATCCCGGGAAGCTTCCTCGCATCCCCAGGCCATGGCAACAGGGTACAGGGAAAATCCGGCCAGCCCCAGAGCAATCAGGGAGGGAGCCATCAGCCCCCCCTTCAGCATCAGCCCGGCACAGGCCGCCGCCACCAGCAGGGACTGGCATTTCATGACGAAAGCGCGGCCGTACCTGTCCGCCAGCCGCCCCATGGGCCACTGCCCCAGAATGGCAGCGGCAATCAGCAGGGCCATCCAGTATCCCACGGAAGAGTGATCCATTCCCTGGTGCTTCAGGAACAGGGGCATCAGGCAATAAATAGTACCCAATACCACGCCGGAAATCACACATCCCACAACACCCAGAAAGACGCTGCGGCGTCTCAGCAGTGTCCGAATCTCTATATGGGAGGATGATGAAACCTGTCCATTGCCCGGCTCCAGACGCGCAAACATCAGCGGAACCATGCCCGCCACTGATAAAATGCAGACTTCCGTCACAATCAGGGGCATATCGCTGGGGAACCAGCCCAGAAGCAACTGCCCCAGCACCGTGCCCAGATAATAAACCACCATATAGGAAGCCAGCAGAATGCCGCGGGTTTGCAGCGTTCCGGCCCTCAGCAGGGCGCTTTCCACCACCACCCAGACCAGGGCGCAGCTGATCCCCGCCAGCAGCCGGAGGCCGCTCCAGGCCGGCACGCCGGGAAACACAGGCAGCAGAACGGTGGACACTGCACATAAAAAGCATGCATATTGGTAACTTCCTTTGAACCCGGCCCGTCGAATCACGCCGCCAGCCAGCAGCGTTCCGGCCAGGTTCCCGAGAAAAAAGAAAGCCCCCACCAGCCCTGCCTCCCAGGTGGCGGCCTCAAATTGCTCCATCCACAGGGGAACAACCGTATTCAACACGGCAAACGCCACGGTCTGAAAAAGAAGCCCCGCCAGCAGCAGGGCAATAGGCCAGGTAAATGTACGCATCACGATAAAGCGGGGACTATAGCACCAAAGCCGCATCAGTCAACCGCCTCTTCCGTCGGAAAGAAAAACAAAAAAAGCGCCCCATTAACAAAAGACACAATACATTGATTGTTAAATTATTAATAAACAATTCAAAATATAGGGGACTGTCATATTCCCCGGCGCAGGGAAGCGGGCAGTATCTTCATCTGCTCCCGATATTTGGCCACCGTCCTGCGGGCGATGTTCACCCCTTTTTCCCGCAGCGCGGCCGCCAGCCCGGCGTCACTGAGGGGTTTGGAAGAATCTTCCTCCGCAATCAGCCGCCGCATCAGCTCCTGGACGGCGCCGGCAGCCACGGCTCCGGAAGCCGCCCCGTCCCGGGAAACGCCGCCTTCAGACGGAACTCCCGCACTGAAAAAGGATCTCAATTCTTTCATCCCCCACCTGCACAACAGGTACTTGTCCCGGCACGCCCGGGAAACCGTGGAAACATGAACCCCCATCTCCTCCGCCACTTCTTCCATGCCCATGGCCTTCAGGCGGGACGGGCCGGACCTGAAAAAATCCTCCTGCCTCCGCACAATGACACGGGCCAGGCGCAAAACGGTCTCCTGCCTCATATCCAAAGCCCGCAACAACTCCTGTCCCTCACGGAACGCCCTGCGGAGATATTGCCTCAGCTCCCGGCTTCCGGAACCCTCAGCCATTAACTCCATATACCGTTCATTCATGGACAGGCGCGGAAGATACTCGGAAGTGAGGATAACCTCCAGCACGCCGGAAGGCCCCTCCTCCACAATGACGTCAGGCAGCAGATGAGGGTTTCCGCCGGGGGCGTAGGCTCCCCCTGGATCAGGAGTCAGGCTCCTAATCACCTCCAGAGCCGCCGCCACGGCCCCCGGTTCCACGTCCAGCAGGCGTGCGGCTTCCTCATACTTGTGCGCCGCCAGTTCCCGCCAGCAGCGCTTGACCAGGCGGAAAGCAAGCGAACGCTTCAAACCGCGCTGTTCAAGCTGGATCAGCAGGGAATCCCTTAAATTCGCCGCCCCCACTCCGGGCGGGTCCATTTCCCTCAGCGCAGCCAGAGCTTCCTCCATGTCCCGCATGCTGAAACACCCCTGCTCTTCCAGCTCCTGCGGAGACTCCGTCAGAAACCCGCGTTCGTCCAAAGCGTCAATCAGCAGGAACAGGGCGTCCCGGGCGCGGCCCGTCAATGCGGAATGCTGCGCCTGATCCATCAAATGGGTTTTCAGGGATTCCGGAGCCACGACGGATTCATACATGAAATCACGGCGGGTCCCCAGACAGGCGGCCTTCCGCCGTAAACTCGTTCCACCCGTCCTCCCGCTCATTCCAAGCATCCCCGTCCGGACCGTCTTCCAGCGCTTCCGGGGAAGCGTCCGGCAACTCATCAAGCATGGGATTGGTTTCCAGCGCCTGACGGATAATCTGCCTTAATTCCAAAGCGGAAGCCTGAAGAATCTGCATCCCTGTCTGCATGGACTGGGAGACGGCCATCTGGCGCGTCATTCCATGCTGCAGGGATACCTCACTCATACCGCCCACAAGCTACACCACCCCCCGGAATCTGGCAAGGGGGAACACCCTGCAGCAAAAGCTGCCCGCACACCGCAGCAGCAAAAAAGGCCACCACTTTCATGTGGTGTTTTTGGAAAACGTTCATACAATAAATGCCAATGAAGATCTTACATATACTTTCTTTCCCCCGGCTGGCCTCCCTTCTCTCAACGGCTGCGCCGTCCCCTCTGACTCCGCTGCCACGGGAACAGCCCCAATGGTGGAGGAAGCAATATGAACAGCAGGTGGAACAAATAAAGAACAACCCCTGCGGCGTCCTTTTCCTGGGAGATTCCATTACGGACTACTGGAAAAGGGAAGGAAAACCAATATGGGAAAAGGCGTTCTCCCCCTATCATCCCTGCAATTTCGGCATTTCCGGGGACCAAACCACCAACCTGATTTACCGCATCACGGATTCCGGCATCCCGGCCCAGACGGACCCCAAACTCTGCATCGTCATGATCGGCACCAACAATACCGGTTATTTCAAAGGAGGGGAAGCCCCGGAAAAAACGGCCATGGGAATTCTGGGTACCGTTGAACACCTGCTGGTCAGGTTCCCGGACACCCACGTCCTCCTGCTGGGCATTTTCCCGCGCGGCACAGGCCCCCAAGACAAGCTGCGCCAGCACAACGACCGCATCAACGCCATTCTGGCCCAGTGCAAGCTGCCCCGCACCACTTACGCCAACATCAACAGGCGCTTTCTGGACTCCTCCGGCAAACTGCTCCCCGGCATCAGCAGGGACAACCTGCACTTTACGGAAAAAGGCTACGCCATCTGGGCAGACGCCGTGCTGCCCTATATCAAAAAATACTGCAAATAGCTTTCTTTCCCATCCTCGACGCATGACTGTCGGAATGCCCCCTTCCGCCAGTCATGCGTGCGGTTCGGGAACATATTTGTCAATCAATGATGAAGCTTACGCAGCAACAACTGTCCAGCCTTCATTTTGAAACTGCGGTTATGGAGCCTGAAAAGCACCACTCATGTCCATCAATTCATTTTTCCCGGCGGCTCCGCCCTGAATGCTTATGAGTAACGTCCGGACTTTGGGGAGCCCGCTTTAATAAACGGTTAAGATACAAAAGCAATACGGAGCATGGAAAGTATTTACCGCCAAGCCCGCAAAAAGCTGCATGGATGCCAGGGCCCGCGTCTGAAAATTTTGCGCAGAACCGAAGTTGCAGTTGATTTGGAATAAATATATTATAACGAGATAATATATCATAGACT
>OGPK01002207.1_pt1 | contig 13060 bp, 8 predicted proteins | sample 1552921 | NCBI WGS metagenome assembly OGPK01 (sample SAMEA2580264, study PRJEB22360) | human gut metagenome | biome: human gut; feature: human-associated habitat; material: faeces | place: Denmark | collected 2008/2010 | reverse complement strand
GAGAACCCCATGGTTCTATAACGAAAAAGAGGATGCATCATTTTGACACATCCTCATGTTTTTTTCGATAGCAATTATGATTGGTTTCTTGACACTTTAATATTCAAAAGTGATACCAAGAGTAGGCAGCAAGGTTCCACTTTCCTGTTTTATAGACTTCATTACGTAACGTTGTTCCAAAAGAGGAGCCGTTGGATTTTCAATCTGCCCGGTACTCATCAGCACATCAGGCTGACGAAGTTTACTAGCCGTAATATTCTGGATATCAAGATAAACACCAAACATACATTTCTTCCAATAAAACATTTTATCAACACGGATATCCAGCTGTCCGAAAGCCGGCAGACGCTCTGTATTATACCGATCGTAATCATAATATGCTTTGCCCTGTGCATTCCATGCTTCTACCAAAGATGACTTTTCTACATCATACGGTGTATAAGGCGAACCTCCGATGCAGCTTATTTTCATACCCACACTCCAGTTTTTGGGAAAGTTATAAGTTCCACTTACATTAAATATAAAGCGATTATCCCATGCAGAGGGCACATAATCACCTTCTTTCCCATCACGGAATTCACTTTTGAAAATTGTTAATGAGGATGATAAGTTCAACCGTTGAACTAACAGCCATTTAAACATCATTTCTATTCCGTATGAACGTCCCTCAGCTGTAGATATCAGCCGTTCGTTACCTATTACCCCGTAGTCATTTCCCTTACAAGCCAAAGGTATGCCGTCAGACACGGACAAAGGCATATCGCGATAGAATTTATAAAATCCCTCAGCCGATATTTCCATATTCTCATTAGGCTGCCAAGAAAGCCCAACACTTTCCTGAGATACGGAAATATAATCCAGATTACGGTTCAGGTAACTGCCATCATTTCCTTTAAAACCGAGTGCTGTATAAGGTGGAAGCTGATAATACAGTCCCATGTGACCACTTAAGAACAGACGGTCAATCAATCTGTACGATACAGACAGACGGGGAGAAAGCTGCCTCCACAGTTCTTTCATCTTGTCGTTATAATTATTTCCATCTGTACGAACTCCAAGTGATGCAGTAAAACGCTCGTCTGGAGCTGAATAATCCATTGAAGCAAAAATCCCCCAACGGAATATATCCAGATTTGTACGATAATCGAAAATTTGCACTTCATCTGTAAAAACTCTCTGGTAAGTTGTATTGGAATATTGGGAATAATTCAATTCCACACCAGCATTCAGCTTCCAAAGGTTCCAGGTAGAAGTGTTTTCCATCCGCAATTTCGTTTCTTGCTCTACTGACCGAAGACGCAACGTCAGATTATCCTCCGAGCTTTCATCATTGTCGTGATATTTCAGGTTACGGTTATTTAAATAGCTATGGCTTAACGTCACCGACTGAACATGCGGACCGGCATAATGCCGATATACACCTCCCAAAGTAAAAGTTTCCTGATTTATCTTAGGCAAATAACCTAATATATATTCAGCATCCTCTCCTTCTATATCAAAGTTCAGTTTCATCCGGTCAATACCGCCCAATCCAAGCAACGTCAGTTCATTACGTGTATCAAAACGCGTTTTCAGTTTAAACGAAACATCCGTATAAGCAGGAAGCAAAGGTAATCCCAAAACTTTAAACAACATTTGCAAATAAGATTGTCGTACTGATACCAGATAAGAAGTCTTATCTCCCAGATGTCCGTTAGAGGTAAGTGCTACTTCCGACGCTCCTAACGTAGCTTTCAGTGAGTTATGCTCCATATCTCCGTCGCGCAGGCTAAAATCGAGCACTGAGCTCAAAGCATTTCCCCTATTGGCAGGAAAAGCACCGCTATAAAACTTCACATTACGTATCAGATCGGCATCAATCAGTCCCACCGGACCTCCTGAAGCCCCCTGCGTACTGAAATGATTGATATTCGGTATCTCTACCCCATCAAGGTAAAAACGGTTTTCCGATGGCCCACCACCACGTACAATCAAATCATTCCGGTAGCCGATGGGAGAAAAAGCGACTCCCGGATAGTTTTGTACCACACGGGATATGTCACGATTGGCACCGGGTGCTTTTTCTATCTCCTGCAAACCGATTACACGGAGGCTGACCGGACTTTCTGCTACTTTTTGAAAAGGAGAAGCCGTAACAGTTACTCCTTCCAGTTGCGTTCCCTCCTCTTCCATTTCAATCTGAATATGAGGAGTACGGTGATTTACACGATACTCGGATGTAAAGACCGTTTTGTACCCTAACATGGAAGCCTGCAAACGGTAGATTCCAGGCGGAACCTGTTTGACGCTAAAATGCCCTTCGGCATCTGTAGAAGAGCCTATTCCTAAGCCAACAACCAGTACATTGACAAATTCCAGTGGTTTACGACTTGTTTTATCTATTACAGTTCCTTCTATGCGGTATGTTTGTCCATAAGCCAGCATACAAAAGGCCAGCAACATCGACAAGAATATCACTTTCTTCATCATAATAAATACTTTAAATCACTGTATAAATCAAAAAAGCCATCCTGCGAGATGAAGGATGGCTTTCATTCTTGTAATATTGGTAGAAAGGAGGTATCAAGCTTTGCCTTCCCAGGCGTTATGAATACGTTCTGCGATGGACTTAAACTCTTCATCGCTCAGCTTCAGTTTCGGATTAGAAAACAGCATATCCGATTCATTCTGAATAGGGATCAGATGAATATGAGCATGAGGTACTTCAAGACCAATTACTGCTTCTCCAACCTTGCGGCAAGGGAAAGCTTTCTGAATAGCCAGCGCCACATGTTTTGCAAATACATGCATAGCAGCCAATTCTTCATCGCTCAGATCGTAGATATAATCGACTTCTTTTTTAGGAACAACCAGTGTATGTCCCTTTACCAACGGATTTATATCCAAAAAAGCATAGAACTTATCGTTCTCTGCAACCTTATAACTGGGAATTTCCCCCGCAACGATTTTACTGAATATTGTTGCCATAATATGATATATTAAAAAAGGCAAGTCCGCAACAAAGCAGACCCGCCTTATAGTTAAAACGATATTCCTGTTACTTCCAGACTGATTTTACCCTGTGGAATAGTAATTTCTGCAATATCACCCACTTTCTTACCCAACAAACCCTGAGCAATCGGTGTATTTACAGAAATCTTACCCAGTTTCAGGTTAGCTTCAGTTTCCGACACGATAGTATATGCCATCTTCATGCCAGTCTTTACATTCTTCAGTTCTACACGAGTAAGAATCTGAACTGTATCAGCTTTCAATTTAGATGTATCTATAATCTTCGCATCACCAATTGTTGCTTTCAACTGATTTATTTTCATTTCCAGCATACCTTGAGCTTCCTTAGCTGCATCATATTCTGCATTCTCAGACAAGTCACCCTTGTCGCGAGCTTCAGCAATAGCAGCTACAATCTTCGGACGCTCTACAGATTCCAGATGCTTTAATTCTGCTACCAACTTCTGATAGCCTTCTTCTGACATATAAGCCATAGTTTTTTCCTCCTTATTATATTCGTTATTAATTAAATTGTTCTTGCTTATAAAACAAAAAAGAATCCCGATACACAAACATGTATCGGAACCCTTCTCTGTTATGACTTTGGCAAAGATACGCCTTTTATTGATACCAGTCAAGTACCAAAGCGCACTATTTTCACATGCTTTTCAACATGTTATAATAATTTCTTAATCGCTTCTTCCAAATCTGTTTTCGGACCAATTCTCATATTCAGTTCATTGTTCCGGCCTACCAAAAATGCTGTCGGCAACTGAGTCACACCATACAATCTGACATAAGTAGAATATGGTCCTTGAGGATCGCGAACGCAAATCCAAGGCAGATTATCAGCTGCGGTTTTCCAGAAATGCTCATCAGTATCTAATGAAACCTGATAGATTTCCAATCCCTGTGAGGCATACTTATCATATATTTCACGCAACAGCAAATTACGTGCTCCTGATTCTGCACTTCCATATGCGGTAAAGTCTATCAGCACTACCTTACCTTTTAAATCTGTAAGATGACGGACTGTACCTTTTATATCCATCAATGGAATATCAATAATAGAAGCTTCCTGTATTTTATCTGCTGGAATATCCAAAGGTTTCACCTGCGGAGCACGGGTATTTTTCATACCCTTGATAACCATATTATACAGATTACGTGAACGGTCAGCATGTGGATACAAATTGTTCATACTTGTAGCCACAGCAGCAAAACATTTCACATCTTCCTTATTATTCAACGGATCGAAAATCATATATCCATTTAAGACCTGGAATAAAGCAAAATACGCATAAGGTTTATTGGGAGCAACGAATATATAATTCCGCTTCACTTCATCCTTATATGCATCTACCATACGTGTCAGACTGTCTTGAGCAATACCAACAGGTATTCCCGACTGAGCCATACGATTCACACGTTCCTGCAAATCTGTCTGCAATAAAACCAGTTCTTTGATTTTCTGATTATTTTCAGAGCCTTGAATATTGTACTCCGTTGCAAAATTTTTATAATCAGCCTTTACTTCAACAGTTTCAGTAGAATCAACCGAGAAGTTTATCACTTTATTATCAATACGCAATCGGTAAAAATCAGGCGCTTCGGGACGAGCGGCAGCAAAGCTGAAAGCTCCATCACTTCCTAATTCCACTGAATCCAGCGCAACAATACCATCTAATCCTGTCTGCTCCAGATATAACATTTTATCGGCAGCATCGGTCACTTCTCCCTGCACCTTAAAAGCAGGCTCGTTGTTGCAGGCCGTAAAACCTGCGAACAACAGAGCTGCAGCGATATAAGCATTTCTTTTCATTAGCGATTATTATTCATTTCGGGATGCAAAGATACGGCTTTTTATGAGTTCACAAAGTTTTTATCCAAGTTCTTATAAAATGACATATTTTTTTAGCCTGATCCAAGTGCCGATATCACAAACCTCAAATGTAAAATGGAATAAGAATTATATAAAAATACGTACAGACTAAACTTTTATCTCATTTACACCCGATTAGTATAATAATATTTGTATCTTTGCGCGAACTTTAAGAAGACTTTTATATTAAAACATTTTTTATGATCAATCCTATTGTTAAGACGATCGAGCTAGGTGATGGAAGAACCATTACACTCGAAACGGGAAAGCTGGCAAAACAGGCAGATGGTGCTGTTATGCTACGCATGGGTAATACCATGTTGCTGGCTACTGTTTGTGCAGCAAAAGATGCAGTTCCCGGTACAGATTTTATGCCGCTTCAGGTAGAGTATAAAGAAAAATATTCAGCATTCGGACGTTTCCCGGGTGGCTTTACCAAACGCGAAGGCAAAGCTTCTGATTATGAAATTCTGACTTGCCGCTTGGTAGACCGCGCTTTGCGTCCATTGTTCCCCGACAATTTCCACGCAGAAGTTTACGTAAACATCATTTTGTATTCAGCAGACGGTGTAGATATGCCTGATGCTTTGGCAGGTTTGGCTGCTTCTGCAGCATTGGCCGTATCCGACATTCCTTTCGGCGGTCCGATTTCAGAAGTACGTGTAGCACGCATTGACGGTCAATTCGTTATCAATCCTACATTCGAACAGCTTGAAAAAGCCGATATGGATCTGATGGTAGCTGCCACTTATGAAAACATCATGATGGTAGAAGGTGAAATGAACGAAGTGAGCGAACAAGATTTGTTAGAAGCTCTAAAAGCTGCTCACGAAGCAATCAAGATACACTGTAAGGCACAGATGGAACTGATGGAAGAAGTTGGTTCTACTGTTAAACGTGAATATTGCCACGAAGAAAATGACGAAGACTTACGCAAAGCCGTTCATGACGCTTGTTATGAAAAAGCTTATGCAATAGCTGCATCAGGAAACCGCAATAAACACGAACGTCAGGATGCATTTGATGCAATCTGTGAAGAATTCAAAGCTCAGTTTACAGAAGAAGAGCTTGAAGAAAAAGCAGGAATGATAGACCGTTACTACCATGACGTAGAAAAAGAAGCTATGCGTCGCTGCATCCTTGATGAAGGAAAACGTCTGGACGGTCGTAAGACAACAGAAATTCGTCCTATCTGGTGCGAAGTAGGCCCATTGCCTTATCCACATGGTTCTTCTATCTTTACCCGTGGAGAAACACAGTCTTTGAGTACCGTTACATTGGGAACCAAACTTGATGAAAAGATTGTGGATGATGTACTTGATCAGCACAAAGAACGTTTCTTATTGCATTATAATTTCCCTCCATTCTCTACAGGTGAAGCAAAAGCACAACGTGGAGTAGGACGTCGTGAGATTGGTCACGGTCACTTGGCATGGCGTGCTCTGAAAGGTCAGATTCCAGCAGATTATCCATATTGCGTACGTGTTGTTTCGGATATTCTGGAATCTAACGGTTCTTCTTCAATGGCAACTGTATGTGCCGGTACTTTAGCACTGATGGACGCAGGTGTACCTATTAAGAATCCGGTATCAGGTATTGCAATGGGATTGATCAAAAATGCCGGAGAAGAAAAATATGCCGTTCTGTCTGATATCTTAGGTGATGAAGATCACTTGGGAGATATGGACTTCAAAGTTACAGGTACTAAAAATGGTATTACTGCAACTCAAATGGATATTAAGTGTGACGGACTGACATACGATATTCTTGAAAAAGCATTGTTACAAGCTAAAGAAGGTCGTGAATACATCCTGAACAAATTGACAGAATGTATCGCTGAGCCTAGACAAGACTTGAAACCAAATGCTCCACGTATCGAAACAATGATTATCCCTAAAGAATTCATTGGAGCTGTAATCGGCCCGGGTGGAAAGATTATCCAGGGTATGCAGGAAGAGACAGGTGCAACTATTACAATTGAAGAAATTAATGGTGTTGGCCGTATCGAAATTGCAGGAAACAATAAAAAGATGATTGATGATGCAATGCGTCTGATAAAAGGTATCGTTGCTGTTCCTGAAATCGGTGAAGTATATCAAGGAAAAGTTCGTTCAATCATGCCTTACGGTGCATTTGTAGAATTCCTTCCTGGTAAAGACGGATTACTCCATATTTCAGAAATCGATTGGAAGCGTCTGGAAACTATCGAAGAAGCAGGCTTAAAAGAAGGTGATGATATTGAAGTTAAGTTACTGGATATTGATCCTAAAACTGGAAAATTCAAACTGTCACATAAGGTCTTATTACCTAAACCAGAAGGAATGGGAGAAGGTAACCACGCAAAACGCGAACGTAAGCCTCAACAAAATAAAGAACAGAAATAATAAACATTCTTTATAACAAAAACAGTCCGAGATCTCATTTGAAATCTCGGACTGTTTTTTTATTCTTATATATATTATTCTGTAACAGTAAATTTCAAGACAGACACATCCTGACTATTTGAGCCTATCATCACATTAAAATCTCCCGGCTCACAGACATAATTCAGGTCGTAGTCATAAAATTTAAGAAGTTCAGGAGTAATCTTAAAGGAAACTTTCTTACTTTCTCCTTTCTTCAAATGTATACGCTGAAAACCTTTCAACTCTTTTACAGGACGGGTAATGCTGCCAACAATATCACGAATATACAACTGAACAATTTCGTCTGCATCGTAATTTCCTGTATTCGTAACTGTAATAGAAGCTGTCAGCTCACCATTTTGTTTATTCATAGAATCCGCACTCAACTGCATATCTGAATAAGCAAATGTTGTATAGCTCAATCCATATCCAAAAGGATATAAAGGATCATTCGAGACATCAATATAATTGCTACGGAACTTCTCAAACCATCTTCCTTCTGCAAGAGGACGACCTGTATTTTTATGATTGTAGTTCATTGGCAATTGTCCGACATTCTGTGGGAAGGTTGCTGTAAGCTTTCCACTTGGACAAACGTCACCAAACAAGACATCACATATAGCATCAGCCGATTCACTTCCTCCAAACCAGACATTCAAGATTGACGGAACATGTTGTTGTTCCCATGTCATTACTGTAGGACGTCCTGAAAAATGAACTAACACAACAGGTTTACCTGTTTTCAACAAAGCATCCAATAAATCTCTCTGCGCATCAGGCATTTCCAACTCTGTACGACTACTACATTCACCACTCATTTCAGAAGATTCTCCTAATGCAGCAACGATGACATCAGCTTGTGCTGCAACATTCAAGGCTTCTTCTAATAGCTTCTTATCATCTCCACGAGGTATTTCACGACCAAACATCGTAGCACGAGTCTGATAGTCGGCATCGTACATCAAATTACTTCCTTGTGCATAAAGAACATTAGCCTGATTACCAACAGCTCTTTGAAGTCCTTCCAGAAGTGTGCTATAGCGCTGAGGAGTAGCAGCTACACTCCATGTACCAGGCATATTGGTACGAGTGTTAGCCAAAGGACCAATCAATGCAATATTTCCTTTTTTCTGTAAAGGCAAGAGATTGTTCTGGTTCTTCAATAAAACAAATGATTCTGCGGCTATTCTACGAGCTTCAGCACGGTGTTCTGCATTGTATAAGTCTTTAGCCGGACGTTTTAAATCACAATATTTATACGGATCTTTAAACAGACCTAACTTATATTTAGCTTCCAGCATACGACGACAAGCTGTATCAATATCCTGCATGCTGACTTTTCCTTCCTTCAGCGATTTTTCGAGTGTTCCGATGAAACCATCAGCTACCATATCCATATCCGTACCAGCCTTTAGTGCACGTGCAGATACTTCTTGCAAATCACCGATACCGTGATCAACCATCTCAGCAATTGCCGTATAGTCAGTAACTACAAAACCGTCAAATCCCCACTGATTACGCAGAACATCCGTCATCAACCAGCGATTAGCGGTTGCAGGTATTCCGTCGACCTCATTAAATGAGCTCATAAAGCTACCAGCACCAGCTTCTGCTGCTGCTTTATAAGGAGGAAAATATTCATTAAACATTCTGTTACGGCTCATGTCTACAGTATTGTAATCACGACCAGCTTCGATAGCACCATATAAAGCAAAATGCTTTACACAAGCCATAACTTCGTCATTTCTCTCCATCTTCTCTCCCTGATAGCCTCTGACCATAGCTTTTGCAATCTCAGAGCCCAGATAGGGATCTTCTCCATTACCTTCTGAAACACGGCCCCAACGTGCATCGCGACAGATATCTACCATCGGGCTAAAAGTCCAGCAAATACCATCGGCACTCGCCTCAACAGCGGCAATACGAGCAGATTTTTCTATTGCTTCCATATCCCAGGTACAAGAAAGTCCCAAAGGAATAGGGAAAACTGTTTCATATCCATGAATTACATCCATACCAAAGAGCAAGGGAATGCCCAGACGGCTTTTCTCAACAGCCAGTTCCTGCATTTCACGGATTGCCTTTACTCCTTTCAGATTAAATAAGCCTCCTACTTCTCCGCGGCTGATTTTTCCGGCTACATCACTACTTTTAGCCTGTCCCGTTGTTATATTACCTGTTACAGGCAAGTTCAACTGACCTAATTTTTCCTGAAGAGTCATCTTGCTCATCAGTTCAGTCACGAACTTATCCATATTACCCTCATCTTTAGGCAACAGTGATTTCTTGTTCCCGGCAAACATAGCAGCCGACATACACAAAGAAGTCACTAAAAAGAATGTTGTCTTTTTCATTATTTCTTTCTAATTAAAATAAATCACTTCTTAACTTCAAAACCCAAATTCTTCAGTCCTGCCTGAATTTCAGGACAACTCATAAACAAGTTCCACAATAATCCGCTACGATAGTTTTCTATCATTGGCGCAATTGTACACTGATCAATGGCCAGATAATGCGGTACAGTCCAGTTATCCGTTTCTGAAAATGCATCATAAAAGCCATAAGTTCCCCATATGCTGTCACCTTTTGAATAGAAATATTTCAAGGCACGCATTGATTCTTCAGGAGTATAAGGGAAACTAGATAAAGCTGCAGTAGGAGTAATTACTCCCAAATCATTTTCACCCGGACAATGTGCAGCATATCCTTTCACAGAATAACTGGCTGTAAGTCCCCAGCAGTTTTCACCATAACCTTTATATTTCTTAGGATTCTCTACACAATATCTATAGTCGGATAAAGCATGATTCCGTACTACATTCCAGTAATCAGCATATCTATCTTTAATCTTACGAGGATCAAGTCCTATATACGAATAGTGAGCCCAGAATAACGGTCCTCCCAATTCTTCCGCACCATTATGCTTCAATTCCAGAGGCAGTCCATATGGTGCAGCTGAAGTTTTGATATCTCCTCCTCGCGCCCATCCATTATGATATGCAGAAGCAGGAACAGGATGAGTAGGTGAAGATGCAGCTAATACATAGACAATCAAAGCTTCATTATAGCCTTCGAGAGGGAAGTTCATTTCCCAGCCATAATTGGGCGACCAATGCCAATAGATGACATCCTTGCCATTCTGATACCAGTCGAACTCCATTTCATGCCACAATTTATTAATCTTTGTACACAACTGCTGCTCTTCCTGATTTCCATTTTCGAAATACTGGCGGACACAAAGTAAGCTTTGCATAACAAAACAGCTTTCCACCAGATCGCCTCCATCATCTTTCGTTCCAAAAGGTTTAACTTTCCCTGTCGGTCCATCAAGCCAGTGAGGCCATACTCCATGAAAACGATCGGCACGTGTAAGATAGTCGACGATTTTATGTAAACGTGCAACTCCTTCTTCCCGAGAAATAAATTTTCTATCAATAGCAACCAGAATACCTGCGATACCAAATCCACTTCCTCCCGTAGTAACTACTGAAGAATCATTCTGAGGATAGTTCCCATCCAGATGAATACGTTCAGGAGCCAGACCGGATGTCTTTTCTGCTCCATCCCACATATAGTTAAAATGTACCTTTTGTATATAATCTAACATCACGCTGTCCGAAGCAAAAGAATCCGGACGAGATGCTGTCTGTTCGGTTATACTTAAAGTTTTTTCTTTGGACGTAGATGTGCATGAAAGCAAAAACAATGCACACAGACCACAAAAATATTTCCACATAAGAATTTACAGATTATCGGTTTATAATACTTTCAGGAGCATCACCTGCACATACGTGATAAACTCCTGAAAGCTACCTTCAAAAAAACTATCTACCTTTATTCATCCTTTGGCTCATTTTCCAAAGTAGAAGAGATGTCTATCTGAGCTGTAGGAACCGGATAATATTCCTTTCCAGAAGTCCATCCCAACGGACCTAATACCTCACTCAGTTTTCCGGTACGACGCAAATCGTTATATCGTTCACCCCATTCTAAAGCAAGTTCCATACGACGTTCGTCCATAATCTGGTCAAGTGTCACATCTTCCAGCTCCGACATTCCTGCACGCTTACGAACCAAATTGAATGAATCATCACCATCTTTATTCTGACGAACTTTAGCTTCTGCATTCATCAAAAGGACTTCTGCATAGCGGAATACACGAATATTATTATTTGTTCCATACTCTGTGCGACCTTCAGTCATCTGGTTAGACGGAGTATATGCCTTGCCATTGAAGCAATCTGGAGCAACATCACTAGCTGGTGCTTTAATGAAATCACCTTCCTGAGTAGTTTCACCTGCCATTAAGAAAGTAGTAGTAGCACGAATAGTCTCACCACGTTCTGCAGCCCACTGACGGAAAGCTTTGGTCGGACTGATAAAGCCCCATCCAGATATATTACCATCATTCAAAGGTCCCTGGAATGTGAACCAGCTATCCGAAACAACAACTTCTCCCGAACCATTTCCAAAGTCAGTAAACTGCATTTCGAACAAAGATTCATCGCAAAGCTTACCTGGAATCTTGAACAGATTGTTGAAATCACTGTACAAAGAGAATTTCTTACTACCAATAATATCATCTGTCAGTCTTTCAACTTCCGACCAGTTTCCCTGCTCCATATAAACTTTAGCAGCCAGCATTTCAGCTGTAAAAGCAGAAACAGCTCCGATACGGTCTGTATATTCATTAGGACGGATACGTGGCAAATATGTCATAGAGTATTCCAGATCACTCAGCATATAACGATAAACAGCATTGACTGTAGAGCGAGTCATATCTGTCTGCTTATTGTCACGCAAGATAGTAACCGGACCAAATAACTCTGTCAGACGATAATAGCAGTATGCACGAATAAATTTTACTTCACCTGTATATTCTTCATAACGTTTTCCATCTGCCTCCGAAACAATATTTACGGCATAATTATCAAGGGCTTCCAATGCTGCATTTGCAACTTTGATGATATCATAGTAAACCATCCATGCTTCATTGGTTCCCCAAAAACCTGCATTATAATTATAACTTTGATCAATAGCCACCAAATCAGCCTGATCATCAATTCGTCCGGTAGAAACATCATCATCACGTACTACTGTAGCTCCCCATACAATCCAGTGAGAACCTCTCTGACGCAATTTGGCATAAACACCAGACACCGGCTGGTACATATTATTCAGATTCGTATAGTCAACTTTCTCTTCGTCTACCTTATTTTCCGGCAATTTATCCAAAAAATCGGAGCAGGAAGACAATAATGTTGTGGCAGCAAATGCACACAATAATATATTTTTTATCTTAAGACTTTTCATAACTTAACGTGTTTAGCAATTTATTAGAAATCAATAGTCAAGCCAAAAGTATAAGTGGCTGCCAAAGGATAAACTCCCTCATCCCAACCAAAGTTTTGACTAATTTCCGGAGTGAATCCGTTAGATGTAAAGTAAGTAAACGGACGATCAGCAGTCAAGCTAAGTTTAACTCCTGGCAATGTATAGCCTCCCATACGGATATTACGGAAATTATATGCTAACATAATATTCTGTATGCGGAAGAAGTTTCCTTTTTCAACAAAGAAAGAATTTGTATGGCTATTGTTCCATGCTTTCAGCATACCTTTTGCTGACGGATAAGTATTGGTAGAACCTTCACCTGTCCAACGGTTATCATAAAAGTCTTTATCGAAGTTGAAGTTTGCCTGAGTGTAACGTACAGCACGTTTACGGTTATAAATTTGTGTGACGAGCAAGTCATGTTGATGGCTGTTTAACTGAGTTAAAC
>OGPK01002203.1_pt1 | contig 13076 bp, 8 predicted proteins | sample 1552921 | NCBI WGS metagenome assembly OGPK01 (sample SAMEA2580264, study PRJEB22360) | human gut metagenome | biome: human gut; feature: human-associated habitat; material: faeces | place: Denmark | collected 2008/2010 | reverse complement strand
AGAAGAGGGGACGATTTCGTTGGGCAAATATCAATGCGACACGCGCGGATGAATTCGTTGCGTGCATGTTTCGATTGTGTTTTATTCTTACTAAACCGATTTAGTTAACAGGTTCATAACTGGCTGGAAACTAAAACGGTTTAGTCTCAGCGATGAGAACTGAATAAAGGTTGTGATACCACGTCAATCACCGCGACGGGTGACTGTACCGGAACACAACGATTAGGTTTTCTCCGTCCACAGCAGGGCGGGGCGAAAAAGGAACCAAAAGGAAAGGAAAACGTATGTTTTCTATGAAGAAGATCCTCGCCATCGCCGGTGCCGGTGCGATGCTCGTATCGGTGGCTGCCTGTGGTAGCGGAACTGCGGGGGATGACGGCGGCAAGAAGGAGATCTCCTTCCAGACCTGGAACCTCAAGAACGACAAGTACACCCCGTATTTCGAGGCGCTGATCAAGGCCTATGAGAAGGACCACCCGGATGTCACCGTCAAGTGGCTTGACGCCCCGTCCGATGGTTACGAAGACAAGCTGTCCAGCCAGGCTGCGGCCGGCGAACTGCCGGACATCGTCGACGGCGGCAACTCCATCCTGTACGGTCTGGCCAAGGCTGGCGCGCTGCTCGATGTCTCCAAGCAGGCTCCGGATGCGGAAAAGGACTACTACGAAGGCGCATGGAAGTCCGTGACCATGCAGGGCAATGGCGTCGAGAAGGGTGCCTACGGCCTGCCGTGGTATGTCAACGATGGCCCGACCTACTGGAACACCGAGCTGATGCAGAAGTGCGGCCTTGATCCGAACAAGATTCCGACCACATGGGATGAATACTTCGCCGCCGGCGACACCATCGTGCAGAACTGCAAGGATGTCTACCTGGGCACCACGATGGGTTACAACGCCGAAGATCTGATGACCGCAGGCGTCAAGTTCTTCATGAACGATGACCACAGCAAGTACACCTTCAATGATGAGGCCGGCGTCAAGCAGATCAGCCGCTTCGTTGAGCTGTACAAGAAGGGCGGCATCCCGCCGGAGGCCCTCGACTCCTCTTGGAGCCAGGCCGCCGATCTCTTCCAGCGCGGCAACTTGGTCTCCATGGCCGGCTCCGCCTACTCCGCTGACGGCTTTAAGCAGAACGCTCCGGACCTCTACAAGAACCTCGCAGTCGGCCCGCGTATCAGCAACGACGGCAAGTCCGCTTCCGTGGCCTACGAGATGCTCGGCATCAGCGCCAACTCGAAGCACCCCGACGTCGCCATCGACTTCGCCCGCTTTGTGACCAACGAGAAGAACCAGATCGAGTTCGACAAGAAGGCCTCCGTGTTCCCGTCCGCTAAGGGTGGTCTGGATGACGACTACTACAAGAGCATTGACGAGAGCACCCTTGAGGGCAAGGCTCTGAAGATCACGCTCGACCAGGTCAAGGACGGCTACGGTTCTCGTCCGGCCGAGTTTACCGACAACAACGGCTACAAGAACTTCCAGCAGCAGATCGCCCTCGCCATGCAGGGCAAGCAGACCGCCAAGGAAGCCCTTGACAAGTCCGTCGAGTTCGCAAACGAGAAGCTCGCACAGTGAGCAACGCGGCACTCGCCGCTGACAGGTCGGAGGCCCGCACGGCCTCCGACCGGCCTGAACCGATGAATACGCGTCACGGCAAGAAGCAGGATCGCAAGTTCGGCACCATCATTGCCCCTTACTTGTTTGTTCTGCCCGCATTCGTGATTGTGTTTGTTTTCATCGTCCTCGCGGCACTCAACACTTTCAGGCTTGCCTTCACCGATTCCACGCTGCTCCGTCCGGGCAAATTCGTCGGATTCGAAAACTTCATCAAACTGTTCCACGACGAGTACTTCCTCACCGCACTGCTCAACTCCACGATCTACGTGATCTGCGTAGTGCCGTTCATGGTGATCCTCCCGTTGATTCTGGCCTATCTGGTCAAGGGCAACTCCCGAATCATGGGCTTCTTCCGCACTGCCTTCTACATGCCGGTGGTTATGTCCGCCGTTGTGGTGGGCATGATCTGGACCAACCTGCTGGATTCCGCCGGTCTGGTCAACTCCGTGCTCAAGGCATTGAAGATCATCTCCAAGCCGATTCCATTCCTCACCGATCGATGGGGCGTGCTCTTCAGCTCGATGTTCGTGACAATCTGGCTGGGCCTCGGCTACTACATGGTCATCTACCTGACCGCCCTCGCCAACATCGATGAATCCCTTTACGAAGCCGCCTCCCTCGACGGCGCTGGCCCTGTCCGCCAGTTCATCTACGTGACAATGCCCGGCGTGCGCTCCACGATGATGCTCATCATGATGCTGTCCACCATCGCCGCATTCCGAGTCTTCAACGAGATCTACGTGTTGACCAACGGCTCCGCAGGCCCCGGCGGCATGGATATGACGATGTCGATGCTTATCAAGCGCGAAGGCACCGGTATCCAGGCCCGCACTGGTTACGCGAGCGCCATCTCCATCGTCGTGCTCGTCATCGTCGGCGTCATGCTCATCGTGCAGCAGATCGTACAAAAGCGAGGTGAGGACTGATGAATACCAACACGCATAAGGTCACTGTCGGCAAAGTCGTCCAGTATCTGATTCTGATTCTGATGTTCCTGCTGCTCGTCGGCCCGTTCGTCTGGGAACTGTCCCTGTCGTTCAAGGGCAAGGGCGACAACGTCTACGCCGTGCCTCCCTACCTGATGCCGAAGACCCCGACACTGGAGAATTACATTTCCGTGTTCAAGCAGGTCCCGGTATTCCACTACATGCTCAACACGCTGGTGGTCTGCCTGATCTCCATCTTCGGCAACGTGGTTTTCTCCACGATGGCCGGCTACGCACTGGGACGCCTGAAGTGGCGTGGCCGCGGACTGGTGTTCACCATGTTCATGGGCACCATGGTCATCCCGATCGAAGGCGTGATGATCTCCCAGTTCCTGATCATTCGCTCCATCCACCTGCAGAACACGCTGCTGGCAGTCGCACTGCCTGGCCTGTGCGGTGCCATCAACATCCTGCTCATGACCAACGCCTTCAGATCCATTCCAATGGAACTCGAAGAGGCGGCCATGGTGGACGGTGCCAACCTATGGCAGCGGTTCTTCCACATCTGTGTACCGCAGGTCAAAGGCACGATGACCGTTGTCGGCATCTTCGCATTCGTCGGTGCCTGGAACGACTTCCTGTGGCCGTTGATCGCGATCTCCGATGAAAGCAAGTACACCTTGACCCTCGGCATGAACCGACTCAAGGGCATGTTCATCCAAGATCCGCGACTGATTGCCGCCGGCGCGCTCGTCTCGCTTATCCCGATCATCGTCTTCTTCTGCTGCTTCCAGCGCTACTTCTTCCGTGGCTTGGAACAGGGCGGACTCAAGGGCTGAGCGGACTGGAAAAAAGGAGATACTCCAATGAAATTCGGAGTCAACTACACGCCGTCGCATGGCTGGTTCCACGCATGGCTCGACCCGGACTGGGACGGCATCGACAACGATCTCAAGCAGATCAGCGAACTGGGTATGGACCATGTGCGCATCTTCCCGATCTGGCCGTATCTGCAACCTAATCGCACTTGGATCAACAAGAAGGGCGTGGCGGATGTGCGCCGCATGGTGCACATCGCCGGCGAGCACGGTTTGGATGCCTATGTGGACGTGTTCCAAGGGCATCTGTCCAGCTTCGACTTCCTGCCTTCATGGCTGGTCACCTGGCATGCGGGCAACATGTTCACCGATGCGGACGCCGTTGCGGCCGAGCGTGAACTGGTCAAGACCATGACCGATGAGCTGTCCAAGGAACCCGCGTTCAAGGGCCTTACCTTGGGCAACGAGGTCAATCAGCTGTCTGACAGGCCGCATCCTACGAAGATGAGCGCCACGAGCCAGCAGATCGATGCATGGCTGAATGCACTGCTTCCGGCCGTTGCCGGCGAAGGGCATAACGCACTGTACAGCGTCAACGATGGCACTTGGTTCATTGACGGGCACCCGTTCACGCCGGTGCAGTCTGCCACCAAGGGCGATATGACCGTGATTCACTCCTGGGTGTTTAACGGTATCGCGCAAGGATACGGCGCTACCAGTGAGGAATGTTCGTCGTACGCACTGTACTTGGCTGAGCTGGCCAAGGCGTTCGGCAAGGATTCCGAGCGTCCGGTGTGGCTTCAGGAAGTCGGTGCGCCGGAGAATGTGCTGGAAACCGACTACACGCCGGAATTCTGCCGCAAGACCGTTGAACGTGCCATGGATTGCCGGAACCTGTGGGGTGTGACGTGGTGGTGCTCGCACGATGTGCCCGCCAGCATGGAAGACTTCCCGTTCTTTGAGCACTCTCTGGGCTTGTTCGACGAGCAAGGCCAGCTGAAGCCGATTGGCCGTACGTTCGGGGAGCTCGCCGCACAGTACCGTTCCGCATTGCCGGCTCAGCCGAAGACCGTCGCCGTGGTGGTTGATGTGGACGAGGCCGGAAACCCGGTGAACCGCAGTGCGCTCGGCCCGGGAGGTTCGGTGTGCGACCTGTGGATGAAGCTGCAGGTGGCAGGCCAGCGCCCGACCATCATCACCTCGCCGGTGGCGGCCGATCAAGAGGCGCTCGCGCAGCGTGGCATTCTGGAATTGCGCGCTGACGAACACCCCTATGCCGCCCGTTACTACACTGCGGTTTCGGACCCATCGTTCGAAACGGCTGACTAAACCGATATCCGGTTGTGGAATCATCTACTCCTTGTTCCGCAACCGGATATTTTCAATTGCCGTGCGCACAATTGCGGTGCGCAGTGCACAACATAAGACCCTGTACTCGCCGAAGAGCGGGAAGAACGAGAAGTTATATACGAGAGGGGGCGCACCCGATGAGCATCAATCACGCCGCAGTGGACCGACTCATTGATTCGATGAGCTTCACGCAGAAGGTTGGTCAGCTGAACCAGCGTCTGTTCGGTTGGAAGTCCGTAGAACGCAATGCCGCAGGACGGCTTGTGGCCTCAGACGAGCTCAAGCAAGAGATCGACCGGTGGGGCGGGCTTGGCGCTTTGTACGGCCTGCTGCGAGCTGACCCGTGGTCGGGCCAGCATTGGGGCAATGGCATACGCCCTGAGGAACGGCCTGAGGCGGTTGCCGTGGTGCAGCAAACCGTGTTGGAGCGCGGTGCACATGGCATCGGCGTATTGCTCAGCGAAGAGGCTCCTCACGGGCATCAGGCGCTGGGCGGCGCGGTGCTGCCCACCAATCTGGGATTGGGTGCCACATTCGATTCGCAAGGAGTGCAGGAAGCGGAAGCCGCAGTCGCCGCGGAACTGGCAGCCAGCGGTATTCATATTGCATTGGTATCCGGTTTGGACATCGCCCGCGACCCGCGTTGGGGCCGTTGCGAGGAATGCTTCGGCGAGGACCCGCTGATGGCCTCCCGCATGTGCGAGGCCATCGTTACCGGTATGCAGGGTGAGCATCGCAGCAAGGTCGGCCGCGGGGGAGTGGCCGTGGTGCTCAAGCATTTGGCGGCGCAAGGCGAGGCTGTGGGTGGCCGCAACGGGCAGTCCGCCGTATTGGGCCCGCACGATCTTCACGAGATTCATCTGCCGCCGGTGGCCGCTGGCGTGCGTGCCGGTGCCTTGGGCTTTATGGCTGCCTACAACGATATCGATTCCGTGCCTTGTTGTGCCAACCCGTGGTTGCTCGAGGATTATCTGCGTGACCAGCTCGGTTTTGATGGCATCGTGATGGCCGATGGTCTGGCCGTGGACCGGCTTGAAGATATGGCCGGCTCCATTCCCGCTGCCGGACGCGCCGCACTGCTTGCCGGTGTGGATGTCTCCCTGTGGGATGAAGGATTCGCGCGCCTCGAAGAATATGTGGATGACGAACAGGTGGCGGCCGCCGTCGATACGGCATTGCGTCGTGTGCTGGAGCTCAAAGCCATGTTCGGTCTCTTGCCCGAAGATGGTGCCGATACCGCCGCAATTGCCATGCCAGATGCCGATGCCATCGCGCAGGCCACTGCGGATGGGCGTGAGCAGGCCAAGCGCATGGCCCGCGAGGCGATAACGCTGATTAATGATGGCCGCTCTGCCGTTACGCTCGACAGCATTCGGGGTGTGCTGACCGATGCCCAAGCCGGCCCTGTGATTGTCGCCGGCCCATTCGCCGACGATTTCGGCTGCTTCCTGGGCGATTACACCGCCCCTCTGCCCGCCGATGAGCAGTCAAGCATCTACCGGCAATTGGTGGCACGCCTTGGGAAAGACCGGGTTTGCTTGGCGGCCAAGCCGAGCGATGTGTCGGCCGATCGGTGGGCGAGTGCGGCAGCCGTGGTATTCGTATGCGGCAGCACCAGCGAACGCAGCTATGACAGTGAATTCGACGACAATGGTGCGGCAAAGGCCGTAGCCGAATACGGTGCCACCTGCGGTGAAGGCGTGGATTTGTCCGACATCCGTCTGCCTTGGCACCAGGATGAAATGCTGGACGAAGTCGTGGCATTGACCACCGCTCCGGTTGTTTCGGTGGTGGTGTGCGGCAGGGCGCATGTGCTGACTCATGTAATAGGTCAATCCGCCGTGACGATTTGGGTCGGATATGCTGGCCAGTATGGTCCGCAGGCCGTGGCTGATGTGCTGATTGACGGTGCCGGTTTGCCGGGCCGCCTTCCCGTAACGCTGCCTGCGCATCCCGCAGCCATTCCGGTTCGATACAACGACCGGCAAAGTGCCGCCCACGTATACAAGGATGCGGCGGAACCGGTATTGCGCGAGTTTGGCTACGGAGCCGGTTCTTTGGCTGGAGTGACGTTTAGTGGGATGCATGCCGATGCCGAATCCCGCGCGAATGAGGTGTTGGTGCAGGTGACGGCACATGCCGGCGACCATAAGACGGCCGGTTCGGGGAACCTCTTCGCACACGTCAGTGGCGGTCGTCGCATCCCACGCTTGGCAGTGCTGGTCGATTCCGTTGCCCTGACGCTTGAGGCGGGCGAAAGCCACGCGGTATCGTTCTCGGTACCCTTTGAACGGCTGATGGACGAAGCTGATGACAATGTGCGTGTGACGTTTGCCCTGACAGCCGCTTTGAATAACGATGATACCCGACATACAGACGACTGCGATACCAGCGTAAGCATCGTGATACATCGCTGACGATGTGCATGAGACAAGTCGGAGAGGGGTATGTTCCGTAAGTCTCATGACCTACTCATTGCGGCCGATATGGTCGGTGGGTGAGAGAAAAAGAGAATGTGGGATATGGCGTTGGTGAGATATCGCCGTATCCCGTGGGCTCAAACCGTCCTACCGGTTTGAGCCCCCGTCTACTCAAGCCGCATAGACGGTTGATTTCCGGCGTGAGTCGGAGGAAATCAAAGGAGATTATGGATGAGATTGTCATCAGGTGATCACGCTGGGCGTGCTTCTGCCCGGACTCGACACAGGAAATGGCTGCGGTCTGGCTTGGCAGCGGTGCTGTCGATGGCCACGCTGGCGGCATTGGCCGCACCGGCAAGCGCCACCGACACCATGCCGTGGGGAGGCCAGTATGCCGATACCAGCCATCCGGAGCAGTCTGCGGGAGCCAACCAGCCATATCAGCATGGCTATACCGGTCTGGATATTCTGAACTGGAACCCGGACGCGGATAAGGACTCGGAATACCTGCGCTCCCGTGTACCGTTGCAGACCCGCATCGCCGCCAACGCCGCGACGCAGAAAGACCCGAACCTGCCGGCCGATACGGAGATGTTCAACCTTGCTGGCGACTACGGCAACGCGTTCTTCGAGTCGTTCCACGACAACAACGTGTTCTCGCAGTACCTGTTCAACTACTGGCAGTACACGGATTATTACGGTACCTGGCATGGTCAGCCGACTGCGAACGTGCCAAAGAGCCTCTACGACGAGAAGGCCCAGTCTGACTGGACTCAGAAATGGTTTGAGTTCGGTACGTTGAATCTGCCGAATGCCGCATATACCAATGTCGCGCACAAGAATGGCGCGAAGTCGATTGCGACGATCTTCTATTCTGGCAACGACCGAGGAGAACAGACCTATAAGGACCTGCTTCAAGGCAAGCGTGCCGACGGCACCTATCCGGTGGCTGACAAGCTGGTGGAGATTGCCAAGTACTATGGTTTTGATGGTTACTTCGTTAACCAGGAATCCAGTGTGAATTCTGCTGATGTGCCGGCCTACCAAGACTTCATGAAGCAGATCATCGATCAGGGCATTTATATCCAGTGGTACGACTCCGCCACATACCCGAATGGCGGCGTCAGCTATCAAAACATGTTCAACGATGCCAATTCGCCGTGGGTGCAGGATCCGAACAAGGGTAAAATCTCTGATTCGATCTTCCTGAACTACTGGTTCAGCGGCAACATGCTACAAGATTCAGCTGATCACGCCAAGAGCCTTGGCATTGATCCGAAGTACGCGGTATTCGCGGGTATCGAGGCCGGACAGAAGAAATTTGGTAGCATCGCCAGCAACGCGAATTATATGAATGTCAACCTTGACGCTGACGGCAAGCCCTATGTGAGCCTTGCGGCACTTGGCACCGATTTCGTCTCCCACGAGTTGGGTGACGACAAGAAGGTCTACCCGAAGTATCAGAACCAGGTATTCGACCGCGAACGCCGTCTGTGGACTGGTTCGTCCACCGGTGAGAAGGGCACGACGGATATATCTGATCCGTATATTGATGATGGTACGAGCAGCGATAGCTGGAAGGGTTTCGCTTCGCAGATCGCCGAGCGCTCCGTCATCGGCGGTCCGGTCTTCTCCACATCGTTCAACACCGGTCATGGTCTCGAATGGCGAGACAACGGCGAACAGACCAGCAACCAGCAGTGGGGCAATATCAACCTCCAAGACATTCTGCCGACATGGCAGTGGTGGATTGATGCCGATTCCGACCCGCTGCAAGCCGACTTCGACTATGGCAAGAAATATGAAGCGGCACCACGCTTTAACTACACCAAGGTCGGCGGCTACGAAGGCGGCGATTCGCTGGTGTTGAGCGGCAAGCTGTCCAGCGACAACACCGTCCGTCTCTACAAGACCGACCTGGATGTCGCTGCCGGCTCCAAGATTGACCTGACCTACAACAAGCTCAACAGCGACGATTCCAAGCTGCAACTCGGCCTCATTTTCGCCGACGACACCAAGACTATAGTGCCGGTGGACATGGCAGACGGTGGGGCAAGCAACGGCTGGAAGACCGCAACTGTAGACCTCTCTCAGTACGCGGGTAAGAAGATCGCCACCCTGGGCCTGATCGTCAAGGCCGGGGCGAACCCAATCGACACTTACCAGGTGAACATCGGCAAGATTACCGTCACCGACGGTGCTGTCTACACGCCGGCTGCTCCGACGAACTTCCAAGTGGAACGCGCCTACGCGGACTCCGACGAACTGACCGTCAAGTGGGATCTCGCCGATTACTCTACTGCCAAGAACTACCTGCTCTACTTGGACAACACCTTCCTCGGTGGCCGTTACGACGACACCCTGTACGTCAAGCACCTGCCTGCCAAGACCGGCACGCTGAAGCTGTACGCCGTGGGTGCGGACGGTTCGCGCTCGCTGGCCGCCGAAGCGCCGCTGAACGAAGCAGCGGCCGTGTCTGGCGTGAAAGTCGAACCCGGCAAGGATGGTAACGTCAAGGTCTCCTGGACCAATCCGCAGGTATCCGGCGAGAAGACCGTGACCGTCAAGTCTGACAATGGTTCGTGGCGTTACGCCGCGCAGCCGTACTCCCAGACCGTCAAGGTCTCTGCCGATAAGAGCGAAGCGACGATTCCGAATGCGCCGGTTGACGGTTCCCGCTATGTGGTGACCGTCGATAACGCAGGCGGCACTACCGCCACGGCAACAGGTGTATTTGCCGATGCCGCCATTGAGCCGTATCCGGCTTGCTCGGTGACATGGAATGGCGATAGAGTCACTCTGGTCCGTCCGGAGACTCAAGACTGGCGCTACCTCTACATGACCGAGAAGTGGACTGACGAGAACGGTGAAAAGCAGGAGAAGCAGCTGGGTGCCAATTACACCTACTCGCAGAGCACTCCGCCAATCACCGGCATCATCCGTGGTCGCACTACGCCGAGCTCTTACACCAAGTCCATCCCCTCTGGCCATGAACTGTGGGTGCAGGTCGAGGATTACAACGGCAACAAGACCGAACCGGTGAAGATTCAGACCGCCGACGAACTGGCCAAGTGCACGGTCTCTGACCCGACTCAGCCGGATGCCAAGGAGTCCACACTGACCGCCGTTGACGGCTCGGCCGTGGCCGACGGCAAGGCTACACGTACGATTCAGGCAACGGTCAAGGATTCGTTCGGCAATCCGCTGACCAACGCCGAGGTGGCGTTTACGCTGCCCGAGGGTGTCACGGCCGTTGACGGCAACGCCACTGTCAAGACTGATGCCGCTGGCGTGGCTTCACTGAACGTCGTGTCCACGAAGGTGGGCAAGTACACGGTGAAGGCCGCACTGGGCGACAAGTCCATCGGTGAGGGTGTCGCCATCGAATTCACCAAGGTCGCGGCGACCCCGAACAAGCCCGGCCAGCCGGACAAGCCGAATAAGCCCGGCGACAACAAGCCTGGCCAGAACAACAACAAGAACAATGATAAGAATGGCGCATCGGACTCTTCGCTGAGTAAGACGGGCTCTTCGATTATTGCGATTGTGACTGCCGCAGTGGTGTTGCTCGGAGCGGGCACGGTGGTGCTTCGTGCTCGTAGCAAGATGGAATAGTTTCGCTGCGTATGCGGGTGCGTTGATACCCGTGCCTTAAGCGGGATATGGGGTGGTTGTCCCTGTAGACACCCCCTATATCCCGCTTTTTATATCCGAACATATGCTGAGACCCATAGACTAAAACGTTTTAGTTGTTGATATCATAGGTATTAGAACACAGCTGATTACATGCGGCCCAAAGTGGGAAATAATCTGTTGTAGCGTGGTATTCGCAGCGTGGCTGCAAGGAGGATTATTCATGGGATTTGCTCGCGAGGCATCACCATCGTCCACAGGCACGCAGCGTGTGAGCTTAAAAGACATCGCGGATGAGTTGGGCATTTCGCAAACCGCGGTGTCCTTTGCCATCAACGATCGGCCTGGTGTTTCCGCGGAAACCAAACGACGAGTCAAGGAGGCTGCGGCCAAACTTGGGTGGACGCCGGTCTATGCCGCGCAAGCGTTGGGCTCGTCGAAAACCATGACCATAGGCTTTGCCCCCGCACGCTCCGCACAGGGACTCACGGACGAAACCTTCATGTTGCACTTCATGGCCGGTGTGCATACCTCGCTCAGCCCTAAGGGATACGGCTTGCTGTATCCCTTGCCGTTCGCTGAACGAGGAGATGAGCGTCTACAGGGACTGGGCGTCACGCAAGCGTGTGGACGGGGTGATTCTGGTTGATCTGCGAGCCGACGATCCACGCCCGAAACTGCTGAAGGAACTGGGTGTGCGTGCGGTTCTGGCCGGTGGCCCTGATCCGAACAATTATGTACCGTCGCTGTCCATCGATGATTCGCGCACCATGGGCACCGTGCTTGAACATCTGTCGTCACTGGGGCACCGCCGTATCGCCTATCTGTCCGGCGATTCCAATCTCGATTATTCGCAGGGGCGTGTGTCGGCGTTTCGGTCGTTCGCAAAACGGCGCAAACTGGAATCCATCAACATCGAGTTCACGAATTTCGATGCCGAGCAGGCCGCGATGCTTACGCTGGAGATGTTGCGTTCGCCGAAGCCTCCTACTGCATTCATCTACGAGACGGAAATTCTTGCCGCGGCCAGTCTGCATGCCATGGCCGAAGCATATACCACCGGGCAACTGAAAACAGGGGAGGGGCAATCTGCGGGTTATCCGAACGGGTTGCCCGCTATTGTCAGCTTTGAAGACAGCTTTATTTGTGAGGCAGCGTACCCGTCGATTACCTCAGCGCATCGTGACGCCAGTGAATACGGTGCCAAAGTGGCGAAACTGCTGCTCAAAGTGCTCGCCGGCGAACAGGTGAGCGGCAACCGTCGAATCCTCACCCCGAAACTGGTGGTCAGGGACAGCACGGCCAAACCCTGTAACTCCTGTGGAATATAGAAACCACCGATTCTGAGTCAGCACTTCCAATCCATACGACGTTGGCCCTCGTTATCAAGCGGGGGCCAACGTCGTTGAAGGAGGAGATAAGAAGGCTAAGATATTGCCGGTCAGGCCGCGTTCTTGACCGCGGTGGCGATGGACACGGCCGGGTCGAGGAACGGAATCAGCGTGGACTGGAAGGCGTGGTACAGGTCGGACTTGCCCGGCCAGACCGTGCCGATCACGTGGTTGTTCTTGTCGAGCTGGTGGAACCAGGAGCCGCTCTCGTGGTCGATGACATGTTCGTCGACATACTGGGCGAACGTGGCATACCAGTTGGCGTACATCTCCTCGCCGGTGGCCGCGTACAGCGTGGCGGAAGTGTTCAACGATTCGGCCAGCGTCCAATGCATGCGATCGGTGACCACGGGCTTGCCGTTCCAGTCGGTCGTGTAGGCGAGTCCCACGGTGCCGTCGGCGTTCCATGCGTCGGCCACGGCACGCGCGAACAGGTGTTCGGCGGCGTCGACGTACGGCTGTGCTCCGTCAAGGTTGGCAAAGGAGCTCAACGCCCACTGCGTGATCAGGCGGGCCCATTCGATGCCGTGACCCGGCGTGGCGCCGTACGGCTTGAACTGATCATCCTTCTTGTCGACGTTGCATTCGAGGTCCAGCGACCAATCGGACTTGAAATGTTCGGGGATGCGCCACTCGTTGTGCTTCGCCCAGCCGATCACATGATCGATGATGCGTCCGGCGCGTACTCGATAGGCGTTGTCTCCTGTGGCATCCGCCACGGCTAGGAATGCCTCGGTGGTGTGCATGTTGGCGTTGAGACCGCGATACGGGTCGAGCTCGGTGAATTCGGTGTTCCAGGTATCGACGGCCAAACCGATTTCGTCATTCCAGAAATGCTTGTCATACGTGGCAAGCGCCTCGTCAAGCAGTTCCTTGGCGCCGGGCCGTCCGGCCAGCAGGGCAGAGGATGCGGCGAGTA
>OGPK01002198.1_pt1 | contig 13123 bp, 10 predicted proteins | sample 1552921 | NCBI WGS metagenome assembly OGPK01 (sample SAMEA2580264, study PRJEB22360) | human gut metagenome | biome: human gut; feature: human-associated habitat; material: faeces | place: Denmark | collected 2008/2010 | reverse complement strand
CCGCACCTCGCTCGCCGTATCGGCACTTAGAATTATGCGGTATTGCCCTTATAATGTTTGTTGCACGTTATAAAATGTTTTGCAGGGAACGGTCTTGACCGTTCCGGGCCTTGCGGCAAATGTGTTTTACGTTTTCCCTCGCAAATCTTGTTGGCTCTGCTCCCTCAATTTTCCCTCTTGCCAAGGGGCATAGAATACGATATAATAGAAAATAATTGTGCGGATTTATGCCCCTGTGGGATGGGCGGTGACGCACGGCAAATCAGGCGGCGCGGTATAGGCGCTGCCTATAGTTCGCCGCAACTGCGGTCACTGAAAAGGAGCGTCATCATGAAAGGTATCATCCTCGCCGGCGGTGCTGGTACCCGCCTGTACCCGCTGACCATGGTCACATCCAAGCAGCTTCTGCCTGTGTATGATAAGCCCATGATCTATTACCCGCTGTCTACCCTGATGCTGGCAGGCATCCAGGATATCCTGATCATTTCCACCCCAACCGATACACCGCGCTTTGAAGCGCTGCTGGGGGATGGCAGCCAGTACGGCCTGCACCTGCAATATAAAGTGCAGCCCTCCCCGGACGGTCTGGCACAGGCCTTTATCCTGGGTGAAGAGTTTATTAACGGTGAACCCTGCGCTATGGTGCTGGGCGATAATATTTTCTACGGCGCAGGTTTCTCCAAGCGGCTCAAGTCCGCTGCCGCCAACGCCGAAGCCGGCCGCAGCACTGTGTTCGGCTACTATGTCACCGATCCCGAACGCTTCGGTGTGGTGGCATTTGACGAAAATGGCCAGGCAACTTCCATTGAAGAAAAGCCCGCACAGCCCAAGAGCAACTATGCGGTTACCGGTCTGTATTTTTACAGCAAAGATGTGTGCGAAAAGGCAAAACAGGTAAAGCCCAGCGCCCGCGGCGAACTGGAAATTACCACCCTGAATGAGATGTACCTGCAGGAAGGCAAGCTGGATGTGCAGCTGCTGGGCCGCGGTTATGCCTGGCTGGATACCGGTACGATGGACAGCCTGGTGGAAGCCGCCGACTTTGTGCGCATGATCGAACAGCGCCAGGGTATCAAGATCTCCGCCCCGGAAGAGATCGCCTATAAATACGGCTGGATCAACCGCGGCAAACTGTTGGAAAGCGCCGAGCGCTATGGCAAAAGCCCCTATGGCCAGCATCTGCGCAATGTTGCCGATGACCGCCTGAAATATTGATGCGGTATAAAGAAAGAGGCACAAGATGAAAATTCTGATTACCGGCTGCCATGGACAGCTTGGAACCGAGCTGCAAAAACAGCTGGCTGATGAAGAATGCGCCCTTGGCCCGCTGCCGGAGCGCCTGCGCAAAGCAACGGTGATCGCCGTTGATGTGGATGAGCTGGATATTACCGACCGCGAAGCCACTGTGACCTATATCCGCCGCATCCAGCCGGATACCGTCATCAACTGCGCTGCTTTTACCAACGTGGATGGCTGCGAAACCAACCGCGATGCCGCTTACCGCGTCAACGCCCTTGGCCCGCGCAACCTGGCATTGGCATGCGAAAAGATCAATGCCCGCCTGATCCATATTTCTACCGACTATGTATTCTCCGGTACAGCCAACGGCGGTGTGGCGTTGGATGAAAGTGCCCTGCCCGCCCCCATTTCGGCCTACGGCCAGACCAAGCTGCTGGGCGAAACCTATGTGCAGCAGTTCTGCCGCCGCCACTTCATCGTGCGCACGGCTTGGCTGTACAGCTATTACGGCAAAAACTTTGTCAAAACTATGGTCAACCTGGCCAAAACGCATGACACCCTGAATGTTGTCAACGACCAGCTGGGCAACCCCACCAATGCGGTGGATCTGGCCTACCATATCTTAAAGCTGGCCGTCAGCCATGATTACGGCATTTACCACTGCACCGGCAGCGGCATTTGCAGCTGGTATGATTTCGCATCCGAGATCATCCGCCTGTCCGGCCTGCCGTGCACCGTAAAGCCCGTTACCAGCGCACAATATAAAGAGATGAACCCCAAATCCGCAGACCGCCCGGCATGGAGCGCACTGGAAAACCGCGCCCTGCGGTGCAGTGTCGGCGATGACATGCGCGACTGGAAAGATGCAATTCAGGACTTTTTCAATAATTGGGATGGTAAATAAATGAAAACTTATCTTGTTACCGGCTGTGCCGGTTTTATTGGCTCCAACTTTGTCCACTATATGCTGGAAAAATACCAGGATATCCGCCTGGTCAACCTGGATAAGCTGACCTATGCCGGCAACCTGGAAAACCTGGAAGATATCAAGGACGATGCCCGCCATATCTTCGTCAAGGGTGATATCTGCGATAAGGCTCTTGTCACTGACCTGATCGCCAAATATGACCCGGATTACGTCATCAACTTTGCTGCCGAAAGCCACGTTGACCGCAGCATCCGCAACCCGGAAATTTTTGTTGAGTCCAATGTTCTGGGCACCGTTAACCTGCTGCAGTGCTGCAAGGATGCCTGGTACGATGCCGACGCCAAGACCTGGAAGGAAGGCAAAAAGTACCTGCAGGTTTCCACCGATGAAGTATACGGTGCCCTGGGCGCCGAGGGCTACTTTATGGAAACGACCCCGCTGTGCCCGCACAGCCCGTACTCCGCCTCCAAAGCCAGCGCCGATATGTTCGTGAAAGCATTCCATGATACCTATGGCATGCCCATCAACATCACCCGCTGCTCCAACAACTATGGTCCGTATCAGTTCCCCGAAAAGCTGATTCCGCTGCTCATCAACAACGCCAAGCACCACAAGACCCTGCCGGTTTACGGCGATGGTATGCAGATCCGTGACTGGCTGTATGTCATGGATCACTGCAAAGCCATTGATATGGTTGCCAACGGCGGCAAGGACGGCGAAGTTTACAATGTCGGCGGCCATAACGAGCGCCCCAACATCTTCATCGTCAAGACTGTCATCGAGCAGCTGCATGACCGCCTGAAGGATGAGGGTATCAGCGAAGAGCTGATCAAGCACGTGGCGGACCGCCTGGGCCATGACCGCCGTTACGGCATTGACCCCACCAAGATCAAGAACGATCTTGGCTGGTACCCCGAAACCCCGTTCGAGAAGGGCATTGTGCTGACCATTGACTGGTACCTGGCCCACGAAGAGTGGATGAACCACGTGACCAGCGGCAACTACCAGAAGTATTACGAGCAGATGTACAAAAACAAGTAATGCTGCCGCACATTTGTTAAATTCTGCAAAACACCCCGCCGCCGCTTTGCAAAGCGGCGGCGTTTGTGGTATACTAGTTCTGCTGTTTGTGACAGCAGAACAAAGAATAGTGAATAAAGAATAAATAATAATGAAGGTGAATCGCCGTGCCTGCGGCACAGCTTATAAAAATTAGGCGCTGCTTTTGGTAAGCAATCAAGCCTAACCCAGCGTGCGGAGCCTATTTTAATCATGCGCGCACGGCGCGCATACCACCATTATTCTTTATTATTTTTTAATTATTATTTTACTTGATTGATCTTGAGGTTTTTTTGAATGGCAATTTCCAGAGAAGAACAACTGCGCAATAACCGCCGCTTTTCACGCCAGATCGTGGGTGCAGTGGCAATCGTATTGATTATCATTGGTCTGTTTACCGTATTAAGCTGGGTGGTTGGCGTGCTGCGCAGCGCGTTGGATGATACCGAACGCCGCCAGAGCTATGCCGACCGTCTGTACGGTCTTGTCATGTTTGACACTATGCCGTTTGACGATGTGAGCAAGGTGGATCAGTCGGAGTTTTTACAGGCTGCCATCTGGGGCGCCGTGTACCAGATCCAAAAGCGGGATAACGGCCTGAGCGACTATGAGCGCGACAGCGAAACCGGCTCCATCATTCTGCCCAAACTGGAAGTTGACACCTACCTGACCAACCTGCTTGGCCCGGATTACAAGATCACCGATGGCTCTTTCCAGACCGAAGAGTTCAATTATACCTATGACGAGGAAAAGCAGGGCTATCTGGTTCCTGTTACCAGCATGGTGGCTATGTATACCCCGGAAGTGGAAAAGATTTCCACCCAGAGCGGCAAGACCTATGTGACGGTTGGCTATATCCCCACCATCAACAATAGCTCCAGCGGCGAGATCAACCTGACCGCCCCCACGGAGCCGACCAAGTATATGGACTATGTGTTCACCCGCGGCGAGGGCCGTAAGTGGTATCTGAGTGCATTGCAGGAAAGCGATATGCAGCCCGAAGTGTCTGCTTCGACCGCAGCCCCGACTACCAATTCCGGTGACCCGCAGGAGTTGGTGCAGAACAACCTGGATTCCACCGTGGCCGATACCGGCAATCCCACAGGTGATACCGCCAACGGCACCGCTGAACCGGACAGCACGGCGGACGACCAGACCGATGCCCAGAGCGAACCTGAAGCTGATACCGGGGATACCGGTGGGGATACGCAGGATAGTTCAGGTACGGAATAAGCTCCTGCTGACAAAACGATAATTTTGATGAAGCTGCACAGCCCAAACGCTGTGCAGCTTTTTGTATGGTAGGGCGGGGTCACCCGCCCCCACTGAAGGCGGCCCGACCGTACAATAAAAATGTGTGATATACCTTGCCCCACAGTAGGGGAGCAGCGTCCCCGACACCGCAGACAAACCTTACGGCAAATCTCATTATGGCAGATGTGCCAAAGCTCCGGAATGGTCAAGACGGCTCCCTACAGAGCAAGGTATCATGTGTACCAAACAGAAAAATGACCGGTGGAACAGCCAGCCCTCTGGCCGCCGCAGAGAAACGCTGCCAATGCATAAAACATGCCGCCGCGCAGTTATACTACCCCTCCACAACATCAGCTCAACAACAAAAATGACAAAACAGACGGCAGAAGACCGTGCTTTTTTGATTGACAAAACAAGCGCGGCGTGATAATATGATAGCTGTACATTGCCCTGTATTTTTAACGTTGAACAGATGTTAAATACTTGTGCAATGGCAACACGGAAAAGTAGGAGAACATAGCATGAGACGGACTTTGGCAGCGCCGGGCCTTGCAGCTGTGCTGGGTATGGCATTGCTGCTGACCGCCTGCGGTAAAACAAACGCACATAACAATACGGCAGGCGAAACGGTCAGCACGGCACTGTTTGACTTTTCCATTACGGATGTCAGCCTGGTGGAAAGCTACCCCGGCATTGATATCCCGGATGGCGAATGCCTGGTGCGCATGCGCCTGAACATCAAGAACACCAGCAGCCAGACCTACACGATGTTCCTGCAGGATTTCCAAATCCAGTGGGGCGAGGGCGACAGCGATTACGGCACCTGCCTGAACGCAGTGGATGATACCATGATGCCGTATGCTTATGAGCTGACCCCCGGCCAGGAGCGCAGCGACTGGCTGATGGCTGAAATCCCCGATGGCAGCACCAGCTGCACCATTGCGTATCAGGAATACAAGACCGATGGCAGCAAAGGCGATGCCTACTTTGTGGAGGCAGCTCTGTGAGCCAGCAGTCGCGCATTCTTGCAGGGGTGTTTTGCTCCGGTATGGCGGCGGCGTTGATTGCTATGGCGGCACTGCAACTGCCCAACTGGCTGCAGCAGCGCAAGATGGTGAGCGAGAGCCCGCCGGTGGTGCAGACTGCAGAACCAGAGCAGACGCCGGAGCCGCAGGTTACCGCGGCCCCCACCGTGCAGCCCGCCGTTACCCCGGAACCGCGGGATTTTACCGCACTGCTGGAGCGTAACCCCGAAGTGATTGGCTGGATCAAGATCGATGATACCGATGTTGACCTGCCGGTGATGCAAAGAGAAGGGGACAACAGCTGGTACTTAAAGCACGACCTGGATGGCAACTGGGATGACCTGGGCCTGCCGTACCTGGATTATGAGTGCGATATCCAGAAAAGCCGCCATTTGATCCTGTACGGCCACAACATGGGCGTGGGGGATACGGTGCGGTTTTCCAGCCTACAAAATTACCGCGAGCCGGAATATTATCAGGAACACCCGGTCATTGAGCTGGACAGCCTGAACGGTGGCCAGTACTACAAGATCGTGGCAGTTTATGCAATTACCACGCGCGAAAGCGATGGCGATGTGTTCCACTTTAACCAGTATGTGAACTTTGCCGATGATGCGGCAGAGCAGGAATACCTGGATGAAGTGGCCAAGCGCGCGTTTTATACCACGGGCGATTATGCCCGCGCAGACGAACGGCTTTTGACATTGTGTACCTGTACCTATGAAATGTCGGATGCCCGCCTGCTGATTATGGCACGCCCGCTGCGGGACGGGGAAACGCTGACGGCGGATGAAGTTATCATCAATCCGGACCCGCTGCTTCCAGCCCGCTGGCCGGCTGGGGCGTAAAATCTTTATTTGAATTCTGGGCACAAAGGCAACAGCAATCCGTACCTTTGCGTTTGGGATATAATTTTGGAAAGGGAGTAAAAATTATGCAAAAGACGAGCAGGTTTTCGCGTCTGCTTACGCTGGTTACGGCTGTTGCCTTGGCAGTTTGTCTGCCTGTATCGGCGTATGCAGAAACCGAGACCACCGAGGAAGCTGCTGCACCCGCAGTAGTGGAGGAGGCTGCACAGGACAACACCGCTGACGAAGCTGCAAGCGAAGACAGCGCTTCCTGTGTGCGCGTGGTGGATGTTACCATTTTTATGGACATCACCAAGGGACATTTCGAGAGCGATCCCGACAATGTTGCCCTGAATTATCTGAACCGTGCCGAGTTTGAGGAGACTCCGATCACTCTGCCCACCGTTATCGCAAACGAGGGCTGGGAGTTCAAAGGCTGGGACGTTTGGGGCAAAGAGCACTTTGTCCTGGGCGCCGATGCTACTGAACTGGGCACCAGCGGCCTTGGTGCATTCCCGGTTGGCAGCCTGGTAGGCGGTATCTACCTGTACCCCATCTTTATGGAAGCTCCGAAGCCGGTTGAGCCTACTCCGACCACTCCGGTCGAGCCTACCCCGACCACTCCGGTTGAGCCTACCCCGACCACTCCGGTTGAACCTACCCCGACCACTCCGGTCGAGCCTACCCCGACCACTCCGGTCGAGCCTACTCCGACCACTCCGGTCGAGCCTACTCCGACCACTCCGGTCGTGACCCCGACCACTCCGGTTACCCCGGAGACCACTCCGACCAATACTCCGGCTGAGGAACCCAATACCCCGGACAATACTCCGACCAACACCCCGGATGTTACCAAGTCCAACACCCCCGCTGATAACTCCAGCAAGATCATCCCGCAGACCGGCGTTTCCAGCAGCAACAGCAACTCTGTTGCAGGTCTGGCCATCGTTCTGGTTGCCGCACTGGGCGGCGCTGCCGCTTACCTGTTCATCAACCGCAAGAAGCTGAACTGATAAGTGTAAAGTGATAGAGCTTTGAATTATTTAAAAACAGCCTTCGGCATTTGCCGAAGGCTGTTTTTGTGGTTGAGTAGCTTGAGCGAGCGACAACCACCAGCTAAGCTGGTGGAATAAAAACGGCTTTAGCCCTAGACAAAGAGAAACCTCCCCGTAGAATAGAGTGTGGGTTTGCCAACCACATTCTAGGAACAGAGAGGTTTATCTTTGAAATGAAAAATAACAAAGACGTAGATAGTTTAAGCCATACGACATGGAGATGTCAATACCATGTAGTGTTTGCACCGAAATATCGGAGAATGGTGATGTTGCAAATCCGAAAGTGTACAACGGCGTGATGAGAAAACTAGAAAGGCTACAAAATGAGTGGGTTTTTGGAAACTGTAATTAAGGCTGACGCTGGGCATGTTTGGCGCGTGCTAGATGAATTTATGGATGCGCTAAAAGAAACAAAACCGGACGTGTATAGGGATTTGGTGCACGACTTGCAAAGAAAATAGGCAAATGTGTACTAAAGTGTGTACTTACAAAAGAAAACACCGTAGATTTTAACGAATCTACGGTGTTTTCTATGGTGCGCGGTACAGGACTCGAACCTGTGACCTCCTGCACGTCAAGCAGATGCTCTACCAGCTGAGCTAACCGCGCATGTCCTTGCGACTTGTATACTATACCAAATCCAAACAGAAAAAGCAAGCCCTTTTTTCGAAAAAAATGAAAAAATTCAGAAAATACATGAAATAGAACGCACCACCGCAAAAGAATTTTGCAAATGCGGAAGGGCTTTTTCTTGCCGCATACACGGCTTTGTGGTATACTGATACAGTTAAATGGGGATAGTGCACCCTTTTGCCGGTGCGGCGTTTCCTGAATAGATTCAAACACAGGAAAAGGGGATACTATGCGGGTTTTGGGCATCGACCCCGGCTATGCGATCGTGGGCTGGGGCGTTGTGGAATATGCAGGCAACCGTTTTGCGCCCATCGCTTACGGCGCAGTGTGTACCGATAAGGACACGCCGTTTGAACAGCGCCTGATTGAAATTTATGACGGCATCAAGGATATCTGTACCCGCTATCAGCCGGAAGCACTCTCCATTGAAAAGCTGTACTACCAGCATAACCAGACGACCGTCATCGGCGTGGCGGAAGCCCGCGGGGTGATTTTGCTGGCTGCCGCGCAGTGCGGCGTACCAATTTATGAGTACACCCCCATGCAGGTCAAGCAGGCTGTGACCGGGTATGGCAAGGCGGTAAAAAAGCAGATCCAGGAAATGACCCGCATCATGCTGCACCTGCAAACCATCCCCAAGCCGGACGATACAGCGGACGCCCTCGCCATGGCCGTAGCGCACTGTCACTGCTCCCGCAGCCGCCTGATGGGCACCGCCCCAAGATAAGGGCCGCAGGGCAAATAACCCGGCGCACGGCAACATAGAATCATAATGGTGTAAGAGCATATTTTAGATATATCTTGGATAAGAAATAGGAACGAACGATGATTTATTCGCTGACCGGAAAAATCTTAAAGAAAACACTGGATACCGTGGTCATCAGCTGCGCTGGTGTGGGCTATGCGGTGCAGGTGCCCTTGACCACAGCCGAAAGCCTGCCTGCCCCCGGGCGGGAAGGCACGGTGTATACTGTGATGAACGTGACCGAAAACGATGTTTCGCTGTACGGCTTTGCCACCGAGGAGCAGCGCAGCTGCTTCAAGATGCTGACCAGCGTGAGCGGCGTTGGCCCCAAGGCCGGGCTGGCCATTTTGTCCATCATGACGCCGGAGCGTGTGGCACTGGCGGCGTCCAGCGGGGACCACAAGGCGTTTACCAAGGCGAACGGCGTTGGCCCCAAGCTGGCCCAGCGTATTGCTCTGGAACTGAAAGACAAAGTGGGTAAGGGCCTGGCGGACGGCACTGGCTTTGGCGGCGGGGCCGCCGCAGCAGCGCCTGCTCCGTCCAGCGCACCCGCCCAGGCTGTGGCCGCGCTGGTGGCGCTGGGGTACAACACCTCAGATGCTGCTGCGGCTGTGGCCCGCATTGACGAAACCCTGCCGGTGCAGGATATTATCAAAATTGCACTGCGCGGGCTTTCGCGTGCGTAAAGGAGTGACCTGAATGAGCCAAAATACGGAATATACGGTGGACCCCAGCCGCCTGGTCAGCCCGGACGCCGCCCCGGCCGATGCCGCCGAGGAAGTCAGCCTGCGCCCCAAAACGCTGGATGATTATATCGGTCAGGAAAAGGCCAAAAACAATCTGCGCATTTACCTGCGCGCCGCCCAGCAGCGCGGGGAACCGATGGACCATATTCTGCTGTACGGCCCGCCGGGCCTTGGCAAAACAACGTTGGCCGGCATTGTGGCGCAGGAGATGGGCGTGCAGATCCGCATTACCTCCGGCCCGGCCATCGAAAAGCCCGGCGATCTTGCCGCTCTGCTGACCAATTTGCAGGAGGGTGATATCCTGTTCATTGATGAGATCCATCGCCTTTCCCGCCAGGTGGAAGAAGTGTTGTACCCCGCACTGGAGGATTACGCGCTGGATATCATGATCGGCAAGGGCCCCAGCGCCCAAAGCATCCGCATCAACCTGCCGCGGTTCACCCTGGTGGGTGCAACCACCCGCGCGGGCCAGCTGACCGGGCCCCTGCGTGACCGCTTTGGCATTCTGCTCAAGCTGGAACCCTACAGCCCGGATGAACTGGCTACCATCATCATGCGCAGCGCAGGCATTTTGAATATCCCCATCGACCGCCCCGGTGCGCTGGAGCTGGCCAAATGCGCCCGCGGCACCCCGCGTATTGCAAACCGCCTGCTCAAGCGCGTGCGTGACTTTGCCACCGTGGAGGGCGATGGGGCAATCGACGGCCCCACTGCTGTGGCAGCCCGCCGCCAGATGGATATTGACGAGCTGGGCCTGGATGAACTGGACCGCAGCGTGCTGCGTGCCATCATTGAGCTGTACGGCGGCGGTCCGGTGGGCCTAGATACCCTGGCGGCCAACCTTGGTGAGGAAAGTGTAACACTGGAAGATGTGTGCGAACCCTACCTGATGCAGATGGGTATGCTGACCCGCACCCCCCGCGGCCGCTGCGTGACCCGCCTGGCCTATGAGCATCTGAACATGCCCGTCCCCAAACACCTGCGCGCCGAAGACGCCGACGAGGTGGATGGGCAGCAGAGAATGTATTAAACAGGTACGAGTTAGGAGTTTTTTGGCAGGGCAGGGCCGCAGGCCTTATTTTGAGCGGTGCGCAGCACCGCGGTCCACCAAAATTATTCTTTATTCATTATAGTTCAATGTGTTGACTTTGATAGATGGAAAGGACTTGACGATATGGGTAAATTGTTTGGTACCGATGGTGTCCGCGGTGTGGCGGGCAAAGACCTGACTTGTGAATTGGCCCTGCAGATCGGCCGCGCAACTGCCGCAGAGCTGACCAGTCTGGACGGCCACCGTCCCCGTATTCTGATTGGCAAAGATACCCGTGTTTCCGGCGATATGCTGGAATGCACCCTGGCTGCCGGTTTGTGCAGCGTTGGCGCAGACGTTGACCTGCTGGGTGTGATCCCCACCCCCGGCGTGGCCTATCTGGTGCGCAAATACGGCGCAGACGCCGGTATTGTGATCTCCGCGTCCCACAACCCGATGGAGTTCAACGGCATCAAGATTTTCAAGGGCGATGGCTACAAGCTGCCCGATGAAGTAGAAAACCGCATTGAGGCTCATATCTTCAAAAACTGCGAGGATATCAAGATCTGTGATGGTGCCGAGATCGGCCGCGTTCACCGCCTGGATACCGCTGTGGATGACTATGTGGATGCTCTGGAGCAGCACATTGATGCAGATCTTTCCGGCCTGAATGTGCTGTTTGACTGCGCCAATGGTGCTTCTGCCAAGGTGGCGCAGAAACTGTTCCCCCGCCTGGGCTGCCAGTGCAGCTTTACCGGCACGCTGGATGACGGCGTTTCCGTCAACGATGGCTGCGGCTCCACCCACCTGGACCGGCTGGAAAAGAAGGTCGTGGAAGGCGGCTTTGACTGCGGCATTGCCTTTGACGGCGATGCAGACCGCTGCCTGGCCTGCGATGAAAAGGGCGCAGAGATCGACGGCGACAAGATCATTGCGCTGGTTGCCAAGGATATGAAAGACCGCGGCCGCCTGGACGGAAATACCGCCGTGGTGACGGTTATGTCCAACCTGGGCTTTATGAAGTATATGCAGTCCATTGGCATTGACACCGCCCGCACCGCTGTAGGCGACCGCTACGTGCTGGAAGAGATGCGCGCCCGCGGTTATGCCATCGGCGGCGAGCAGAGCGGCCATGTTATTTTCCTGCACCACTCCACCACCGGCGACGGCGAGTTGACCGCAGGCAAGCTGCTGAAGCTGCTGGCCCGCAAGCACCGCGAAGAGGGTACCAAGATGAGCGAGCTGAACGCCGTTTACACCAAGTTCCCGCAGGTGCTCATCAACCTGACTGCCGACAAGGAGCAGAAGCAGGCTTATAAAGAAGATGAATACATTGCCGGCTTTATTGAGAGCCAGCAGCAGAACCTGATGGGCATGGGCCGCGTGCTGGTGCGTGTTTCCGGCACCGAGCCCAAGATCCGCGTGATGGTGGAAGGCGAGGATATGGAAGCCATCCAGTCCAGCGCAGAGCGCATTGCCGATATGATCCGCCAGCGTATTCCGGGGGTGTGCTGATGCGCCCCGCCGATACCTGGGTCGATTACGAGCTGATCGACGCAACGAATCATAACCGCCTGGAACGCTGGGGCAAAACGCTGCTCATCCGCCCCGACCCGCAGATCATCTGGAAAAACGAGGAAGTCAGCCCCCTGTGGGCCAGGGCAGACGCCATCTATTACCGTTCCGCCAAGGGCGGCGGCCAGTGGGACTATCACAAAAAGCTGCCCCAGAAGTGGAACATCAAATGGCAGGACCTGACGCTGATCGTCAGCCCCACCGGCTTTAAGCATACCGGCGTCTTCCCGGAGCAGGCTGTGAACTGGGCCTGGTACCAGGAAAAGATCAAGGCTGCCGACCGTCCCGTCAAGGTGCTCAACCTGTTCGGCTACACCGGCGGCGCAACATTGGCCTGCCTGGCCGCCGGTGCCAGCGTGACCCATGTGGATGCTTCCAAAGGCATGGTAGCCTGGGCACGGGAAAACGCCCAGGCCAGCAGCCTGGCCGACCGCTCCTGCCGCTGGATCGTGGATGACTGTGCCAAGTTTGTGCAGCGCGAGATCCGCCGCGGCAGCCGCTATGACGCCGTTATCATGGACCCGCCCAGCTATGGCCGCGGCCCCAACGGTGAGATCTGGAAGCTGGAAGATAACGTCTATGACCTCATCACCCTGACAGAACAGGTGCTCAGCGATAAGCCGCTGTTCTTTGCCATCAACTCCTACACCGAGGGACTGAGCCCGGCGGTTATGGAGTATGTGCTCAAAACCACCCTCTGCCCCAAGGTGGGCGGCCGCACCAGCTGCGATGAGATCGGCCTGCCCGTAACCGCCACCGGCGGCGTAGTGCCCTGCGGTGCTACCGCAGTGTGGGAAGAATGAGAGTTAGGAGTTAGGAAGTAGGAGTTAGGAGTTAATTAGGAATTAGGAATGAGCAATTAAAATTGCAACGCTCCGTAGGGGCGCACATTGTGCGCCCGCTAACTTTGCAGGATTAACTTTAGGGCAACACCGCACAATTCCCGCCTAACGGCTTAAGCACCGCTCCGGCGGCTGCGGCACGGC
>OGPK01002187.1_pt1 | contig 13182 bp, 10 predicted proteins | sample 1552921 | NCBI WGS metagenome assembly OGPK01 (sample SAMEA2580264, study PRJEB22360) | human gut metagenome | biome: human gut; feature: human-associated habitat; material: faeces | place: Denmark | collected 2008/2010 | reverse complement strand
AGTTGATAAAGGGTTTTCAGGATCATCCCCACGCGTGTGGGGACAAGCGACTTTTCTCCGCTAGGAAGTACCCGTGCGAAGGATCATCCCCACGCGTGTGGGGACAAGTAATTCGCAAGGTGATTGATATATGGCAGAATAGGATCATCCCCACGCGTGTGGGGACAAGTTCGTCAACGCAAACGCAGGGAACGGTTTCAAGGGATCATCCCCACGCGTGTGGGGACAAGTTGTAGAGGTCGTAAAACCGCACTACAAAGCCAGGATCATCCCCACGCGTGTGGGGACAAGCCATTCTGTTGGCTTTTTATTGCCAGTTAGCTGGGATCATCCCCACGCGTGTGGGGACAAGTATCGATAGTCTTTTGTACTACCCAAGCTATTAGGATCATCCCCACGCGTGTGGGGACAAGAGGCGGCACAGTGTATAAAGCCCGTTGGAATTGGGATCATCCCCACGCGTGTGGGGACAAGGCATATACTGTAGGAATATTATTGATACCAACAGGATCATCCCCACGCGTGTGGGGACAAGTTTATTATCATCAAATCAATGTTTATCTGCGTAGGATCATCCCCACGCGTGTGGGGACAAGTTGTCTGTATAACACTTTTTTTATATGGTCTAAGGATCATCCCCACGCGTGTGGGGACAAGCACGAACTTTGCGCCCTCAGGGCTGACATGGACGGATCATCCCCACGCGTGTGGGGACAAGTTTCCCATTTTTGAAGAAGCGCACCGAGAGATAGGATCATCCCCACGCGTGTGGGGACAAGTAAGCACCCGATGAGCGGTTATGATCCTCGGTAGGATCATCCCCACGCGTGTGGGGACAAGAGTATCGCCGAGGTGTCAAGGTCACCGATAAAAGGATCATCCCCACGCGTGTGGGGACAAGGCCGCTTTTACGGAGGTCGGCTCAGCAAGCGAGGGATCATCCCCACGCGTGTGGGGACAAGTCATCTGTCCATGTGTCAATAATAAGAAGTAAAGGATCATCCCCACGCGTATGGGGACAAGTTGATGCCTAGATACATAAATGCCAATTCCAAGGGATCATCCCCACGCGTATGGGGACAAGTTAGTTTCGTACACAAAGCTCAGAGGCTTTATAGGATCATCCCCACGCGTATGGGGACAAGACCTCCTTGCATCCCTCGCAGGAAAAATCCTCGGGATCATCCCCACGCGTATGGGGACAAGCGTGTCAGAAATTCTGATTCATTTGCTTTGTTGGGATCATCCCCACGCGTATGGGGACAAGTAATTTCTGCATTCAGGAAGATTTGATCCCCGAGGATCATCCCCACGCGTATGGGGACAAGGACAACGGTAATATTTCAATGCCGACAACATCAGGATCATCCCCACGCGTATGGGGACAAGCTACGTCATTTATGCCTTTAATAAAATCATTCAGGATCATCCCCACGCGTATGGGGACAAGTTCTTGATCTTCTGGAACAATTGCTTGATCGTGGGATCATCCCCACGCGTATGGGGACAAGACTAAAGAAATCAAGGAAAATAGCGGTTTTGCAAAATCAACCGCTTAGATTTCCTTTAACTTTTCATAGATCCTTTGTGTAAGCAGACAATCGTCAAGCGCCCTATGAATCCTATCTTTATTATAATGCAAATCGAAATAATCCGCAATAGCTGCTAACGAATATGAATTAATATCAAGTAGTTTTCTTGATATTTTAACTGTATCAATAATTTTTGACGGAACAAAATCAATTTTGTTTTCAGCACACGCAGATTTAATAAAATTCAGGTCAAAACCGATATTATGCCCGACCAGAGGTTTTCCGTTGCATCGCATTGCAAACTCACTAAGTGCTTTGCTTTTGTCTGTTCCTTCACTTGCCAGTAATTCCTCCGTTATACCTGTAAGCCTGATAATCGCCTCCGGTATTTTTTTATCTGTTTTGACAAGCACAGAATATGTTTCCGCTACTGATCCGTTTTCAACCGTCACTGCACCGAGTTCTATTATTTCATCATCGGGATTAAGTCCCGTTGTTTCAATATCGATTACCGTATATGTATCCGATACACCGGATGATTTCTGTTTTTTCTCCGATAAACGATTTATGTGATTTGTCATAGCCTTAGGACGAATAACGTTTTCATCGTCACTTTTTGTCACACGTCTTTTTATAAGCTTTATGCCGTCATAATCTACCGGCTCCCATTGCGTATTGTGAATACGGAATTCCAGTTTCTGCTCGTTATTTGAGCTGTATGACATTGAAGCATGACCGTTTCCAATGTTTGAGCACACTCTGTCCCATACGTTATCACGAACTCTTGCGTTCAGATTTCCGACATACACGCCTGTGTCTATTTCCTGCATCCACCTGGAAAGATCTCCGCGTAGTTTAGGCGGACAACAACTCAGTGTAATTACTACCATCATATCGTCACCTGTATTGTTTACCGTAATCGAGAGGTTCGTTTTTATCATTCCACAGATACATGGCTTTTTCGTCATCCGGATTTTCTTCAGGCATCAGCAGATATTTAATATCGTGTACCATTCGCTCAAGCATATGAGCTTTCACCATTTCGTCACGGACCCTATGCCGTACAAATCTTGATATATCATCATTTACCGATGCAGCCGCTTCAAAAGATATCGGTATCGTGACTTCAGCTTTATAAAGATCGGCTATATCATATACAAACGAACATTCGTGACCGATATGCACAAACCCCAGTGCAGGCGAACACCCCATAGAACATATAACAGCGTGAGCAAGCCCGTAAAGGCAGGCATGTGCCGCCGACAGAGCCTGATTGACAGGATCGGACGACTGGAAATCTTCGTGATTGTATACACGACCGTTCCATTCGACATTCCATTTTTCAGACTGCTGTCTGTACACTTTTCTTATTCGACTGCCCTCACGGCCTCTAAGCTGTTGCAGAGTAAGCCCCGAAACATCCTCATCGGGAAAACGCATCATATACATCTTTCTGACAACATCAAGATGCTTGCGCTGGTTTGTGACCATTTCCGCTTGTTTTACAATAAGCCTCGAACTGTGCGTCAGCGGTCTGCCGCCGGCATAATATCTGACACCCTGCTCACCAACCCAGCATACGCTTATTCCGCTGTCGCCTATAAGTTCCATAGCCCTGTGTGAAACATCAGTTCCGGGACCTAACATAAGTACAGAGATTGTACCCGATGGTATATGCGTAACGCCGTTCTCGTCAATAACGGTGATTGCACTGTCTTTTCTGTTTATTTTACAGTGTTCCAGATACAGAAATGTAATTCTGTCGGCAATCTGCGGCAGTTCTACGATATCGGGTTTTATCATTCCGGGTATTTCAGCCATTTGTATTATTTCCCGGACGCATTACGGTCATAAGTCCCATACCGTACGCTTTTCCTCTGCCTAATCCGTTTACGAGCATATTTCTGAACAGTTCTTCATCCGTCACTTCAAGCAGTCCTTCAAACGTCACCGACAGAAGCGTTACTACTCTGTTGTCCTTTTTGAAAAATCTGCACCACTTGTTCTGAACCACATCAAATGAATCTTCACTAAGGCAGAACCCGTTCTTCTCTGCTCTGTCCATCAGCCACTGCTTTTGAAAGTCAACAATAGTGACTGCCCTTTTCTTACCCTGTCCCTGTTTTACATTATCCGTTTTCACCGGATTTGCGGTAAGGCGGAACTGCCATATATCACCCTTTTTTATTCTGCCAAGCAGACCGTCATATTCTCTTGTTTCTCCTGCTCTGCCGGTATCACCAAACTGCAATGCTATAACAGATAAGTCGGGCTTCTGATTGCTGAGAATCATCAGATAAAGCTCTCCTCCAAGACTGTCGATGCGCCAGAGCTTTCTTGAACGATCATCCGTAAGCGCCGCTTCTACAGCTCCGTGCAGAACACTGCGTGAATTGACCGCCTTCAATGTATTGCGGTTTGACAGATCCAGATAAACTCTTGATAAGTACATTGTTTCACCTCAATTCAGCCATAGGGTCGTGCTCTGCAGAAACCATATCCTCTGCGCTGTCCGACTTATCGATCACCACATAGCAGTCTTTTATTTTTCGCAGCCCGAAACGTCTGAATGTCGGATCAAACGAAACAGGAACATCCTTGATTATTGCAGGACCGTCTTCGCTTTCTGTAATAATTCTGAGCCTTGTGTCGGCATTTTTTCTCTGCTGTTTGTCAAGCAACGGACTTTCTGATTTAAGCACATCAAGAAGATTTCCGTCACGCAATCCCCATACAAGCGGAGGTGTAGGTGGGCATGAGCGCCTGCCTAAAAATAGCGGAAACGCAGGATGTTTCAGAGCGTCTTCGATTTTTTCTATAAACCCTGCATCTTCATGTTCAAGTCCTACAAGGAAAGTCGCATCGGAAAGGTAAAAACGGTGCGTGATATACTTTTTTGTCTTTTCACCGTTGGCAGTGTGATAATCCCTTATCTGCCGACCTTCGTTCTCTACTCTGATACCGATCTTAAGCTCATTCAGATCGTCAAGAGGTTCCGTCCTCTCTCTTCCCATAGCCGATGCCACAAGTCCGATTACACCGCTCTTGGTCGGATATCCGAGCGTGCGGCGCGTATCAAATTTCGACTCAACGCCCCATGACTGCAACGGAGCGGCAAGTCTGAGCAGCAGTACAGGCATTATACCACCTCATCTTTTATGTAGCTATAAAGCTTTTCAAGCAGCTCGTCAAGATTTACCCTTTCGGCATCGGATATAGCGTCCGCACCTATCATAAAGCTCTTTACAGGCTTTCCGCTGAAGTTGTCATATACCTTGCCTGCATACTCCTGTAATTTCTTCACGGACTCTTCAACATAGCCGTTATTGCTGATAACCGGCTTTTCAAATGCACCGACAAGGTTTACAGGCTGATCTTTTCTGATCGTCACATAAACCATATCCGGATATGTTCTGTTTGCGTATGAGTTCTGCTTACCGGTAGGCATAGAGCAGATAAATGCTTCGGCAAATCCCTTTATAACTTCTGCTACAGAAACACCTATTGATTTCTTAAGCTGTGCAACATTCACAGTCGCATATCTGTAAAGCGTTGAAGAATTGAACTCTGTTGTTCCGAGATGTCCCGCACCCGCACTGTCCTCAGGCGAGCAATCGTCTACTGCCGTAAAGTAGTCATACTCATTCTGAACAGCATGAGTTGAAATGCTGTGAGCAACCTGCGATGCCGCATCTACATTCAGGTCAGCATCGTCTGCTACCATTCTTCCGAATAAAGCAATATCAACAGAAGGCGTTTCTTTAAGCGCCTGCTTATAGAGCTTGGCGTCTTTTTCGCCGCTTATAACAAGTTGTGCAAGATTATTAGCCTGTACAGCACTTATAAAGAACAGTGCTCCTGTTTTATTATCCTTCTTTTCGTTTCTTTTCACACCTGCCGAGTTCATCGCCTTTATAGCTTCCTTAACGGCTGTTTCATCGTCAAAACTGCTGTCAAGCTTTTTGATTTCATTTGCAATAAGATCAACAGCGTGCATTGTTCTGTAGCCGAGTTCTTCACTTGTAAAAAGTTCATTGAACATAAGACGCATTGCGTGCTTCCACGACTGGCTTGACACTCTGGCTCTGTTTGCACCGCCGTAAAAAGCTGTTTTAGGTCTGCCGGTATCATCACGGTTTACGCATGAAGGGGGAACTGTCTGTACTACATGGAAATCAACATATAATCTTTCGTTACTCATTTTCTTTACTCTCCTTTTGAATTATCTTTTTCGGTCTTATACTTTTCGGAATAGAAATCTCTTCCCCACGACAGTTTTATATCTGCCGCCTGCTCAGGGTAGTTGAGTCTGTAGAGCTCTTCGGCAAGCTTTGCGTAATCAAGCGGTATACTCTTGCCTTTGAGCAGTTGAACTATGCTTTTGAGCTGGTAAGCAAGCTCTTCTTTTGTCGTTGATGTTACAACAAGGTTAAGCCTCTTTACAACACGTTCTACATCGTCACTGCTGTTTGCAATGTTATAAGCCGCTCTTCCGAGCGTATTGCCATTTTTGTGCATAAAACTGTCGTTACCCTGCTGATGCAAAGCGTACAACGTCAGAGCCGTATAAACTGCCCATTCTGCATTTGACGCACACTTTGAACCTTTAAGTTCTTCATCGATTCTGTCGAATATCAGCCACCAAAGCGACGGGAGTTCTCCCGGCTTTTTACCGATACCGTGTCGAAGCTCAGCAAGATAGCCCTTGCCTCTTCCTGTGTCTGCAATGCTGTGCAGATACTCAATTTTTGATGCGGTATAACGATAAACCATATCACTCTTACTCATTTGTTATCACCTTCTTTTCTGAAAATTTTATTTATTGTAGCATTGAAAATGTTAAGAGCCTCTACCGTAGTCACAAGGTTTTTATCCTTGCCGTCCTTCTCATATCGTCCGAAAATCGTATTTGCGCTCATCTGATGAACACAGTCATTTCCGAATACGATTGCGATTTTCCTTACAGTATCTTCAATTTCACCTGTGTATTCATCAATATCATATCCGGTATCAAGCTGTGACAGCCAATCTCTGAAAGGCTTATCTATCATACTGTAGAACTGCGTCTTTGCGTCTTCTCCGGAAAGCTTGTCACCGCTTGCTCCTGCGGATTTCTGCAAATTGATACTGAGTTTATTTACCGCTTTAGCCGCACTTTCACATTTGCCTATCTCGTTTCCTATACGATAGCGCCACGCTTCTCCGACTTTCATCAGCAGATCTGAATGGAACGACAGTTCATCACTTATCATATCAAGAACCTTTAAAGACTTCTTATCGTTATAATCATAAACAATACCAGTGCAACTTATAGTCAATAAGCTTTTTGCATCTAAATAATTTTTATAAATAAGTTTTTCTGCCCAATTAACCACACCGGGGAATCGCTCATTATTGTTATCACTTTCACAACACTTTGCAATCATTCCAAATTCTTGCCATGACTTTGCAGAAGCATCATGTAAACATGGTTCAATAATTTCCTTTCCATTCTTTTTACTCGTTTTCCATAATGTCATAAGTTCATTAAATGTATCATTTTGATCAAAATAATCACCAGCAAAAATGTAGCAACCTATGACAGCAGAATCGTTTCTTATCAAATATATATTTCTTGACATTACTGTCAGCATTTCAGCCTGATTGTCAGGCACGGGTATTTGTCGTTTAAATTCATATAAACCTATATTTTCTTTTTCTCTTTCCCATGCAGGCTTTTCCATTATCTCAGATATATCATCAATATCAGCAACGTAATTCATCATTAATGTTTTGAATAAATTTTCGCCTTTTAAAGAAATCATCCCTAAATTGCATCCGATAGTTACATTCGAAGAATCGTTATTATTAGATTTATTCTTTTCAAAATCATATTTACTGGCTTTTATTGCTCTATCATCAAAAAGTACAGAATGAAGAATCCATCTAGCTGCTTCAGAATATGTCAATATACTATTATCACCACTTCTATTACAAAAGAGCAGTGGTTTGTTACCACTCTTTATCATCGTGCCAATGAGTTTAGTATTATCACGAAATTTTTCTTTTTCCCAATTATTTTCTTTAATTTGTTTCAAGACAGATAATGACTGATAAAACGGATACTCCTCATCAAACAGCCAGAAACGGTCATACCATTTTTCAAAATACTTCTCAAACGGCTTCATCGGAAATTTGCCGCTCCGATAAACCTCGATCCAGTTATCCGTAAGATAATTAATATCATCCTCGGGATCAACCTCATCACCGTTTTTGTCATACCTCGAGAATACTGTGTAAATCATCGCAAGCAGAAATCTCAGCACAGCCATATCCTGCGTTTTTGTTTCTCCTGCAAGCTCCGTGTAATCCTGTGCGTGTTCAAAGACCTGCCTTATGCTTATCTCTTTCACCTCGCACCCGTTGTCACGGACGCATATCCACGGTTCGTCGATCAGATTGAACTCTCTGTCCATATCAGCTTTCTTCCTCCTTTATTTCTTCAAAACCTCTTTCGGTGCTGTATTTATACGTTCTGCCGAGCATACTTATCTTGTTATTTCCGTCAAGCAAAAGCAATATCTCACCTTTGAGCCACTTTGCATTCCTCCACGCCTGAGGCATAGAGTTTGCCAGTATCTCAATCGTTTTACCAAAATTATAAGACTTGCTGAAAAATGCCGGCAATCTCAGTCTTTGCTTTGCTATCAGCTTTGCCTGTGCATTATCGGGTACAGAAGTAATATCAAACACTGCGTCCCGTGAAAACAGCGAATACTCCGTATCGGATGTTTTCACAAGCACAAGTGCTTCTATGGTTTCCTGCCCGTCACGCACCGCCGCTTCACCGTCTGAATCATTGTTCAGCTCTCGCCTGTTGATCATATCGCTAAGCGTTGAATCACTGCGATTAATTTTTTGTGACGGTATGCAATATTTCTTGGCTCTTTGCTTTTTCTCTTTTTGTTCATCACTATATTCTCTATACTCTGCGGTCTGTTGTTCATCATTGTCGGGTTCGGAATAAACAGCGCCGACAAGCTCAGGAATACATCCCGGTATAACAAGTTTATCCGGCAGATATTTTTTAGTTTGCTTCAGTATCCAACCGGAGTAAACACTCTTGCTGAAATCTTCCGGGATCAACACACACAGCTCCGGTTCGGATAATTTATCCGGACGTGTGCGGTTATGTCTGTGCAGTCTGCCCGAACGCTGTAATAACAGATCCATAGGGCAAAGTTCGGTTATCATATAGTCAAAGTCTATATCAAGCGACTGTTCAAGCACCTGTGTACCGACTACTATCAGCTTGTCCCTTTTCTCACGGGTCGACTTCTTGCCGACAAGTTCTGTTAGCTCACGCTCAATTACCGCTCTGTCAGTCGATATAAGTCTGCTATGGAAACATATAACACGATAATCAGGCATATTCGCCGCTATTGTGTCGGCAAGTTCCTGGGAATAAGCAACGCTATTCACAATAACAGCCGCACAACCGCCTTCCGACAGTTTATCTTCAAGCAGGTTTACAATATCGTTGCTGTCATTTTCTTCTCTTCTGATTACTGTGATAGGCTTATCGGGGATATCAACAGATATATCCTTCTGCTTTACCTCCGCACCGTCACTCCAAGTCAGCACAGGATATGCCGTACTGCTGTTGTCAAAACTGTTCTTACTGCCTGTATACCATTTTATCAGTTCCGCTCTCTTATCCGGCGGCAATGTTGCAGAAAGAATTATCACAGGCACATTATACGCCGCCATCCAGCGCAATGAATTTTCCAGATAAACGTACATATATCGGTCATAAGCATGGCACTCATCTATAATAACAGTCTTACCTGCAAGTCCCAGGTGCCTTAGCATAACGTGTTTCTGCTTTAACGATGCCATAAGAAACTGGTCAACTGTAGAAACAACAAATTCGGACAACAGCGCCTGTTTTCTTCCTTCAAACCAGGTATGAACCATTACATTGTCATTATCGTCATCGGAAATGTCGGATGCTCTTCCGTGGAATATCTCACAGTATTCGTCATTCATATCCGTCATACCATGTGCAAGTCTGAGCGAGTGTATATCATCAGTACCACTCGCCCAGGAATGAATACGATCAAATATTCCGTTAGCTGTCGCCTGCGTCGGCAGTCCGAAAAACATTCCGCCATAGCCGAAACGTGATGCAAGTATCTCCGTTGCCGCAAGTGCCGCCTCAGTTTTACCTATTCCCATAGGTGCCTCAAGTATGTATATACCGGGCTTATTGCAAAGGCTTACAACATTCATAAATTCACGCTGTACAGAATTCGACTTGAAGCCGAAACGCTCTTCAAAAAAGCTGTCGCTATCAGCGATAAAATCGGCATACCAGCTGTCCGTAAGCGAAAGCTTGTTCCACGCTCTTCTGACACGCTCCTCACACTGCTCATCGGTGAGTTTTTCTTCGATGTCTATGTAAGGAAAATAATCGGTGTTGCTCGCTATCCAGTCACTCATTACGAGCAGTCCGGTAATCAGCATCTGTGCCGCAACATCGGGATTCGGCAGATTTTTGACATCTTCAAATCCGGTTACGCTGAGAGCGTATTCCATCCATTCCGCTCTTATCTGTGTCCATTCGTTTACGTTAACCTTGCCGTGTCCGTAATAGTTAGCCTCATATGAACATTGCCCCCTATCCGCCGAACAATCGCCATGATGTGCGCCAACAATGACTGCGGTTGGCGGTGCAACCTCAAATTCTTTTTTCAGAATATACTGTCCCGCTATGTTATGCGGTGACTCTGATATCTGTGTCAGATCTGAAAGGTCGATACCCGCGTCAAACAGTCTGTCATCCAGACCCTGAATATTATCTTTAAGCTTTCGTTGAAACGCCGGAGTTAATTTTCCTATATCATGCACCAGTGCAATGAACTTACAATAGTTGCACACAATTTCTTCTGCGTTCTCCGAACTCTCAATGCCAATCGCAGCACACAAGCGCCTTCTGACATTCTGAGCGATCCATTTATTGAAAAGTCGCTTTATTATCCCGGTCGTATCACTTGCGTGAACATTGAAAGGCAACCATTTTGTGTTGTCTTCAAAGCTGCTTTTTGCAGCTAACAGTTCTGATGTTTTCATTCCATATTCTCCAAATATGTTTCATTAATTGACATTATACTACTATTTTTATGCTAAGTCAATATAATTGAATACATTTTATTATACAGTATGTCTAATTATATCGAATTAATTGAAAGTAATGATATGTACGGTTTGCCTTGTATGTACAAGCCTTAGTACCGCTTATCTTGCTTGTTGTGCTGAAAGTGTAGTCATATCCGCTCTTTGTTACTGTGGCACCGGAAATGTTGAATGCACTCGCCGGCATATTGCTCTTGTTATTGTCCGTAAGTGTGACAGTATATTTTTTACTCGTTAAATCATACTTAAGTTCGTGTAGCTGAGCGTTATCCTTTTTATCACGAGTGAAACTTGGAATTATGGCATATGCCTTCATCTTGTTTAAGATGTACTCATAGCACTTTTCGGCAGGTCTGCCTTTTAACTGGTCATAGTATGCTGTTTTAGGTGTATTAGGAATAATTGAATTAACAGCCAGGTCACTTTTACCGTATCCTGTACGCAGATCTTGCTGAATTTCCCACGATACTGCCTGTGTAGCAAACCAAAAATCGTCAAGATTTGTATTCGCTACAGGCGATGATTTTGTATCGCTGTTAAAACCGCAAAGTAAAACATATTTTAACATTTGCTGTATATCACGAGGGAGATTTCTTAGATAGGTATTATTGTTACCTTCGCCTACATAAGAACTTCCTGTGTTATATGCAACACCGGCTTCAATGCATATAGCAGGTTGAACAATGCCGTTTTTACTTACACCTAACTTAGCGTGTGTTGAAGCATAACGAGTAGCTTTTCCTATGCTACCGTCCGACTTATAGTAGATGTAGTCGTAATTGTACTTATCGGCATAAGTCTTACCGTCAGAACCGACAAAATCACCTATCATTGCCGCATACACGGTATCGCCCTTACCCCACTCAGCCGCTAATGTCTGAATAGGAAGTGCTACCAACATCATAATGCTTGCCAAAAGCAAGCTTGTCAGCTTTTTGAATTTGTTTTTCTTCATAACCTTTGTCCTTTCTTGGTTTGTATTTGTATATATAAAAAAGCAGTCCTACGGGTGCGGACTGCTTTGGATTTTCATATTTAATTGACTGTCAGAAAAAGAAAAAGAGCCTTGATTTTTCAAAGCTCTTAAAGTATATTAAATTGTTGACATATTTCGATATTATGTGATATACTTATCACATTGTCGGCTTCTTCCGCAAGGAAGGAGGTGAAGCACATTGGATTTAATAACTTTCATTTTATCTGTTATGGCAAGTGTAATCGCTAATTACATAAGCAAGTGGTTAGACAGATTTAAGTCCGACAAGTAGCCCAAAATGAAAGCCCTAAGAGATAGCAGCTCTTAGGGCTTTCGCCTTTGTGTGAAACACATTGGATAGTAACTTTCAAGTTCAACTATATTATATACACTTTTGATCTAATTGTCAAGTGCTGTAATTAAACTTTACAAATAAACTTAGTCAGCTCTTTGACCTTGTCCTCTTAAGAAGTATATAGCATATGCTTTTGTCAGCTTTCCGTTTTCATCTCGTATATCCATATCTTCGGATATATCACGAATGTAGATTTTGAAGTAATCGCCTTTTTTCATTTGTGCGACTCTGAAATTAGCACCTGCTTCATCTTCAACATTTCTCTTTATTACATTAGGGTGCATATCGTAAGAGATAACGAGAGGGACGTTCCAAGTACTACCTTCCGGCACCCAGCTTGGATCATCATCATTTATGAGTCCGTAATTGTTTACAGCGTCATCAACAATGACCTTCTTTATAGCTTCAAGGTCGAACGGATACTCATATATGGACTTCGGCTTGCTTTCCTGTTTCTTCGTTGTTGTCTGTGAAGGCTTAGGTGTTTCAGCTTTCTTTGTGGTTGTTGTAGTCTGAGCTACCTTATTATCGCTCAGATAATCACTGTGTATAAAGCTACCGTCAGAAAGTTTGAAGTAGCCTGTATCGGTCTTGGCTGTCACTGTCACCTTGTCGTTCACGCTGTACAGCTTAACTGTGTCAGCGCCGAGTACAGCTTTTTTACGGCTGTAGCAGTCGGTATTGACATACTTAGTACCGCTTGCCTTTGTTTCTGTCCATTCGGGTGCGGGCTTTGTAGTAGCGGCGGTTGTTGTCGTTGCCGGCTTTGGCTTTGCCGTGGTGACTGCTGTAGCTGCTGTCGTTTCCGCCTTTTTTGTTTCCTGCGGCTTTGTGGTGGTCACTGCTGTGGTGGCTGTGGTCTGAGCAGTAGTCGCTTCGGCTTTCGGCTCATCAATCCTATCCATCACTGTTCCCGTCACTGCCGGAGCGGTAGTTGTGGTAACTGCCGTTTCGGGTGCAGAGGACGTTGCGGAGCTGTTCGCACTGCCTGCCGTGCAAGCACTGGTCAGTATTACGCTGATGAGGGTTATTGTTGCAAGTATGGTGTGGGTTCTTTTCATTTTAGTGTCCTCCTTTGTGGGATTGGTAAATTGCTCTTAACTGTTTAAGATAGCTTTTATCTGTTCTTCTGAAAGTCCGCTCTT
>OGPK01002172.1_pt1 | contig 13260 bp, 9 predicted proteins | sample 1552921 | NCBI WGS metagenome assembly OGPK01 (sample SAMEA2580264, study PRJEB22360) | human gut metagenome | biome: human gut; feature: human-associated habitat; material: faeces | place: Denmark | collected 2008/2010 | reverse complement strand
CCAACCGTAACTGCATCCTCCATAGTCAGATAGCAGTCTGCGCTTTTACTTATATAAAATTTTCCGGACGCTTCAAACTCTTCATTCGCAAACCATATCTTCAGCCAGACCGGATAATTTGGCAAAAAGTGAAATACTGCACACAGATCGGCATTACTGTCTGCAAATTCTGCTCCGAGGGCTTTGCAAATCTTCCGAATGCAATCCGATGTTTTTCCATCTGATTCTGGAAACCATTTGCGGCACTGGCATTCGTGTCTCTGAACTGCGGTTCTTTAACGCAGAAGCTGTAAAGTGCGGAGAGATCACTGTCAGCTGTAAAAGCAAAACCCGGACAATATTGCTTCCGAGTAAGCTAAAGAAGATGCTTCTGGATCACGCAAAGAAAAACGGCATCCGTTCTGGAGCAATCTTTATTACCAGGAACGGGAAGCCGTTGGACCGGAGCAATATTTGGGCGCAGATGAAATCCCTCTGCAAGGCAGCCGGAGTAAAATCCAGCAAGGTGTTTTCCCACAATCTGCGCAAGCTGTTTGCCCGGACTTTTTACGGTATTGAGAAAGAGATCGCCAAATTGGCCGATATTCTGGGACACAGCAGCATCGACACAACAAGAATCTATATCATGACCGCTGGCACAGAACACCGGCGAAAAATCGAACGATTGGGCCTTGTAGTTTAGGCAATAAAAAACACCACATAATTTCCATTATGTTGTTTACTAGCCCAGACTGAATGCCAACTTAACAATAGCGCACTCTATTTTGGGTGCACCAAAGCCACCCTCATACTCTATAAAAAAAGAATTTGAGGGTGGCTTCGTGCTTCCCGCTTTTTGTACTTCCACTTTTATCTTAGATTTTACCATCTTTTTACATACTTTTCCTGCGCCCCTTGATTTTCATGTATGCTTATGCTAAAATTATTTTGATTGGAAATTGGGCATATATCTTTTGATATAATCGTTTCACTACATAATAGAAATAATGTGTTGCGCTGAATGCCGCATTCATCTAGTTGAAACTCAGCACAGCGTGAGGAATATTACTTCCGTGCTGTGGAGTAAGGATTTGGGGCAGGTGAAGAATAACTGCTGCCTCTTTTTTTGCTTTTGTGCTGTGCGGCACAGATTTGGAGGTGCTCTATGACGGATAAAGAATTGCGGCGTTTGAGCCGGAGTGAGCTGCTGGAAATGCTGATTGCCCAGACAGAAGAAAACAGCCAGCTGAAGATCAGGCTGGAGCAGGCGGAAGCACAGCTCCGGGACCGCAGGATCGAGATCGACAAAGCCGGTTCCTTGGCGGAGGCTGCCCTGTCCCTCAACGGTGTCTTTCAGGCGGCGGAGGCCGCGGCGCAGCAGTATCTGGAAAATATCCAGCGGATCAGCAGCCAGCAGGATGCCATCAGCCGCGTTATCAAGGAGCAGTCGGCAAAAGAGGCCGCCCAGATCCGGCAGGAGGCAGAGGCGTACAGCCAAAAAGTACACGCGGATGCGGATGCCTACTGGAAGCAGGTCGCTGCCAGAGCGGCCAAACTGCTGGCAGACCAGGAAGCACTGCGGCAATTGATTCAGTCCGCTGGAGAGGTTGAGATCAATGAAGAACACAGCAAATCCGTCCCGTGAGCTTCCAACCCTGGAACAGCTCGAAACGGAGCTTGACAGAGAGAAATACAAAAAGCGATATCGGCGGGTCCTGAGAAGCACTGTCTATACCCTTGTGGTCGTTGGGGCTGTAGCCGTATTGGTCGCCACCATCTGGATGCCTGTGCTGCAAATTTACGGAGCCTCCATGGCCCCGACGCTGGACGAGGGAGATATTGTGCTCTCTGTCAAAGGGTCGGATTGTGAACTGGGCGATCTGGTAGCCTTTTACATGGGCAACAAGATTTTGGTCAAACGCTGTATCGCCGGCCCCGGTCAGTGGGTGGATATCGACGTTGAGGGCAATGTGTATGTGGACGGCAATCTGTTGGATGAGCCGTATCTGACAGAAAAATCCCTGGGGGATTGTGACATTGATTTGCCCTACCAGGTGCCGGATAACCGGTACTTCTGCATGGGCGATCACCGGTCCACCTCGGTGGATTCCCGCAGCACTACGGTGGGCTGCGTCTCCGGTGAACAGATCGTCGGAAAAATCGTATTCCGGGTCTGGCCGATAGCAGATTTTGGGATACTTAAATAGAGAGTGGGTGATTGGCATATGAAGCACGGTGCGTTACAGAGCGCAGAAAAATATACGAAGGCACATCAAGGGAAGAAACGCTGGTACCGGGTTGTAACCGGTCTTGCCTGCGTTGTGGTGTTCTGCACGGTCTACGCATTGATTCTTCCCGCCATTACCATGGAAAAGGGAGCGTGTGAGATTCCTGAACACACCCATTCGGAGGCTTGCTACACGCAAGTAACCTCTGCCACCCGGACCGAGCCGGTGTGTACCATCGAAAGCCTGAATCTCCATCAGCATGACGGTACCTGCTATGACAGCGAAGGAAACCTGACGTGCGGGTATGCAGACTTTGTCGTTCACCAGCATGATTCGGCATGCTATGACGAAAATGGGAACTTTTGGTGCCCGCTGCTGGAGATCGAGACCCATGAGCACACCAGAAGCTGCTATGCCGTGCCGGAAACAGACGCACCCGAAGTACATACCCATACGGATGATTGCTACACCGTGGAGCGCGGCGAATTGATCTGTACGGAATCTACGGAACCGGCCCATGTGCATACGGATAACTGCTACACAGAAACGTCTGCTTTGGTCTGTGAAGAAGATCATGAGCATACCGAAAGCTGCTATGAGACAACGCGGGAACTGACGTGCGGCGACACAGAGGAGCCTGTACACCAGCACACCGACCAGTGCTACGAGCAGATAAAGACGTTGATCTGCGAGCTGCCCACCGAACCGGCGGAAGAAGCAGAACCTGCCGAACCGGAGTTGATCTGTGAGGAGAAAGAAATCATTCTCCACACCCACGAGCCCTATGAATCCCCGGAGGACCCGGGCTGCTATGATGATGACGGCAATCTGATCTGCGGCAAAATCCAGGTTTTGGAGCATCAGCACACGGATGCGTGCTTTGAGACGGTGGAGGAACCGGCGGATACCGAGGCTCTGACCTGTACGCTTCCCGAGGATGAAAAACACACCCATACCGCCCTGTGCTACGGCACCTGGGAATTGACCTGCGATATGGAGGAACATACCCACACGGCGGAATGCAGCACTGCGGAAGAAACAGAAGCGACAGAAGAAACGGAAGAAACGACCGAACCGGAGGAAGAGATGTCCGGCATGGAGATCGATCCCAGCCTGCCGGTTATGGGCACTGCCTACGCTTCTGGCGCCAAAACACGCGCTTATTCGGTGATGACTCTGGATGCGGATACAACAGGGGCAACCGATCCCGTATCCGTAGAAAACTATATCACAGGCGCAACGCTCTACTACCGTACCAATGAAAACGGAGAGTGGACCGATGTATCAGGCGCGACGGATATTCCCGGCAATGCGGATTTCAAGCTGAAGATCAGCTATGGCAATGTCCCCATCGACACCCTTCTGGCGGCAGACGGGAAAATGACCTATACCCTGCCGGACCTGTTGCGCAACGCCACGGCCAACGGCAGCATCACCAGCGGCAGCACGACCGTGGGCACCATCACGGTGGCAAACAATACGGTCACCCTTGCCTTTGACACCACTTGGCTGGCAAAGCAAAAGACAGCGACGAATACCGTCATCAGCGGCGACTTTTTTGTGGAAGCAGAAGTGAACCTGTCGCAGGTCGGCAAAGATGGAACCGGTCAAATTGTCATTGGCAATACAACGATCAACATCGATTTTGCTGGTGACATTGTCGCCAAGTACGGAAATGTGGATCTGAGCAAAACCGTCTCGGCCATCTCGGAGGAGACAGACGGCGATTATCTGACTTACACCCTGACCGTGAAGGCCGGCGCAGATGGCTGCCCGGAGGTCAAGGTGGTGGATTGCTTTGCGAAAACCCAGTACATCGAGGAATATGTGGGCGTGACGGGCGGGTCCAGCGCTACCAATGATACGGATGGCCCCACGGAAACCGGAGGCACCGGAAGCACCGGAAGCGTCTACATCGGTGCGGCACCCACGGAGGAAAATCCCATCCCGGATCCCGCAGGTGAAAACCCGACGAAACCCGGCACCCTGGTCTGGGTTATCGGCAATATGGCAGCCAACGAAACCCGGACTCTGACCTACCGGGTCAAGCTGAAGGCTGCATACACCGGCGTCACGGCAAAGGAAATTCTTCAGAACTCGGCGAATGTTTACTCCAAGACCTACCAGCGGGACAGCGACTCCGTCACCTTTACGCCCCGTGCTGGTGCAACCATGTCCAAAGTGGCCTCGACGTTTACCCCCGGCGAAAACGGCGGAGGCACCATCACCTACACCATTTGGGTGCAGGCCAATGCGGACAACAGCTATGTCCTGGACAATGTGAAAATTATGGACGCGCTGGACGGTTCAATAGCAGCCATCCGCAAAAATCTGTCCTACGATGAAACCTCTTTCCGCCTCTATCAGGGCGGTTCCAACGGCCAGAACGGAAGCAGCGGCTTAACGGATATTACGGCAGAAACTCCACCGAACATCACGGATACGGACAATGACGGCAAGAACGATCGCTTCACCTATTATGTGGGTTCCCTGGCTCCCGGTGAGAGCAAGACCCTGACCTACACGGTGAAGGTGGAGCCCGGTGTGTTCGTGGCGGCGGGAAACAAAGACTTCAAGATCAACAATCGCGCCTGCATTTATACCGATGACAGCAGAACAGATGGCGGCGTATGGCTGAACGGCCATAACGCCAGTAAGACCATTAACCGCAAGGTCTGGAGCCGAAAGCTGGCGGGCGGGAAGCAGGAGACGGAAAGCACTGTGTCCATGGGCGACAGCGTGTATGACGCCACCGGCAGTTCCGTTACCAAAATCCCCTCCCCTGACAGCAGCTTCACTGTGCCTGCCGGCAGCTACAAGTATCAGGTGGCAGCCAATGAGGCGGGAGACTGGGATCTGTCCTCTGCGTCCATGGCTGACAGCCTGGGCAGCCAGTACATGGAGTTTGTGGGCTATGTCCGGGTGGATGCCTATACCATCAGCAGCAACGCACCCGGTTCCGGCCTGGACGATGCAGCAGCCATTGCCAATTTGAGCAGACGCACGCCCGATCAAACCGTCTGGGTAAAAGTTGACGGGCAAACCTCCTTCAGCTTCACACCCGTGCAGATTGGATTGAAAGGAACGCAAGCCTACCTTCTGACCTACTACGGGCAGCCCACGAATATCGACGGCATTACGCAGGTGGTGGTAAGCAACAGATTTAACCTGTCCGGCACGGTGGGTATCGGCAATATTGGATACGTGCTTGCCGGAATTGGCGTGGAGGCCTCTGTCATCGTGGAAGGCAGCAACAGGTTTGCCGCGGAAAAGCAGAGCTGGTACTACGAAGAACCCAAGGCGACGACCACCGGAGACTTTGCCAATGGCGCACTGTACTGGGTCATCAAGGTGGATGGAAAGGTTCTGCCTTCGGGCACTGCCATCAAGGACGTCACGAATGCGGTCGGCGGGGCGGCTCACTTTATTCGGGGCACCTCCCTTGTGGGCGTATATACGGGCAATTTGGGAACGAACTCTCTCGCGGATTATGCGGATTTGGATTCGCTAAGCGCCAGCGGCCTGCTGACGGACTTAGAAAGCAGTAACTATACCGTTGAGAAAGGCGACTATTTTCTGACGCTGACCCTGAATCAAGAGATTACCTTGGCGCAGGGTGATTCCCTTTATCTGATTGTCAAGACCGATCCGAGTAAACGGCCCGCCAATAAACGAGACGCCTTTACCTATAACAATAAGCTGCAAAGCTCCTCCGACGGCACCAACTGGCTGGACCACAACACGGCCAGCAAGACCCTGTACGGCAGCGAAAATATCTTTAAGGAACTGGGCCGTGTCTTTACCTATCCCGGTTCCGGCAACTCCACCACGGACATCAAGCCCGGCACAAGACAGGCCATCAGCACAGATGCGCTGAACGGAGCGGGTACCTATGTGGCCTGGCAGATTCATGTGAACTATGAGGGCAGCCTGTCCGGGCGGTACCGTGTGGTCGAGCAGATCCCGGTTGGGATGGAGGTAACCTATGTCCGTATATGGTGGCTGGGAGATAAATATAAAGCAGTTCTGCAGGATTCCAAACCCACCTTTGTGCAGCTCACAGCTGAGGAAATCGCCGCCCTAGGCGGCAGCTGGACGGAACACGCGAAGACCCTGCCCAGCAACAACGCGGGAAAACAGACGAACTACTATTACACCAACGGTCAGCAGGTGATCTGGGATATTGTCAATCTGGTAGCCGGAGGCGGATACCGGGACGATTATGCCGTGGAGATACAGATCGTCTGTAAGGTAACGGATCCTAACGTTCTTCTGGGCGGCGTGAGCAAGGAGTTCAACAATGTGGTCAGCCTGCAAAACTCCGAGGGAACGACCATCGGCAACGACAGCAATGGTGTGACAATCGGAAAACAGACGCTGTCCAAGCAAGGCACTTATAACCCCGAAACCAATGGCGGCCGGTATCCCTTTAAGATCACACTGAATGAGTTGGGCGAGGATCTGGTCAGCGGGTCGGATACCATCACCCTGGTGGACGACCTGAGCGATACCCTGATTCTGGACACCGCTTCCATTCAGGTGGTGAACACCAATACCAACGAGACGGTAACTAACTGGACCTCTTCGGTGGAGGGACAGACCCTGAAAATTGTCCTGCCAGATAACCTGCCCCTGACGGTTACCTATGAGACAACGGTCAACGCCGCACCGGGTCAGACCATCTCCATCTCCAACAACGCCCATTGGGAGGGCTATACCACCCCAAGCGGCGGCAGCGTTGAGGTCAAAGAATTCCATTATTCTTCTGGCGGCACCGCTGGTGCGGACACTTCTCCCAGTGTAACAGTCAAAAAGCTGGACCAGTACAATACCAGCCAGGCCTTGCCCGGCGCGACGTTCACTCTGGTGGAGGGAACCTATGCTAACGGTAGTTTTACCGCAACAGAAAATGGCCTGTCCCTCACCGGCACCACCGGCGAGGACGGCACCCTGACCTTCGGAAAAACAAGCGAGCAGACCATGTTGCATAACACCGTCTACTGCCTGACCGAGACAGTGGCCCCGAAAGGATATGTGCTGGATGCCGCGCCCCACTACTTCGCTGTGGCAAAGCCGCAGGAGGAGGACGGGAAATGTCCCACCTTCCCGAATGGTGTGACCGTCTGGTATCAAAACGCGGACTACACCTATCAGGCCTACAACCACAAGGGCGAAGCCACGGTGGCCAAGAAATTTTTGGATGCGGGCGGCAATCATCTGGAAAAAATCGACGGCGCCTACCGTTTTGGAATCTATGCCGAAGAAGATCCCACCGGCGATCCGCTGCAAACGGTGACCATCACATACGCGAACAGCACGGTCACGCCGGAGAGCAGGACAGCGAAGTTTACAAACCTGACCCTTGGCGGAACCTATTACATCTACGAGCTGGATGATTCCGGTCAGCCAATTTCGGGCAATGTGCCGGCCACGGTGAACGGCGCAAACTTCCTTGTCACCTATTCCAATGGCCCCGCGGTAACCATTCCCGAGAGCGGAACCGCTGCAGCCGCCGTTACCGTGACCAATCAGGTCTGTTATCCTGAACTGCCCCACACCGGCGGGGCCGGAACCACCCTGTATACCAAGGGAGGCGTCTTGTTGACGGCAAGCACGATGTTCCTTCTGTTGTATTACCATACAAAACGCAGAAAGGAGGAATCCGCATCCTCCTGATGCGCGGCACGATCCCATTACTACGCAGAAACTTAAAAAGAAGAAGGAAAGTCAAACAATGAAACACACAAAGAAATTTGCAAGCTTACTGCTGGCACTAGTCATGGTCTTTGCTTTGGCCACCACCGCTTTTGCCGCTGAAACAAAAGGCTCTATCACAATCAGCAGTCCTGTTGATGGGCAAACCTACAAAGCCTACCTGATGTTTGAGTTGGAAAGCTACAACACTGAAACCGGCGCATATTCCTATAAGATCACGAGGGACTGGCGGGAATTTGTGACTACTGGTGCTGGTAAAGATTACTTTTCCATTGATGCTCAGGGCTATGTGACGCTGCAAAAAGGCATGACCGTTGCGGATGATTCTGAAGCAGCGGAAACCATTGCCGAGGAAGCTGTTGCTTATGCAGCTTCCAAGGGTCTGTTTCCTGCTGCAACCCTTACGAAAGAAGGCAACTATATCGCTTCTGATCTGACGCTGGGGTATTATGTGGTTGACTCCTCCCTTGGCGCTCTGTGCGGTCTGACTACTACTGACCCCTCTGCAACTATTCGCGAAAAGAACGAAGTACCCGTACCTGAAAAGACTGTTAAGGAAGATTCCACTGGCAATTACGGTGAAAGCAACACCGCCCAGATCGGTGACACTGTGGAGTTCAAGACTGTCATTCATGCCAAGAAGGGCGCACATAAATATAAGCTGCACGACCAGATGGAAGCTGGCCTGACTCTGAACCAGAATAGCATTACCGTCAAAGTTGGCGAGACTGAACTGACAAAAGGTACAGATTACACCGTAGCTTTCAATGTTGCCTGCGAGGATAAAAGCGGTGCCGCTGCAACCTGTGACTTTGAGATTACATTTGACTATCTGTCTACCATTACTGCCGACACTGACATCGTTGTTACTTACACTGCGGTTCTGAATGAGAATGCTGAGATCGCTGATGCTACCAATGACAACGATACCGTACTGGACTACGGCGATGACAGCCGTTCCAAGTGGGTTGAAACTACTACGAAGACCTTCAAGTTCGACATCATCAAAACCGACAGCAGCATGAAAGTTCTGAACGGTGCCAAGTTCGAGCTGTATGACGCTCAGACCGCAGGCAATAAGATTGATCTGGTCAAAGTAACCGATGGTGTTTACCGCGTTGCTACTGCCACCGAGAAGAGCGTTGAGGGTTTCACCTCTGCTGTTATCGAAGCAGGCAAAGCCACCGTCATGGGATTGGATGCCAACACCACCTATTGGCTGGAAGAGACTGAGGCTCCTGCCGGCTACAACAAGCTGGCGGTCCGTGAGAAGGTCGAGATTAAGGAGGCCAACCTGACCACTACCATGAAAGGCGATGCTTGGGCTGAGGGCAACGGCGGTGTGCAAATCACCAACAAAACCGGCACCGAGCTCCCCTCCACCGGCGGCATGGGCGCTACCATCTTCTATGTTCTTGGCTCCGTCCTGGTACTGGGCGCTGTGGTGCTGCTGGTCACCAAGAAGCGCATGAGCACCAAGGGCTAATTCCCTGATACATATCTGAAACGCACTGACATCCCGCTGTGAACGCCGGGGGGACTCCCTCCCCGGCCCACAGCGGCAAGGAGAACCCCGCATGAAGAAGAAAAAAGGAAATTTCACAACGCTGCTGCTGATCCTGGTGCTTCTCGCGGGACTGTCCTTGCTGCTGTATCCTTCCGTCAGCGATTACTGGAACTCCTTCCACCAAACCCGCGCCATTGCCACGTATGCCGAAGAAGTCGCAAATTTGAACCAGGATCAATATGACGAAATCTGGGCCGCCACAAAGGCCTACAATGCGTCTTTGGCAGAACGGGACAACGCCTACCTTCTGGGCGACGCACAGAAGGAGGAATACGCGCGGTTACTGGACATTTCCGGCCTTGGCATCATGGGCTATATCGAGATCCCGGAAATTGATGTGAGCCTGCCCGTATACCATGGCACGGAGGAATCCGTCCTCCAGATCGCCGTGGGGCATCTGGACTGGTCCAGCCTGCCCGTTGGCGGGGAGAGCACCCACTGCGTCCTTTCCGGTCACCGGGGCCTGCCCAGCGCCAAGCTGTTCACCAACCTGGACAAACTCCGAGAGGGGGATATTTTCCTGCTGCGCATTCTGGACGAGGTGCTGACCTATGAAGTGGATCAGATCCTCATCGTGGAGCCTCAGGAAGTCGGAGCGCTGCAAATCGTGGAGGGTCAGGATTACTGCACATTGGTGACCTGCACCCCCTACGGTATCAATACCCATCGGCTTTTGGTCCGGGGACACCGCATCGACAATGTGGAGGAGGCCAAAACCGTCCGTGTGACGGCGGACGCCATTCAGATTGAACCGCTGCTTGTGGCTCCTGTTGTGGCGATCCCGATCTTGCTATTGCTTTTGATTTTACTGCTGCTGCCCAAGAAGCCAAGAAAGAAACACGGAGGGGAAGCCGATGAAGAGGATTAGACGCATGACTGCTGCGCTGCTCAGTGTGCTGGCAGTATTCCTTCTCCTGCCCTTGCAGGCTCTGGCGGCGGGAAGTATTGACTTGAACCAGGATGTAAGTTTGACCATTTCCTATCAAGATGGAAACACGCCCCTGGTTGGTGCAGAGTTTGACATTTTCCTGGTTGCCACAGTAGACGAATACGGCGAGCTGACCACCACAAAGGATTTCGCCCAGTTCCATGTCAATATCCGGGGCAAGGATGACGAGGCCTGGCGGACACTGGCATCCACCCTGGAGGGCTATGTATTGCGGGATGATATTTCCCCCACAGACAGTGGAAAGACCAATGATAAGGGATTGGTTTCCTTTCCCACCGCCGGAAAGAGCTTGAAAGCGGGTTTGTACTTTGTACTGGGGTATCGACACACGCAAAATGGCTTCCGCTATGATCCCACGCCATTCATGGTAATGCTGCCTGGATTGGACAAAGAGAATAACATTTGGGTTTATGATGTAGCCGTCAATGCAAAGTTCGATTCATCCCAGATCCCTGATAACCCAGATGACCATACCATCGACCGAAAGGTTCTGAAGGTCTGGGCCGATGATGGACATGAAAAAGATCGTCCCAAAGAGGTAATTGTTCAGCTTCTTCGTGACGGCAAGGTATATGATACCGTAACCCTGAACGCGGCAAACAACTGGCGGTACACCTGGACGGGATTGAATGATCGCTATACGTGGACCATTGTGGAGAAAGAGTTGGAGGGCTATACCGTGGAGGTCACACGGGAGGGTATCACTTTTGTGGTGACAAATAGCTACAATGAGGAAATTCCTGACGAACCTACTCCCACAACACCTACCACGCCGGACAAACCTACTACACCTACAAAGCCGACGCTGCCTCAGACTGGCCAGCTCTGGTGGCCGGTTCCAGTGTTGATTGCCGCCGGACTGCTCTTTGTCGTGATCGGCCTGGTGCGCCGCAGAGGTGCTGTTGATGAGGAATGAAGAAAAAAATAGAAGAAAGCAAGAGGGCTTGCTGTTGATTACGATTGGGCTGCTGCTGATTGCAGCAGCCCTTTTCCTTGTATCTTACAACTTGTACGACGAGCTGCGGGCAGAGCAATCGGCCAGGCAAGCGGTAAATAAGCTGGATGCGTATTTGCCCGCAGAGGCCGCTCCAGAGGCTCCCTCGGACTCCGCCGGGGATCAGGAGCCGTTGGTGAGCGATGAGCGGACTGTTATTCCGGACTATGTTCTATCCCCTAATATGGAAATGCCAGTGGAAACCATCAACGGAATAGACTTTATCGGTGTTTTAAGAATCCCAGCCTTGGAGCTGGAGCTGCCGATTATCAGTGAGTGGAATTATCCCAATCTGAAAACTGCTCCCTGCCGGTACAGTGGGTCTGCCTATTTGAATAACCTGATTATTTGCGGCCACAACTACACTTCCCATTTCGGAACCTTAAAGAATCTCTGGGAGGGCGATATTGCCACCTTTACAGATATAGACGGAAATGTATTCACCTACAAAATGGTGGAACGAGAGACGCTGAACCCCACAGATATAGAGGGAATGGAAAGTGGAAATTGGGATTTGACTCTGTTCACCTGTACCGTGGGAGGTCAAAGCCGTGTGACAATTCGTTTTGAGCTGGAGGAAGACTGATTCCTCCAAAAATAGAAACAGGCTTTCGCATCGGGAAATTGACGGTAGCTATGCCGACTGGGCACGAAAAAACGGCTATACCATCCGGAACTGTGTCTGTGACTGCGATGGTTCCATTGAACTGGATACCCGCACCCTCCAGCGGGCCATATCGAGATAAGCTTCAAACTGCGTGTCGGCTTCCTTGGTTTCCACCCACGCCCCGCTTTGGTAGGCGTAGTGTTTACACCTTAACCCAGTCCATCGTCACCACAGACTCGCAGACTATCGCTGCAAAGCTCAACGGCGAATACATCCGTACTAAAAATAACAACCAGCGGCTCTCTATCCTAGGGAGCCGCTCAGCTTACCATGGTACAAAACTCCATTATCATATTTGAAACCAGAAAAATACCGGGACAGCGCATTTTTTGCTGCCCCGGTATTCGTTTACGCATACGGCACAGCTTTCCCGCGCTGATTATTGGGGCTTTTCAGGTGTTCGGACTTTTTGAGAATATTGATCTGCGTGACAAATTCCTCCGGGGTCAGTTTGTCATAGTCAATGCCAAGAGTCGCCAAAAACAAACGGGCTTTCTTTTCTTCCTCGGTGCCCTCGTAGTGCAGGGCGGTCTCCATCTGCTTTTGAATTTCGACAACAGGAGAAGCGGTGTCTGCAGTAGTGGTGTCCTTCCTGTGGGCTTCCCGGATATCATGTAGGATGCCGTCAATGTCCTTATGAACCACATGGGCAAAGAAGTTTTCCTCGCTGACCTGCGCCAACTCCAGAGTGCGCACACACAGATCATTCTCGCCGGGATTATGCTTTTCCCTGTTTTGCTTTCGGTTGGCTTCCAGAATGGCATTCATGTCATTGATCCGCATATCGGCAACGCGATCCACAAATATCTCAATGTCCACCAGAAAGCGCTGGAAGTCCTTGTGCAGAGCCAGTTCAGACAGCAGCCGGTTGTTGAGCTTTCCGCTTTTCAGCAATTCAATCATGTCATCACCCAGATGCAGATCGTGCAGGTCTGTGTTTGGGTGATTTTTTGTTTCCGTCAGCCCCAGCAGATAGTCCGTGGATACACCGTAGAATTTCGCCAGGGTGACAATGCTGAATGGGCTGATATCCTTGAAATCATCGGATTCATATTTACCCAGTGCGGATTTGGAAATGCCGGTTTCTTCCGTAAGCTGCTCCAAAGTCAGATGCCGTTCCAGCGAGCGTTATTAACCCGATATGCCCATGATCATGGGTAT
>OGPK01002158.1_pt1 | contig 13367 bp, 13 predicted proteins | sample 1552921 | NCBI WGS metagenome assembly OGPK01 (sample SAMEA2580264, study PRJEB22360) | human gut metagenome | biome: human gut; feature: human-associated habitat; material: faeces | place: Denmark | collected 2008/2010 | reverse complement strand
AACTCCTAATATTCCGGCAGCGATTTCAACAGAATTTCATAGAAAATGTACACGAAGTTTGTGCATTTTGCCACTATACATTTCCCTCACATTGTGGTATACTGATACTAGGGACAGGATTGGTATTCCCACGCCACGCTACCACTCTGTCCTCAATTCCCAGTCCAGACGTCTGGACTGGTTCAATCGCTAGATGCCTGGTCTAGTCCAGACGTCTGGACTCTAATGAAAGGAAGTGTTACAATGGACGCAAATGTTATTTCCCAGGTTATCTCCAACATTGGGTTTCCTTGCGCTATGTGCCTTCTGATGTACTATCAGATGAACAAGCAGACCGAAGCCCATGCTGAGGAAATCTCCAAACTCACCAGCGTTATCAACGATAACACTGTCGCAACGAAACAGCTTGTGGCACTGTTGGGTAAGAATGATGGCTAAGAACACCCCATGCTGGGACTACGGCAACGATTGGTTGCATCTTGGTAATGTCGTCTACGACTTTACGGACAAGACAAGACTAATCAATGACATAGTCCGCTATATGCTTATCAGAACGCAGGCGATGTTTGAGTACACAGGGCTTCCTGATACTATTCCTCCTAAGTTTCTGGAATCCTATGTCCAGACGTCTGGATTCTCTGGCATCGTGAAAGTTCGCGGCGAACTCTACGCAATGTGGGGCGGCCTAGGCGGGATTCCCGACGTCTACTACCAGCCCACTGTACTTACCGTCGCAAACCCCGCTCTAGAATACTCGGCATCGTTGGAAATCCACAAGGACTGCGAGATAATCAGAAATGACTTCCTACTTGAGGGCTTGAAACCGCTTTGCTCCCGGTACGCAACCCTCTTGGCGGAAAACTTCATTTCTATCCGTATGGCGTCAATCAACAAACGTACTCAGACGTTCTTGCGGGCCGACAATGACCGCGATAAAGACGCTGCCGATAAGTTCGTAAAAGACCTTGTTGACGGTAAACTCTCGGCGGTCATGACAACCCCGTTCTTTGACGGCATCACGGCGCAACCCTATGGCCAGAACTCCGGTTCGTCCCAGATTACTGAACTCACTGAACTTCATCAGTATCTTGAATCCAAATGGTTCAATGAACTTGGACTTCAGGCCAACTATAACATGAAGCGAGAGTCTTTGTCTGCCGCGGAACTAGGTCTGAACAACGACATTATGCTCCCCATGATTGACCAGATGTTGCTCTGCCGTCAGCAAGACCTTGAGAAGGTCAACGCTATGTACGGCACAAATATTTCAGTGAAACTTTCTTCGGCGTGGGAAGATGTTCAGCTGGAATCCGAGTACGCAATCAAGGAAATGCAAGCAGAAGCCGAAGGAGTCCAGACGTCTGGACAGGAAAACGAGCCTGACGATGAACCGAAAGAAGGTGATGATGATGGAGACAATCAATCTGAACAAGATGATTGATGTGTACAGTAACTACACAACGGACGGCGGTGTATTCTCGCCAATGGTCAGTGCTCCATGGGTTGATACAATGTCCGGTACTAACCTCGACATTTTGTATTTGGATGGTCATTCTGGCGAACGCTATTGTTCCAACTTCATCAATCATCGTATTAACGATTCCGATGTTCTTTCGTCCGACAACCGCACGCTTATTTCCAACATTCTCTGGGCAATGTTTGGCATCCAGTGGACGCGGTTATGGGCAACCATGAAGCCTGCCGAGTACGACCCGCTGACCAACTATCAGATGCAGGAGACTATGGAGGGCACCGAGAATTCCACCAGAACTCCCGACCTGACCAAAGGCGACACTGGAACAGTCCAGACGACTGGACAGGACAAGAGAACTCCAAATTTGACCCGTAATGGAACTGGTACTGTCAATGATAATGGCTCTGCCACTAACACAAACCAGAACGGTATTTGGGGCTTCAACTCGTCAACATCTGTCCCGTCCGACATGTCCGATGGCACAGCGACCAACGAAAACACGACTACTCGTGACCTCACCGAAACCGAAACTGGCACCGACACTACCGACCACACCAACACAGACACATACAATCGTAGCTACACAGAAACCGGAACCGACACTACTGCCGGGACGAGTTCCCGCAAGCTGACTCGTACCGGCAACATCGGTACAAACACTTTCCAAAACTTGCTCCAGCAGGAGCGCAATATCTGGATGTACGACTTCTTTGAGCAAGTATTCAAAGACGTCGATTCCGTCCTCACAATCCCCATCTACTAAGTCCAGACGTCTGGACTAAACGCAAGAAAGGAATGATTTCAAATGACTGTTAATCAGGTTGCCGCTATTGTTAATGCTGTTCAGCAGCAGATTGTTGGCGAAAACGCCATTCAGACCGTTGACCTTACAGGTCTTATCGACATGGGCAAACAGGCCCTCGACGCCACTTCCTACGACAACTACGTTAAAACCCTCGTTGACCACATCGGCAAAGTCGTGTTTGTCAACAGGGCCTACCAGGGTTCTGCCCCGTCCGTTCTGATGGATGGATGGGAGTACGGCGCTATTCTGGAAAAGATTTCCAGCGAGATGCCTGCCGCTACCGAGAACAAGTCGTGGGAACTGACCGACGGTACGTCTTACGACCCCAACGTGTTCCACAAGCCCAAGGCCGAAACTAAGTTCTTCTCCAGCCGCGTGACGTTCGAGATTGAGAATTCTATCACCGAGCGTCAGGTCAAGTCTGCGTTCAGTTCTGCCGCCCAGATGATGGGCTTCATCAACATGATTTTCAACGAGGTTGACAAGTCCTTCACTGTCAAGCTGGACGGCCTTATCATGCAGACCATCAACAACATGACGGCGGAGACCCTTTATGACGCCATTCCCGGTGGTGACTATACCGCCGCTGGCAACGCCCGTGCTGTCAACCTGCTGAAGTTGTACAACACCAAGTTCACCAAGACCCTGACCGCCGAACAGGCTATCTTCGACAAGGAGTTCCTGCGCTTCGCCGCATACATCATGGGTCTTTACGAGATTCGTATGCGTTCCATGAGCAAGCTGTTCAACGTCGGCGGCAAGGCTCGTTTTACGCCTTCTGATATGCTCCACGTTGTCATGCTGGCCGAGTTCCAGACCGGTGTGTCCACGTACCTCCAGAGCGATACCTACCATGACCAGTTTGTCGCCCTGCCCAAGGCCGAGAGCGTCCCGTTCTGGCAGGGTTCTGGTACGGACTTTGCCTTCTCCAGCACGTCTGATATTCACATCAAGACGGCAAACGGAAACGAGGTCAACGCATCTGGCATCCTGTGCGTCATGTTTGACCGTGACGCTCTGGGTGTCTGCAACATGAACCGTCGCACCACTACGAACTACAACGCCAAGGCCGAGTTCACCAACTACTTCTACAAGATGGATGCTGGTTACTTTAACGACCTCAACGAGAACTTCGTGGTGTTCTACGTCGCATAACCAACCTACGGGCTGGCGGGCAACCCGTCAGCCCGTTTATCTTTAGTCCAGACGTCTGGACTGGAAAGGATAAAAGATGGCTTTTACAATTTCATTGTTTAAGACAGCTTCGGAAAATAACCGAGTTGTAAAAGACCTTACCGATGAAAAACAGTTGTCTGGTGAACTTCGTAACCAGACAAGCGTTTTGAATCCTAAGATAAGGATTGAATCGGCAGAAAATATCGCAGGTTACAACTACTGTTATATTCCAGAGTTTGGTCGGTATTACTACATTGCGGATATTACATCTGTTAGGACAAGAGTATGGGAAGTATCTATGCGGTGTGACGTTCTTATGAGTTATTCCGCTCAGATAAAGGCTCTTAGGCCGATTATTGAGCGCGAAGAAGTAGGCCAGTCGTCTGGACTGATTGACAGCGATATGCCTATAAACATCAATAAGAAAGTACAAAAATATTACTTTCCTAAAGGATTTACAAAGGATATTCAATATGTTCTTACTACGTCGGGGGGTGCAATAGAATAATGGCTGATACCGATTATAAGCAAAATGGCGCTACTTCGATTATTTCGATGTTAGGTTCTATTGTGGCCGCGCTTGGATTTGAGATTACAGATAATGCAAAAGCGGTTGTCACTATGCTTAAAATGCAACGTGACTTGATGCTTGACAGTACCATGAGGGATTATATCACTGGTCAATACACGCTGAAAACTATTCAGAATATTGCTGCTGGTGCTTGGTATGTTCCTGGTAAACTCGTCAGTTGGGTGCAGAAGTGGCTAGCATCTGTTGAAGGAGGTGGGTATCCGGGCGGTAGTTATGATACTGATTATTTTTGGACGATAGGCATAACTAATACATATACCAATATACCAACAAATACGAATACTTTTAATTTTAATTTAGTTAATTTAATAAATGAATGTAAAAAACATTTTGGAATTTCCGATAATGAACCTATTGTATTTTATTCTGGTGAGTATTCAAATTTTCACTTAGTACAGATTGGAGTTCTTGAGTTAGGTTCGCAATCATATTATGAAAATTCACTAGTTAATAGTATACGTTTTACAGCTAATATTGTTAATACAATATACATAGCCAGGCTTGATAAAACCACCGAAGATATAGCATATTCCACAAAATCAAACACAGTATTAAATGCTGACATAACGTCAGCTAAACCTGTATATGCTGAAAATTATGGTCCTTTTATAAGATTTAATTCCAGTGTATTTGATATATATTGTGGAACTAATTTAGGTACTAGTAGTTTTATAAGCGGCGGAGGAGTTACCAGAGGTGGTGGCGTTAGTAGGCATCATTATTCTTTACCAAAGGACGAAAATTTTCCACCCTGCGGCGGAGATACAACAGTTCCACAAATAACCGAGTGGTCTGGTAGGGTTATAAATTGGAACAATGATTGCTATATGCCGTTGACGTATTTTAAAGTAAATCCGTCAAATGAAAATCCCGGGACTGAACCTGGTTCGCCAAATATACCTATCGAACCAGAGGACCCGCGATTAGACCCTGAATCACCTCACTATGACCCTTCAATTCCCAATATTATTATTAAATACTTCTATCCAGAAGATTATGTTCAGTCAACACCACAGAATGGCGATAATACAGTCCAGACGTCTGGACAGCTTCAGGATAACTATACCAACGCTAATAACGGGCCATCTAATATTCCTAACACTGATATAAAAGGTGGCCTGTACACTCTTTGGCATCCATCTGCCGATAATCTTCAGAAACTAGGCGCGTTTCTGTATGGCGGTACTACTCAAGGTACTATAGCTTCTATAATTGGCGACCCAATCAATGCAATTATTCAGTTGACTGAATGGGCAGTCACTCCCGTTGACGGCCCTGTTAAGTCACCTGTAATTTGTAACATTGGCGCAACCGAGTTGAAAATGCCTACAATACCCAATCAGTTTATGCAGTTTGATTGTGGTACTATTGAGGTACCAAGAGAGTATCACGACTTCAGAGACTACGAACCATATACGCGGTTGAGTTTGTTCCTTCCGTTTGTTGGTGATGTAAACATTAGCACAAATGACTGCATTACACCTCATAAGATTCATGTTATATATAATATTGACTTCTTATCAGGAGTTGCCTGTGCTGAGGTGCTGATTGATGAAGATGTTCGGTATGCGTATCAGGCCGCTATGTGCGCAGCTATTCCCGTGACTTCTAGCGATGCTAGCCGTTTGCTCGCCAGCTTGATTGGTGCTGCTGTAGGAGCTGTCGGCGGCGGTGTGATGGGTGGTATTGTCGGCGGTACTGCTGGTTCTAGTATGGTCGCTCGTTCATTGATTGGCGGTGTTTCGGAAGCCGCATTGTCGCCTATCAATGGCATCCAGACACAACGTACTGGTTCTATCTCGGCAAATACTGGTTTGCTTGGTGAAATGAAACCGTATGTTTTGGTTACACGTCCTATTTCTGTTGTATCTGACCAGTACAAATCTTTGCTTGGTCAGCCGTATCAGCTGGATGGTACGCTTGGTTCTCAGAAAGGATTTGTAAAAGTTCGTGAAGTTCACTTGGATGGTATTACGGCTACTGAAGCCGAAAAAACTGAGATTGAGCAGTTGCTCAAGGAAGGAGTGATTCTCTAATGGGAATTCAGAGTAATGGTGAATGGTTGTTCGATTGGCCCACTGATGCTCCGCATCAGCTGACCCGCGGTTTCATCAACGATGGCAACGGTTTGGATATTGTCACCGAGACAGTCCAGACGTCTGGACTTAAACCCATTTATGCCGCGGAATCTGGACGCGTTGACCAACTCCAGTATTGGAACGGTAAAACCAAAACCGGTATGCAGTCCTACGGCAATATGGTTAGAATCAACCATGGAGTATATGAAGGGGGTTTACTTCAGACTCGTTATGCTCATATGTCCCGTATTCTGGTTAAACAGGGCCAGAATGTTTACCGCGGCCAGATTATTGGTTACATGGGTTCGACTGGCAACTCCACCGGCCAGCACCTGCACTTCGAGGTTATCTGGAAGAGCAGGCGGTACAATCCGCTTAATTGGCTGGACGATAATTTTGTCAATAAATACGCCAGCGTAGCTAACGGCGTATACCATTCCGTTAAGCGTGACAGTACGGTGAATCTGTACTACATCAACGCTGGGCCGCTGTCGGATGGCGACTTCAAGACCGTAACCGAGTTGCTTAAGAAACTCGGTATCAACTACACTACCAAATAACAATAGCCCCAGTCCAGACGTCTGGACTGGGGCTATTGTTATAAGTATTTGTCAATGATAATTAGCGTAGTATTAAGTCTAATCGCCAAGTCTCTAGCCATGTTGTCAGAACCTATCTGTTTATAAATATCAATCTGATGGTTGATCTCTTCACACTCTTTCTTTAGATCCGCTTTGAGTTTTGAAAAGTCGTCGCGACTTTCAGATAAATTGAAGTATTCTTCTTCGGTTAATATGTACATCATAATTGTCCAGACGTCTGGACTCACTCTCCTTTCTGGCACCACATTATATAGTTACGGACTACTTCACCTACGGTGTTATCCTGATAGAACACCTTTTCCTTGCTGAAGAACGAGCAGATTTTACGCTCTCTATCGTCTGTCGGTTTGGTAATCTTACGACGGCGATTAGGTAACGGAGAATAGTCAGGGCTGTAAATCAGCTCATGGTCTGGGTTTTTCAGTTCACTGGTCTTACGATGAATGAATGTAAACAGTACGTCGTTATCCCGTTCGTCTTTGGTGAAGATAATTTCGCACTGTAACATCTCGCGGTCAAAAATTATAAAATAAGTGTACAACACGTCACGTGGTTTATATTTGCACGGACAATGCGGGTAGATTGCAATTTCCCATGCACCGCCTGTAATCATAGACAGCTTGGGATTGTTAAAGGCGAAATACTTATCTGACTTTTTGCCTTCCTTGTTTGGTGAATCGGTGTACTCTACTGCAACAGTCAGACCGCTTTCACCGTACTCGTAAACGTCAATGTCTCCCTTCTTCATTTCCTTTATATGGGTCAGGCCCATTTCTGCAAAGTACGGGCAATACTGGTTTACGGTGTTGCCCATCATGAAAATTTTTACGTTGTCACGGTCACGGATAATGGTTGACAAAACGTTCATGAACAGCACGAACTCGTTAGGCAGGTAGAACGTGCGGGTCAAGAACTCATCAAGAACTGCATTGATGATGCCGTCGTAGTTGGTAGACTTGTCGTGTTCCATGGCGCTAATCGCGAACGAGTATGCAAACGGCGTTAAGGATTCAACGTCCTTGTTCAACGTCTCGTCGAACTTTGCAAGATACCATGCGCCACCTTTGTAGTTGATATGGTCAAACTGTCCGTTTGTCCACTTTTCTAACTCTCCATTGTTTACACAACCGTCCCACATTGTGCGGGCGCGTTTACCTTTGAAGTCGTCCTGCCAACGACGAATCCAAGCGGTTTGACCGCCCGTTTTCAAATATTGTTTGATGCAGTATTCCTGTACTGCATAGGTTTTACCGTTTGAACGTTCACCGAACATAACATTGTATGTTGCATTCTTCTGGAGAATGTTCTTCAATCGGTAATACTTCGGCTTTTTGGTTTTTAGTCCAGACGTCTGGACTGTATCAGTACTCATAATCTTTTACCCCCATTAGATATTTAAGGTATTCGGCGGACAGATTCAGAGAGTAGTCCGTCGGTGCCATGTAGATTCCAGACGGAGTATGAAACTCGGCTGTCTCTCCGAGATAGTCGGTTACTATTCCGTATTGTTCATCGTCTATGTACGTGAGCATGTTTTTACCTGTGTATTTAGGTGGGATGTATAAGTCGTCGTCAAAGGCTTCAAATATATCGTCTCCGTATTTATCCATCAGGTAGGGCATTGCAACGTGCTTGTTCAATCCAGATACAGTCAGAGAGATTTCTCCGTCTTTTTCCGTCATGTACCGCTTTGCACCAAGAGTTTTAAACCTAGTATAAATGCCCTCGTTATCCCATACTCCCAAACATTTCTCGACGCCTTTTATTGTTTTAGGCTTGTACGAAGATTCTGGCAGTCCGTGGTATTCCATAGCGTCGTTCAGCTTATCAACAACTATCTTATTGTAACTCCTGATATAATCCATGTGAGATTCTGGATTTAGAACCTTTATAGAATCAGTATCGGAATACACATAATCATCTCCGCAGGCATAAATTCCGGAAAACAGATTACGTCTTGCATAAGCTGTTACCCAAACTCCCCAAGGATAATACAGAAAACGTTGAGAGGATTTGTTGTACTTGTCGATTGCTGTCTCCAAGTCTGGACGCTCTCTAGACCATACAGAGTCCAGACGTCTGGATTCATATTCGATTTCATCGCGGCAAATGTCGGTTACGGTCATGCCATACGCGGCATTTACCATTTCCTTTGAACCGAGGTATTCTACTTCCTTGCCTACTACGCCCTTCAATGTCGTCTTGTCCTGATACAACTTTAGAATGGACTTGACGAAATCGGTAGGCAAATAGCTTTTACGGAAACGAACAAAGTTGTAGATTTTGGCATCGTCCCATGTGTAGAAATGTTTGTAAGTCTCCCAGTCGCAATCTGTAATAGTCGTGGTTATAGTATCAGCGCACACCAAACGACCATTGTCTACGATTGGATGCACAACATCCCAACATTTAGAAACTGAAATAGGGTGGTCAACCGAGGTAATCGAGGAAATATTAGTGAACTCCACATCGAACATACAGCAGTACAAGTCTGTGCTATACTCAAATTCTTCTGGCGAATTTATTGTTATATGCTCTGGCGGCCCCATGGGAAACTTCTCGGAAACCATAACGTATGGATAAGATGAAGTGAAGTCGAACGACCCAACATTATTTAAGGTCTTTCTGGAATAGCAGGCGTTAGCGTGCGTGAAACCGCCTTGGAATGCCCTCTTTAACTGTGTATACTCGTCAGGCGTCAGGGTCAGAGTTTTCATTAAAGCGTGATATTTCTTATACTTGCTCGTCCATTTGTTGTGAGAACGATACTGATAGAAACAGTTTTCACGGCAAAATTGTCTAACGTATCCAGTTTTGGTCAGGGGTATCTTTGCGATGTTCCCGTCACTTTCGATTTTCTCTTGGATGTACGCCATGACTACCAAAACATCGTGAGCGCAATAGCTCCACTCCTTATCAGTCAGCGGGGTTTTGCTGTGGCGGATTTTAGAGTAATCTAGATCGCCTACCATCTTCTGTACTTTGTACTTTTGCAGGTTCTTACCGATGGTTTCCAAGCTGTACCCGGATAGTTTGTAGGAACATCTGTACTCAGTGCCAGATGTTGTAATTGCATAGACGGGTTTACGAACATCCAGCGAGAACACTTTGTCCCACTCAAACAACTTACGCATGAACTGAAACTCGTATGACAAGTTGTGTACATAAACTATCAAGCGAAGATTCTCGTTGATTCCTAGTATTTCTTCTACCTTTGAAATCAACTCAATGTATTCGTCCCACGTTCTACCAGCGGTTATAAAACCGTTGATTCCGAACGTCCACTCATACATCGTACTGCATTTCAGTCCAGACGTCTGGACTAGGAACGAGGAAGTCTCAATATCGAACGATGCCGGCACATTGTAATACTTGCACTTCTTGCGCACACTTACGATTTCAAAGCTGTGTTTTTCAATCTCTAACGTGAACAGAAAATCCTCATTAGAGAGAATTTCGTCCCGCAGAAAAAACATCTCGCTTCTCCCTCTTCTCGGCTACTTCACCTCGTTCTTGAGATTTCATAATAGCCATGATTCTGTCTTTCATATTTCTGACGTTTTCGTCAGGGCCATACTCCCGCTCATATACCTGCTTTAACGCCAAACTACCACGGGCTTCACGATAGTTAGGGTCAGTCTCTTGAATCTCATGGAAAATATCCCAGAACTGCACGATGTTTTCCTTGGCAAACTTCTCAGCCATTTCTGGAGTGATTTCACCGCCCGTTTCCCTATACAAAGTTTTTACCTGTTCCTCTGTCAGGTCAGCGGCACTTCTCGGGGTCATAGTTGCCATGAGAGCCTGATTTTTAAAGAACTCTTTCTCAACGGCCACCGCCCCTGCATAGGTACTACTCTTTTGCGTAAAGAAGTCCTGCAAGGCCGCGTATTCTTTATGCAGTTCTTTCTCTGTTACGTTGAGACTAAATTTTTTATATCCGGCTGCATGAACGTGACGCAGGGCTGTAGGGGTAAGACTAAGACGCTCAAGGGACTTTATTCGACGGTTAGCTGTTTGGACTAACTGCCGAAGCGTCGCCTTTTGTTCCTTCAGAGAAAGACGAGAAAGGTTGCGAACACCCATCGACAGAACGTCCAGAGACTTCTGGCTCAACTGATACTTCGTGTTTCTTCCTCGACCGTGATTGCGTTTTGATTTTGCCATTACGAACACCCTCTTTTATCATTTTTATGTCATCTTCGTTGAGAAACCACGTTATGTAATACACTAGGACTGGGTAAGAATCGCACCTTCCACGCTCGAAGTTGGATATTGTCTGTTGACATGTACCGAGATGTTGCGCAACTTTCCATTGCGGTTCTCCATGCCTACGTCGTGCAATGGCGCAAACATAACCGACATATTCTTGTACTCTCATATAATAAAAGGGAGTCCAGACGTCTGGACTCCCTAGTCACCTCACTTTCGGGATTAGACGACGGTGATGGTCGTCACGTTGTTGCCGTTCTTTGTCTTGCTCTCGGTGAACTTCAGCTTGACGCCGCCAGATTTGCCCAGAGCGATGGACGCGGATTCCGGGTCGCCGTCGAAGCCAGCCGCCCAGGCCAGGCACATCTTGGTCAGGACGGTGCCGCCGTTGTAGTAGCGGCTGTCGTCCTCGGAGAAGGTGACAACAGCGAAGGTCTTGTCCTGCACAGTCGCGAAGTCAAAGGCATTGACGGTGATGCCGTCGGGGAAGGAGCTGATAAGTTCCTCGGTGGAAATCTTCTTGCGGTTGTTCTGGAGAGCGGACAGCAGGGTGGAGTTCATTGCGGATTCACGGAAGTTAAACATAATTTTATTTCCTTTCTTTGTGGCCGTCAGGCCGGTTTATTTATTCAGTCCAGACGTCTGGACTTGAATCGGAGTGAATTTGGGGCACTTCTGGCCCGGCCCATCTTCTGGGCAATCGACATTACACTTTGTATCACTACAACAGTAGTCGTATATTTCGTGATACGTGCACTTCCAACAGATACACTCTGAAGGACATAGCTTGGGATTCGGAATCACGGTGCAATCACCGCCGCTAAGTAGAACGCTACGATGCCGAATGGCAACGCGAGATAGGGAACGACTTCAAACTGGAACCAACGAAATTTTTCTTTCATAAAATTTACCTCAGGCGGGTTATTTGGTCAGGCGGGGTATTTTCTGGAACCAGTCCAGACGTCTGGACTTGCCGCGACACTCACTGCATTCATAAAATGCGCGGTAGTATCCAGACAGAGATTACAACCGGCCACAACCTATGGTTGTGGGCCACAACCCCTGGTTGTAAACCCAGTTTATGCCAAAACTGGAAATACTTGGAAATGAACACGTGAACATATGTTCATATTACACTCAATGATATATGAACAAGTGTTCATAAGTCCAGACGACTGGACTGTTCATATGAACACTTGTTCATATGTTGGGGTCACAAAATGCCCGCCCATGTTGGGCGGGGTGTAAAGTGAAATCACTTTACAGCTTTGATAGTAACGACAATCTTGCCTTCGGGGTGCCTGTTGATTGCCGCAAGTTTCTGGAGCGGGGCTACAATGGCTGGCAGGGTGTACTTGCCGTTTATGGACTTGTACGTCACTTCACCGCCTACGCCGTTCGGAACGATAATAGCCATATCCACGATATATGGCTTACTGTCGCTGTCGGTCTTGCTGTCGGTCTTGCTGTCGCTGTCGGTCTTGCTGTCGCTGTCGCTGTCGGTCTTGCTGTCACCGTCGGAAATATCCTTTGATTCCGCGTCGGCGGCAATTTTGGGGGTTGTTGCCGCTTTGAGTACGGCGCGCAACTTGCGTACAGACGTGAAAGCGTCAGTTTTGCCTTCTGCAATGAACTTGTGTACGGCTTCATAATCGTTATTGAAGGCCGTTAAAAGTTCCAGCAACGCGGATACACTGTACACGTTGCCGCCTAGGTCTTTCTCGGTCGTTCCTTTGAGAAAGCGCCCGACGCGCTGAAGGTTGTAGGCCTGCGAGCGACTGTATCCGCGTACCTGAATCAGGAAATCGGCGGCGCTTTCAAGACCCATCGCCTTGGTAGTACCATCCGTGTCCGCGGCGTAAATGAGATTTGCGACTGTGACCTGGGCAAGGCGACCCGCGTTCTCACACTTGGCGACTTGGTCATTGAAAATCTTGACTTCGGGCTTGGAGAGGATTTGCTTGGCGTCGAACTTGGCGACTTTGTTAGTTGTTTTGCTCATTTTGAGTTTCTCCTTTGCATATTCAATTTGTACAGTCCAGTCGACTGGACTGGAAAAATGGACACACTTGTCCCACAACGTGGGGTTGTTACCCCCACAACTTACAGTTGTCCCTAGGCCTCCCTTCATCTTGATTGTACCTATAGTATACCAGAATAACAGCTAGTTGTCTATATACTTTCTTGCCATGTTTTGGCGGGCATCCGCGGGCATCCGAGCTTAAAATAACGTTGTAACGTTATTTTGAAATAGCAATATATGTGCGGTCTACAAAATATTGACACCTACAAACTGTATACTTGTACGGATTGTATTGTAAACAATCTATGAACTTTCTGTATACATTGTGCATAATTATACAATCATATGTATATGTATCAAGTCAAAATTTAATCGAACCGTTACTGATTTACTTTAGGAGTTCGC
>OGPK01002149.1_pt1 | contig 13401 bp, 8 predicted proteins | sample 1552921 | NCBI WGS metagenome assembly OGPK01 (sample SAMEA2580264, study PRJEB22360) | human gut metagenome | biome: human gut; feature: human-associated habitat; material: faeces | place: Denmark | collected 2008/2010 | reverse complement strand
GAAGGCACCGCCCCGGGGGGGGGGCCTGCCAGGCGGTCGGCCGACACTCCGGCCGTGGAGTCTGCCGTGAAGGCGGAGCCCGAGGTGGTCGTGCGCCGTCCCGAACTCGAACTGGCCGTGCAGCGTCCGGTGCCGGAAATGCCCCGCGCTGTACGTACTCCCGGGCCTGCTGCCGCCGGGACTCCCGCCGCCCCGCAGGCCGCCCGCCGCGATGCGGACGACAATCCGTTCGTGGAACTGGGCCCCGACGGCATGCCCATTGTGCCCGAAGCCCCGCAGGCGGCAGAGGAAGCCGCATCCGATGACGACGGCGAGTTTACCGAGGTCGACCTGTCGCGCCCCGAAGGCCGGCTGGTGATCGGCCCCAGCGGGCTTGTCGAGCTGGAACGCCCCGCGGTGCGTCCTGCCGCCGGCACTGCTGTCCGGCCTGCTGCGCCTGTGTCCGACGAACCTTTCACCGAATTATCCCTGGGCGGGGAAGACCCCGTCGGGACACCGGCCCCGGCTGCCGGGATGCCCTCTGTTGCCGGGATGCCCTCCGCTGCCGCTCCTGTATCCGGGGAGCCGCTCCCCGACGGGCTGTTTACCGAGATACCCGTTCCTGCCGGGGGCGTCGTCGTGACCGTCGAGGCCAACGAAGCCCGTCTGGTCGATGAAAAGGCGATCCCGACCGAGAGCTACGACCCGCTGAAAGACCTCGTGAACTACCACAAGCCGCCCGTGACGCTGCTCGAAGACTATGTTTCCGACTCGGAAGTGAGCGACGAGGAGATTTTCGAGAACAAGACCAAGATCGAGGATACGCTCCGCAATTTCGGCATCCCCATCCAGCGTATCAAGGCCACGGTCGGCCCCACCGTGACGCTCTATGAGATCGTGCAGGCGCAGGGCGTCAAGATCTCGAAGATCCAGGGGCTCGAAAACGACATCGCCCAGAGCCTCAAGGCGCTGGGTATCCGCATCATCGCCCCTATCCCCGGCAAGGGAACCATCGGCATCGAGGTGCCCAACCGCGATAAGCAGGTGGTGTCGATGTACTCCGCCGTGCGTTCGCTGCGTTTTCAGGAGTCGAAGGCCGAGCTCCCGGTGGTGATCGGCCGTACGATCCAGAACGAGAATTACGTGTTCGACCTGGCCAAGATGCCGCACCTGCTGGTGGCGGGCGCCACGGGACAGGGTAAGTCCGTGGGGCTGAACGCCATCATCACCTCGCTGCTCTACCGCAAGCACCCCGCGCAGCTCAAGTTCGTGATGATCGACCCCAAGATGGTCGAGTTCTCGCTCTATGCCAAGATCGAGCGCCACTTCCTCGCCAAGATGGAGTCCGAGGACGATGCCATCATCACCGACCCCAAGAAGGCGGTCTACACGCTCAATTCGCTCTGCACGGAGATGGACAGCCGCCTGGAACTCTGCAAGAAAGCCGGGGCGCGCAACATCGCCGAGTACAACGAGAAATTCACCGCCCGGCGGCTCAGCCCGCTCAACGGGCACCGCTACCTGCCCTATATCGTCGTGGTGGTCGACGAGTTCGCCGATCTGATCATGACCGCCCGCGAGGTCGAGGGGCCCGTCATGCGCCTCGCGCAGAAGGCGCGTGCCGTCGGCATCCACCTGATCATCGCCACGCAGCGCCCCGACGTGAAGGTCATCACGGGCGGTATCAAGGCCAATTTCCCCGCGCGTATCGCCTTCCGCGTGATGCAGATGATCGACTCGCGTACGATCATCGACCAGCCGGGGGCCAACCAGCTTATCGGCCGCGGCGACATGCTCTTCTCGAAGGACGGGGAACTGATCCGTATCCAGTGCGCGCTGGTCGAAACCAAGGAGGTCGAACGCATCGTCGAGTATATATCGAAGCAGCAGGGCTATACCTCGGCCTATTCGCTGCCCGACTATACGCCCGATACGGGCGATTCTTCGGGGAGCATGGGCAGCGAGGACTCCGCCCCCGTGAAATACGATTCGCTCTTCGCCGAGATCGCCCGCGACGCCGTTTCGGGCGGCAATATCTCGACCTCGATGATCCAGCGCAACTACGAGGTGGGCTTCAACCGTGCCGGGCGCATCATGATGCAGCTCGAACGTGCCGGCATCGTCGGCCGCCAGCAGGGAGCCAAGCCGCGCGACATCCTTTTCCATGACATGCCCTCGCTCGAAGCCAAGTTGCAGGAGCTGGGCCTATTCTGATGCTGCCATGAAACGACTCCTGTCCCTCCTGTTGCTGCTTTCCGCGATGCAATCCGTCGCCGCAGTTCCGGCTGCCGCGGATGTTCCGGCTGCCGCAAATAATGTTCCGGCCGCCGGCCGTGCCGACGCGATCCTGGCCGGGGTCAGCGACGGCTTCCGGGCGCTGGGTGCCTACGGGGTGTCGTTCGAGGTTCGCTCGGACGAATACGTCACGCGCGGGCGCTATGCCGTCGAGGGGGAGAATTATTACCTCGTGCTGGGCGATGCCGAGGTCTACTGCGACGGAGCCGTGCGCTACGAGGTGGACAACCGCCGCCGCGAGGTGACGATCGACGTGGTCGACACCGGCAGCCGCAATATCCTCAATAACCCCGTCCATGCCTTCGATTTCCTCGGCAGCGAATATGCGGCCTCGCTCGCCGGCGAGCAGGAAGGCCGTGCCGTGGTGCGGCTGACGCCTGCGCCGGGGAATACCTCCTCGGCGGGCAATATCGTCCTTACGGTCGATACCGCCGCGATGCGTCCCGTGTCGCTCCGCTACGATTACGACGGCGAGCAGGTGCAGGTTTCGGTGCTGGGCATCAAGCCCCTCGAAACGCCGCTCAAGGCCTTTGCGAAGGATAACTACGCCGGGTACGAATTCATCGACTTCCGCTGACCATGTTCCGCCGGCCGATTATGCTGCTGTTGTCCGTCGCCATCCCCGCGGCGATGCTGGCTGCGGCGCCGGAAGACCCGTCGCCGGCGGGCGGGCATACCCCTGCCGCCGGACATGACCGCCCTGCGGCGGATATGCCCGGTTCGGTTCCCGGAGCCGGAAGCCCGGCCGGGCAACAGCCTTCCGGCACGGCATGGGAGCTTACCTGCGAGCGCGATCTGCTCTATGCGGCGTCTTTCGTAGGGGATTCCATACCGGTGCGGGTGTTCCTCGAATCGGGCGTCTATTTTCCGCTGATCGACAGCGCGCTGGTCTGGTCGCACCCCGGGCTTTTCGAACCCGTCGAACTCGAACGCCCCGTGCGTTTCCGCATGGCCGGCGGCACGGACTATTCGGCCCGCTATAAACTGGCGCCGGGGCTCAGGGTGGGGGATACGCGCAGTTTGTGCGAGAGCTATGTCGTCGATCTGCGGCGACGCAAGCCCTGCGACCTGCTCTACCCGCTCCATACCTTCACGACCGACAGCGTGGCCGCGCCCGGTATTTTCGAGCTCGATGTCCGCCGCGGCATTTTCCGTCCGCTCTCATCCGGGAGCCTGCCGCAGCCCGGTGACGGGTGGGAGGCCTACGAACTGGTGCCCGACGGGCATTCGGGGATGTTCTGGGTCATGGATACGGTGCGCTTGTCCGACGACCGGGGACGCAGCCGTGCGATGCCGATGCGGCTGGTCGTCGATTTGGGCAACGCCAACCTGCTGGCACTCTTTGCGTTCAAACCTGAGGTCGGAAAATTCGTGTCACGCGCCCCTGTCGATCTGGTGGAAGGCCATACGCCGGGCGGGATGACCCTGCGGGTGCTGATGCCCGCCGTCGCCACTTTCATGGGGTGTTACTCCTTCGGCGGGCTGCCTGTCGTGGTGCTTGACAAACCGATGAAACTCCCCGGCGACGGTTTCCTCGGCGTAAAATTCTTCTCCGCATTCCGGGTGGTCTTCGATTTCCGCCACGGGCGGTTGTGGCTCAGGCTGGCGGATTGACCCCTATTTCCGGTTGAGGTACCAGTAGAGCCCGCCGACGAAGATGCCGCCGCCCGCGATGTTCCCGAGCGTGGCGGGAACCAGGTTTGCGGCGACCATGTCCGCCGCCGTCACCGGGGCGCCCAGCATCATCCCCAGCGGGATGAAGAACATGTTGGCGATGCAGTGCTCGTAGCCGATCACCACGAAGCACATGACCGGGAAAAACAACCCCATCATACGGCCTGCCGCGTCGTCGGTACTCAGCCCGAGCCATACCGCGAGGCATACCAGCCAGTTGGCGCCCACGCCGCGCAGGAATACCGTCAGCCACGGCATCGAGACCTTGGCCTGCGCCACGTTGCAGGCCGCTTCGCGCCACAGCTCCGACGAGAGTACGCCGGGCAGCACCACCAGGAAATAGGCGAAGAAGGCCGCCCCGATGAAATTCCCCGCGTATACCAGCCCCCAGTTGCGCAGCACCTTGCCCCATCCGTACCTGCGGCCCAGCGCCCCGGGTACGAGCACGGCGTTGTTGCCCGTGAAGAGCTCCGCCCCGGCGAATACCACCAGGATGAGCCCCAGCGGGAATACCAGCCCCGAGAGCAGGCGCTGCAACCCGGGCGCTTCGGCCACCCCGGGGAACCCGAACCCCGCCATCAGCGAGAAGAGTCCGCCCATGGCGATGTATGCGCCGGCCAGGAATGCCAGCAGGAGGGTCTTGCCCGCCGGGAGTTGCATTTTGCCCGTTGCCGACTTCTGAGCCAGCGCGAGTACTTCCTTGGGTGTGTTTATCTGTGCCATGTTCGGGAAATAGAGGCCGCAAAGGTAGTGAAACGATCCGGAACGCGCAAGCGGATGCCGTCAGTCTGCCGGGAATTTTTTTTGAGGCCGTCAGATCGCCGGAAAAGGGGCAAAAACGGGGCGTCGTCCCGGAAATCTTCCGCGCGGAGGCGATATTTATCGGCTTAAAGTTGCTCAGATCGGAAATAAATCGTATTTTTGTTCGTTAAAAGACTGTAATTTTAAAGAGATAAGATGCTAACTGAAGAAGAAAAGAATGCAGGTTTGACAGGACGTATCATTCCTATCAATATCGAAGAGCAGATGAAGTCGGCGTACATCGACTATTCGATGTCGGTCATCGTGTCGCGTGCGCTTCCCGACGTGCGCGACGGCATGAAGCCCGTGCACCGCCGTATCCTCTACGATATGAGCGCGGAGCTCAACCTCTACTCCGACAAACCGACCCGTAAGTCGGCGCGTATCGTCGGCGACGTGCTCGGTAAGTTCCACCCCCACGGCGACTTGTCGGTCTACGACGCGATGGTGCGTCTGGCACAGGAGTGGTCGATGCGCTACCCGCTGGTCGACGGCCAGGGTAACTTCGGTTCGATGGACGGCGACTCGCCGGCCGCCATGCGTTACACCGAGGCCCGCATGAAGAAGATCACCGACGAGGTGATGGCCGACATCGACAAGGAGACCGTCGACTGGACGCTCAACTTCGACGATACGATCCCCGAACCCACGGTGCTGCCCACCAAGATCCCGCTGCTGATCGTCAACGGCGCCAGCGGTATCGCCGTAGGTATGGCCACCAACATGGCCCCGCATAACCTCTGCGAAGTGGTCGACGCCTGCTGCGCCTATATCGACAACCCCGAAATCACGGGCGAGGAGATGCTCCAGTATATCAAGGGCCCCGATTTCCCCACGGGCGGTATCATCTACGGCTACGAGGGTGTCCGGGAGGCCATGCTTACGGGCCGCGGCCGCGTCATGATGCGTGCCAAGACCGACATCGAGCATACCCCCAGCGGCCGCGAGTGCATCGTCATCACCGAAATCCCCTACATGATCAACAAGGCCGAGATGATCAAGAAGATCGCCGACATGATCAACGAGAAGAAGATCGACGGCATCTCCTACATCAACGACGAGTCCGACCGTGACGGCCTGCGGATCATCATCATCCTCAAACACGACGCCGTGGCGAGCGTCGTGCTCAACACCCTTTATAAGAATACGCCGCTGCAAACCTCGTTTGCGGTGAACAATATCGCGCTGGTGAACGGCCGTCCGCAGCTGCTGCCGATGCGCGATCTGGTCATGCACTTCGTCAACCACCGCCACGACGTGGTGGTGCGCCGCACGCGTTACGACCTGCGCAAGGCCGAGGAGCGCCTACATATCGTGCTGGGTCTCTTGATCGCACAGGACAACATCGACGAGATCGTGCACATCATCCGTTCGTCGCAGACCCCCGACCTGGCCAAGCAGGCCATGATCGAGCGTTTCGAGCTGAGCGACATCCAGGCTTCGGCCATCATCGAGATGCGCCTGCGCGCCCTGACGGGGCTGGAGTACGGCAAACTGACCGCCGAGCGCGACGATCTTACCAAGCTGATCGCCCACCTGAAGGACGTGCTGGAGAATGTCGGCATGCAGATGCAGATCGTCAAGGACGAACTGCTCGAAATCAAGGAAAAATACGGCGACGAGCGCCGTTCGGAGATCGTCTATGCCTCCGAGGAGTTCAACCCCGAGGATTTCTATGCCGACGACGACATGGTCATCACCATCTCGCACATGGGCTACATCAAGCGCACCCCGCTGGCCGAATACCGCACGCAGAACCGCGGCGGCGTCGGCGCCAAGGGCAGTGCTACGCGTGACGAGGACTTCATCGAGCATATCTACGTGGCTTCGATGCACAATACGATGCTCTTCTTCACCGAGAAGGGGCGCTGCTACTGGCTCAAGGTCTACGAGATCCCCGAGGGCGCACGCTCCTCGAAGGGACGCGCCATCCAGAACGTCATCCAGATCGAACCCGACGACAAGGTTCGCGCCTATATCAACGTCAAGCGCCTGAACGACGCCGAGTATGTGAACAACAACTTCATCATCATGTGTACCAAGGACGGTACGATCAAGAAGACGAAGCTCGAAGCCTACTCGCGCCCGCGCCAGAACGGCGTGAACGCCATCGTCATCCGCGAGGGCGACCAGCTGATCGAGGCCAAGCTCACCAGCGGCAACGCCGAAGTGATGATTGCGGCCCGCGAAGGCAAGGCCATCCGCTTCAACGAGTCGACGGTGCGCCCGATCGGGCGTGTCGGCGCCGGTGTGCGCGGCATCTCGATCGAGGAGTCCGACGAGGTGGTCGGCATGATCTGTGTGGAACCCGATTCGACGCAGGACGTGCTGGTGCTGAGCGAAAACGGTTACGGCAAGCGTACCGACCTCGACGAATACCGCATCACCAACCGCGGCGGTAAGGGTGTGAAGACGATCAACGTGACGGAGAAAACCGGTAAACTTATCTCCATACAGGCCGTTACGGACGACAACGACCTGATGATTATCAACCGTTCGGGACTTACCATACGTACGGCCGTGTCGCAGATCCGCCTGGCGGGTCGTGCCACGCAGGGCGTGCGTATCATCAACCTGCGCGACGGCGATGCCATTGCCTCGGTGATGGCTGTGCCTGCTGCCGGCGATGAAGAAGAAGTACAGTCCGCGGAGGCTGCTGAAAACGGGGGCGCAACGCCCGAAGCAGGACAGCCGGCCGAGGAATAGATGAAATGAATTTGAAAACTTTAAATTAAATTTTGTTATGAAGAAAACATTTTTGACGGCTTTCGCGGCGCTGCTCGTGGCTATCCCTGCCGTGCAGGCGCAGAAAGTCAACAAGAGCGGGCTCCTCACCAAGATCGAGAAGAGCGACGCCGACATCGCCGATGCGAAGAAGAACGCCAAGGCCTCCACGTGGATCAACCGTGGCAAAGCATTGTACGAGGCTGCCGTGGAACCGACGAAGAGCCTCTTCGTCAACATGGACGCCGCGATGCTGAAGCTGGCCGTGGGCGAACCTTCGGCCACCAAGCAGGTGACGCTTCTCAACGTTCCCTACGAAGCGTGGGAGTACCCCTATTTCATCGCCTACATCAAGGACGGCAAGGTCGTTACCTGGACGCAGACCGACTGGGTGCTGAAAGAGGCTCCCGCCATGGCCATCGAGGCTTACAACAAGGCTTACGAGATCGACCCCAAGAGCGCTGCGAAGGCGAAGGACGGGTTGCAGCAGATCAGCGATTTCTGTTCGCAGGTTGGTAACACGGGTATCGACACGGGCGAGTACGTTGCCGCCGCCGATGCCTATGCCACGGCTTTCCGGGCACAGTCGAGCCCCGCTTACGGCGCAGCCGCAGATCCCGCGCTGCTCTACTATGCCGGTTACCTGCGCACAGTGGACGGTTCGGCGCACCCCTCGTCGTTCGGACAGGGTGCCGAGTACCTCAAGAAAGCGATCGACCTGGGGTATACCGACGAGGAGGGTAACATCTACTACTACCTCTTCCACTGCTATTACGGCCTGAAGAACGTCAGCCAGGACAACGTCATGCTGGCCAAGGACGCCCTGATCACGGGTATCGGGAAATTCCCGAAGAACGAGCGTATCCTCGACGGCCTGATGCAGCTTTACACGGCCGAAGAGGGCGTGGGCGACCCTGCCGACCTGGTAACGCTGATCGACTCGGCCATTGCCGACAACCCCGAGAACGTAGACCTCTGGTTCGGCCGCGGCCGTATCTTCTATGCGCTGAAAAACTACGACGAGAGCATCGCATCGTTCAAGAAGGTCGTGGAGCTGAAGCCCGACCTGTTCGAAGGCAATTATTACCTGGGCGTGTTCTACACGATCAAGGCCGACGAGATGAACAAGGTGATGAACGAGAAGCAGTACAGCAGCCAGACTGCCTACGATACCGACCTGAAGGAGGTGAATGCGGTCTATATGGAGGCGGTGCCCTGGTTCGAAAAGGCATACGAGCTGAAGAAGGACGACGTCAACACGCTCGACTTCCTCAAGTCGATCTGCTTCCGCCTGCGCGACGAGGAGGGTATGATGGACAAGTACAACAAGTACAATACCCTGCTCAAGGAAGCCAAAGGCGAAGAGTAATTCCCTGCGGGGGCGGCGCTGCCGCCCTGCGCTTACAGGAATCCCGGCTCCGAAACACGGAGCCGGGATTTTTCATGCGCCGATGTGCCTGTCGTGATGTCCGTGCCGTCGAATTCGTAGGGTAATATCCGTGCGAGACGTCCGTGCAAATCCTGTGCGGCATCCGTGCGAAATGCCTGTGCGGTTGTGCCGATCTCCGGGACATTCGGCCTGTGGCGCGACCCGCGCTTCAAGATTCCGGGATGCCGAACCCCAACTGCCGGAGCATACCTTCGTGGTCGAGGCAAAAGCGTTTCATCAGCAGGTAATGCGGCGTTTGCTCCAGTTCGGTGAGTTGCAGCCCGTTGTCCGCGATCTCGTAGATGTCGGCGCCGGGGTAGGCCATGACGATAGGCGAGTGGGTGCTGACGATGAACTGCGATCCGCTTTCCACGAGTTGTTTTATCCGGCACAGCATATACATCTGCCGCGACGGCGAGAGGGCGGCCTCGGGCTCGTCGAAGATATAGAGCCCGTTCCCGCGGAGCCTGTGTTCGAGCAGGCTCAGGAAGCTTTCGCCGTGCGATTGCCTGTGGAGCGACTTGTCGCCGTAATAGCGGTGTATGCCGTCGGCTATCTGGTCGATTTCGGTGGCGACGTTGTAGAAACTTTCGGCACGCAGGAAATAGCCGTCGCGCGGCTGCAACCCGCGTCCGAGCACGAGGTTCCCGTATAGCGGGGAATGAGTCTCGCGCGTTGCGAACCGAAAGTTCTTCGACCCGCCCTCGGCATTGAATCCCGCTTTTACGGCGATGGCTTCCAGCAGCGTCGATTTGCCCATGCCGTTCTCGCCCACGATGAACGTCACCGGGCGGCGGAACCGCAACCCGCTGAACCCCGCCAGCGCGGGCACCGTATAGGGGTATTCGTGCGGCAAATCTCCGGCCTCTTTCAGTCGGATATATTTGATATAGAGTGCGTTTTCGGATAAGATCATGGCGGGGTTCCGTTCCGCTAATTTAGTGATTATCCCCGGATATGCGGCCTGTTATCGCAGGAAACCTTCCTGATTCCGGACGTTGCCTCTCCCGGGCCGTTCCGGCCTCTCCCTGCCCGGGGATTCACCGCCCCTTCCTTATGCGCCGGCTTTGCGGTAGATTGTCCGCAGGCTGTGCGTCATGAAGTATTGCAGCACGCCGCGCAGGAACATGTACAGCGTGAAGGCGAGCCACAGGGCGTTGTTGCCTATGAGCGTATGCCCGATATAGAAGATGCCGAAATAGGCTGCCGTAGCCCAAAACATCGAGTTGCGCATGACGCGCGTCTGCGTAGCGCCCACCATGATGCCGTCCATGATGAAGGGCATGGCGCTGGCTACGGGGATCAGGATGATCCATACGATATACCGTCCGGCGACCTCCACGATCGTCGCGGCGTTTGCGGCCGAATCGTCGATGAACAGCCCCACCAGGTCGCGCCACCAGACGATGTAGATTCCCACGAACAGTACCGACACGGCCGTGCCCCATGCGATGCAGCGCCGCAGGCAGTCGCGCAGCGCCTTTACGTCCCGGGCGCCGATGAACCGTCCGGTCAGCGCTTCGGCGGCATATGCGAAGCCGTCGTTCATGTACGAGAAGAGCGTGAAGAGCTGCAACAGCAGGGTGTTCACGGCCAGCAGCACCGGGTCTTCCATGCGGGCCGAAGCCCCCGTGAAGAAGGTGTAGACCGCCACGATGCAGAGCGTACGCAGCATGATGTCGCGGTTGACGATGAAGAAGGTTTTGAGCGGTTTCATGTCGAATACCTCGGCCCAGTCGATGCCCGTCAGCACCTTGCGGTAGCGCAGCATGAGCAGCAGCAGCGAAAGTCCCACGCCCGTCCACTGTGCGATCACCGAGGCGTAGGCGATGCCGACGATCCCCATGTCCATGCCGAAGGCGAACCAAAGGCTGCACAGCACATGCACCGCGTTGACCGAAATAGCCGTGAACATCGGTATCATGGCATTCTGCATACCCGTGAACCAGCCGTTGAACCCGAACAGGAGGATGCCAGCCGGTACGGCCCAGATGCGGGCGTAGAAATATTCGCGCGTCATTTCGTTGCCGTTCAGTCCCCACAGGGCCAGCTCGCCCAGCGGGTATTGCAGGGCGAGCATCAGCAATCCCATGCCCGCCGCCACGACCATCGCCCTTACGAGCATGTTGGTGCATTCGCGGAAATTCCCGGCGCCGAACGCCTGTGCCGTGAGTCCGCTGGTTCCCATGCGCACGAACGAGCAGTTCCAGTAGATGAAGTTGAAGATCGACACCCCGATGGCCAGTGCGCCGATCGTCGCCGCCGAATCCGCGCCCCAGTGCCCGGCGATGGCCGTCGACACGATTCCCATCAGCGGTACGGTGATGTTCGAAACGATATTCGGGAGCGCGATGCGCAGTATTTCGCGGTTCATGTTCATAGGTGCGGGGCGGGGATGTCCGGCAACCCCTGCCGGACGTCGTTTACGGGTGCAAAGATAAGGCAAAAGCGGCGAATTTGTAACGGCCCCTGTCTTTTATCGCCAAATCGGGTCTGCAATATGCCGTAATCCGGAAAAATGGATTACCTTTGCCCCACAAACTCATTCAAATACGTATGAAAGACAACAAAAACGACTCGACCACGGTACTTTCGCGTTTCGGACGCGACAAGCGCCAGCGTACCGTGACTGCTACGGCGGAGCGTGTCGAGCGTCGCCCGCGTTTACAGCGTGATGCTGCCGATTCGGAGCAACCGTCCAGCGAGGGGCCCCGTGGGCGGGCCTCCTACAATCCCCATTTCACGGCGGACAATCGCCCTGCATTCGACAAACCGCGCCGCCAGTTCGGCGACAAACCGGCTTACGGCGAGCGTAAGTCCGGCGATAAACCCCGTTACGAGCACCGCGACGGCGACAAACCGCGCCGCCAGTTCGGCGACAAACCGGCTTACGGCGAGCGTAAGTCCGGCGATAAACCCCGCTATGAGCACCGCGACGGCGACAAACCGCGCCGCCAGTACGGTGACAAGCCCGCCTATGGCGAGCGCAAATTCGGCGACAAACCCCGCTACGAGCACCGCGACGGCGACAAGCCGCGCCGCCAATATGGCGACAAGCCCGCCTACGGTGAACGTAAGTTCGGGGATAAGAAATACGGCGACCGTAAATTCGGCGACAAACCCTATAAGCCGGGGCCGAGGAAGCACGACGACAAACCGGCGTCCTACCCGAAATTCACGCCCGAAAAGCAGGTCGGCGAAATGCGCCTGAACCGTTTTCTCGCGCAGTCGGGCCTCTGCTCGCGCCGCGAGGCCGACGATTTCATCACTGCGGGCCTCGTTACGGTCAACGGCCAGATCGTCACCCAGCTGGGCACCAAGGTGCTTCCCACCGACGAGGTGAAATTCAACGACAGCCGCGTGCAGGGCGAGAAGAAGGTCTACCTCGTGCTCAACAAGCCCAAGGGTTATGTCACGTCGCTCGACGACCCCCATGCCGGCAAGACCGTCATGGATCTGGTCGAAGGTGCCTGCACGGAGCGCATCTACCCCGTAGGCCGTCTGGACAAGAACAGCCTCGGGTTGCTGCTTTTCACCAACGATGGCGACCTTACGAAGCAGCTCACGCACCCCTCGTACCTGAAAAAGAAAATCTACCAGGTGACGCTCGACAAGCCCCTGGCGCATGCCGATATGGATCGCATCGCCGAGGGCATCACACTTGAAGACGGCGAAATCTTCGCCGACGAAATTTCCTATGTCAAGGAGAACAAACAGGAGATCGGCATCGAGATACACTCCGGCCGCAACCGTATCGTGCGCCGTATTTTCGAATTCCTGGGTTACACGGTCACCAAGCTCGACCGTGTCTACTACGCCGGCCTGACCAAGAAGAACCTCAAGCGCGGAGCCTGGCGTTTCCTCTCCCGCGAGGAGGTCGAACGGCTCAAGTCCGGCCAGTACGAATAATGAAAAAGGGTGATTCCTTACGAATCACCCTTTTTCAATTAATGCGTATCTCGGTACCAGCTCGTCTGCTTGTTCTCTTCGGTGTATTTGTCCGATGGTTCGCTGAACGACACTCCCGAATAGTAGGCGACGGGGTTCATCCGGCCGTTATATGCCGAGTAGAATTCCGGCGTATTGAGCCGTGCAGCTTTTGGGAACGCCTTGTCCAACTGCACTTTGAACTCCTCTTTCAGCCCAGCGTCGCTGCAGGCCAGTTCGACCCAGTGTCCCAGATCGTAGAATATGTGCGAAGACATTCCCTCGTAGCTTTGCAGCTCTTCCGCATAGGTCTTTTGGGGCGCGGCGTTGATATGCCGCATGATCTCCTTCATACCTTCCATTTCCGCCATCACGGCCAGCGAAATGCAGCCCGATTTGGTCGTTGCATCGTTCATGTAGAAGTTCCAGAACGCTTCGCATACCTTTGTCAGGTTGTATTCTTTGCCACCGTCGGTGAAGAACCACGGCATCGCCCGCTCATAGGGGAATCCTTGTGCCATGATTTCGCAGGGCGCGGCAATTACGTAGTCCGTGCATTCGCGCAGGTCGTA
>OGPK01002148.1_pt1 | contig 13402 bp, 15 predicted proteins | sample 1552921 | NCBI WGS metagenome assembly OGPK01 (sample SAMEA2580264, study PRJEB22360) | human gut metagenome | biome: human gut; feature: human-associated habitat; material: faeces | place: Denmark | collected 2008/2010 | reverse complement strand
CATAAAAAATATTTACTTGAAAATAAAACCGAGTTCTTTTTAATTAAAGGCTCGGTTTTTTAATTATATATTGATTAAAAAAAATAATATAATATAATAACTACTCTAATATTTAATATCAAAAAAGAGGAGTATATGAAAAAAGTCGGAATAATTATGGGAAGCGATAGCGATTTGCCAATAATCGAAAAAGCTATTGATATATTAAAAGATTTTTCTATTCCTTTTGAAGTTCATATATATTCTGCTCATAGAACGCCCGAAAAAGCGATTGAATTTTCAAAAAATGCCGAAAAAAACGGTTTTGGAGTTATAATAGCGGCTGCGGGAATGGCGGCTCATCTTGCGGGAGTTATTGCTGCTAATACTATTCTTCCCGTTATAGGAATTCCTTGCAAATCTCAAAATTTGGAAGGAATTGACGCTCTTTTATCAACCGTTCAAATGCCTTCGGGAATTCCTGTCGCTACAGTTGCGATAAACGGAGGAGTTAATGCGGCTTTGCTTTCAATAGAAATTTTAGCCGTTAATGATAAAGAATTATCGAAAAAATTAAAAGAAAAAAGAATTAAAGACAGCGAAGCAGTTCTTAAAAAAGACATTGCTATAAATGAAAAATTTAAATAAAAAATTATAAAGGAGTTTATAAAATGACAAAAGGAAAACAACTTTACGAAGGTAAAGCGAAAAAAATATTTGAAACCGATAAACCAGAAATTTTACTCGTTTCATATAAGGATGACGCTACGGCTTTTAACGGAATAAAAAAAGGAACTATATTAGGAAAAGGAATAATAAATAATAAAGTTACAAATTATATGATGCGACTTCTTGAAAAAGCGGAAATTCCTACGCATTATATTGAAGAAATTTCAGAGAGAGAAACTTTAGTTAAAAAGGTTTCGATAATTCCGCTTGAAGTTATTATTAGAAATGTTTCGGCTGGCTCTTTTGCAAAAAATTACGGCGTGGAAGAAGGAATAATTTTTGACGAACCGACAATAGAATTTTCTTATAAAAACGATAATCTCGGCGACCCTTTAATTAATTCTTATCATGCAATCGCTTTGAAACTTGCCACAAAAGAAGAAATTGAAATTATAAAAAAATACGCTTTCAAAATAAACGAAGAGATGAAAAAATTTTTTATTTCAATAAATGTAAAACTCATTGATTTTAAACTTGAATTTGGAAAACTTGCGGATAATAAAATAGTTCTTGCCGATGAAATCTCTCCCGATACATGTCGTTTTTGGGATGCGACTACAAACGAAAAACTTGATAAAGATAGATTTCGTAGAGATTTGGGAAATGTAGAAGGCGCTTATAAAGAAATGATGAAAAGAATATTCGGATAATTTTTTGGAGAAATTATATGTCTGAAATAAGAGAAGAATGCGGAGTTTTTGGAATTTATAGCCCTAAAAAAGAAAATTTATCTCAAATCGTATATTTCGGATTATTTTCTTTGCAACATAGAGGACAAGAATCTTGCGGAATAGCCGTTAATAACGAAGGAATTTTTAGCTCTTATAAAGATTTAGGTTTGGTAAACGATGTTATAACTCCTATCGTTATTGATAAACTTGGAGAAGGAAATATTGCGGTTGGACATGTTCGATACGGCACTACGGGGGGAAACGAAAGAAGTAACGCTCAACCTATAGTTGTAAATCATATAAAAGGCAGTATGGCTTTAGCTCATAACGGAAATCTTATAAACTCTTACGAATTGCGTTCTGAATTTGAAGCGAAAGGCTCTATTTTTCACACGACTTCGGATACGGAAGTAATAGCCCATACGATTATAGAAGAAAGATTAAAAGCGGATACTATAGAAGAAGCGGTTTGCGAGGCTATGAATAGAATAAAAGGCGCTTATTCAATGGTAATAATGTCGCCTCAAAAACTTATAGCTGCAAGAGACGAAAACGGTTTTAGACCTCTTTGTTATGGAAAAACGGCAAACGGAGAATATGTAGTAGCTTCTGAAAGTTGTTCTTTAGATTCTGTCGGAGCGGAGTTTATAAGAGATATAGAAAAAGGAGAGATTGTAGTTTTCGGTAAGGACGGAATAACTTCTATAAAAAAACATTGCAATAAATCGAAACAAACTTTATGCGTTTTTGAATACATTTATTTTGCTCGTCCCGATTCTATAATAGACGGAAAAAATGTTTATGAGGCGAGAATTAAAGCGGGAGAGATACTTGCAAAAGAGAATCCTGTAAATGCAGATATTGTAGTCGGAGTTCCCGATTCTGGATTGGATGCGGCTTTAGGATATTCAAAAGCTTCGGGAATACCTTACGGAATAGGATTAATAAAAAATAAATATATCGGAAGAACTTTTATACATCCCGAAGTAAAGAGTCGTATGGATAGAGTTAAAATAAAATTAAATCCTATGGCAAATGTCGTTAAAGGAAAAAGAGTTATTCTTATAGACGATTCTATAGTTAGAGGAACGACAAGCGGAAGAATAGTTAAACTTTTAAGAGAAGCGGGAGCTATTGAAGTGCATATGAGAGTTTCGGCGCCGCCTTTTGTAAATCCTTGCTATTATGGAATCGATATAGATTCAAAAGATAATTTAATCGCTTGCAAATATACGATTGAAGAGATAGCAAAAAAAATCGGAGCGGATACTCTTGGATATTTAAGTTTAGAAGGAGTTAAAAAAATAGGTTATGTCAATGAAAAAAGCGGTTTCTGTATCGCTTGTTTTGACGGAAATTATCCTACAAAAATTCCAACCGAAAAATTTAAAAATCGTTTTGAAAGAAAGATAAATAATATAGACGAGGAAAAATCAAAATGAATAATTCCAAATCCGATATTTACGCGAAAGCGGGAGTCGATATAACTGCGGGATATAAATCTGTCGAGCTTATAAAAAAATATATAGCTAAAACTAATATTAAAGGCGTTATTTCAAGTATCGGAGGATTCGGCGGATTATTTGAACTTGATTTAAAAGGAATAAAGAAACCCATTTTGGTAAGCGGAACTGACGGAGTTGGGACAAAATTAAAGATAGCATTTTTAATGAATAAACATGACACTATCGGAATAGACTGCGTTGCTATGTGCGTAAACGATATAATATGCGTTGGAGCGAAACCTCTTATATTTTTAGATTATATTGCTTGCGGAAAAAATTATCCCGAAAAAATTTCTGAAATAGTAAAAGGAATAGCAAAAGGATGCGTTCAATCTAATTGCGCTTTGATAGGCGGAGAAACTGCTGAGATGCCCGATTTTTACGCTAAAGACGAATACGATTTGGCAGGATATTCTACGGGAATAGTCGACAAATCAAAAATAATAAATAATAGTTTGATAAAAAAAGGAGATATTATAATCGCTTTATCTTCGAGCGGAATTCATTCAAACGGATTTTCGCTTGTTAGAAAAATTTTAAATATTGATAATTCAAATATAAATAATGTAGTTAAAGAACTTGGGAAAAAATCTATTGGCGAGATATTATTAACGCCGACAAAAATTTATGTTAAACCGATTTTAAAATTATTAAAAAAAATTAAAGTAAAAGGAATATCGCATATAACGGGCGGCGGTTTTTACGAGAATATTCCAAGATGCATTCCAAACGGACTTTGCGCAGAGATAGAAAAAAATAAAATTAAAATTTTGCCAATATTTAAATATATTCAAAAAATTGGAAATATAGAAGAGCGAGATATGTTTAATACTTTTAATATGGGAGTCGGAATGTGCATAATCGTTTCAAAAAAAGACGCTGAAAAAACTATTGAAATTTTAAACTCCTGCAAAGAGGACGCTTATATTATTGGCAAAATAATTGAGAATAAAGAAAAAATTATTTTTAAGGAATGATATGAATAAAAAAATAAGAATCGCCGTATTGGTTTCGGGAAACGGAACTAATTTGCAAGCTTTAATAAACGCTCAAAAAAATAAAATAATAAAAAGCGGAAAAATAGAATTGGTTATTTCAAATAATTCTAACGCTTTCGCTTTGAAACGAGCAGAAAAATCAAAAATTCCTTTTGAAATTATTTCTAAAAAAGAATGCAAGAAAATAGAAGAATTTGAAAAAAAATTAAAAGAAATTTTGAAATCTTATAAAATCGAGCTTATAGTTTTGGCGGGATTTATGTCCGTTTTGTCTAAAAATTTTGTAAAAGATTATCCTAAAAGAATTATAAATATTCACCCTTCGCTTATTCCTTCTTTTTGCGGAAAAAATTTTTACGGAATAAAAGTTCATGAAGAAGCTATAAAAAGAGGAGTTAAAATTACGGGTGCTACAACGCATTTTGTAAACGAAATTGTTGACGGCGGAGAGATTATAATGCAAAAAGCCGTTAAAGTTTTAGATAACGATACGGCGGAAAAATTGCAAAAAAGAGTTATGGAATCTGCCGAATGGATTATACTTCCAAAGACTGTGGAAAAAGTTTGTAAAAGCCTTATTTTATAATTATTATTAAATCATAAAAATTTAAAAAGCGATTAAAAAAATTATCCTTTCTTTGTTTTATTTATATTTTTCTTTATTTTCTTTTTGGCTTTTTCAATTTTATATTATCTTCCAAACGATTTATAAATGAATCCCGTTTTTTTTATTTCTATAAATTTAAGTTTTTCAAATGTTAAATGTATTAATTTAGTAAAATTTGCAATCTCTTTTGGAAATTCCTTTAAGCTATACGATGAATATATCTTAAAATATTCAAGGTTAATTAAATTCCCAAACTCTTTAGGAAATTTTTTTAAATTACTTTCCCATAAAGTGAAATATTTTAGTTTTTTTAAATTTCCTATTTCATGAGGCAATTCTTTTAAATTTTCGCAAGCTATTTCTATATCTTCAAGTTTTGAAAAATTGCATATTTCTTTAGGCAGTTTTACTAATTTATCGCAACTTATTATAAGACTTTTAAGGTTAACAAAATTGGCAATTTCATTAGGAAGTTTTTCTAAATTTTCACAACTTATTTCAAGTTTTTTAAGGTTAGTTAACTTCCCAATTTCTTTAGGTAATTTTTTTAATTTGCAATTAACTCCGATAGTAAGCTCTTCAAGATTAATTAAATTTCCAATATCTTTTGGCAACGCTTTTAAGTTTATAGAGTTTATATGTAGTTCTTTAAGATTTACAAGTTTAAAAATTTCATTTGGAATATAAGAAAAATTTTTTTCCGCTATAGATAATTCGCCAAGCGTAAGTTCTTTAATATTAAATAGCTTATTTTTATCTTTGGTTTGCAATTTTTTAATATCATATTTTTTAGCCCATTTGTTTAATTTTTCAATATCTTTTTTGGTTAAATTGTTTTGCATTTTATTTCTCCTTAAAAATTCCACCAGCATTTAATTTTAGATTCTCTAATCAGATTGCCTATTTTTTTCGGAGTTTTCTTTAAGTTAGAGCAATATTGCATATCCAATTTTTCAAGTTTAGTCAAATTAATAATTTCTTTTGGTATCTCTTTTATTCCGTTTCCATGTAAATCAATCCGTTCAAGTTTAGGCATGCTTAATATTTCTTTAGGAAATTCTTTTAGCTTATCGCTTCTTATATCGATTCCTTTAATTATTTTCAAATTTTCTATCTCTTTAGGAAGTCTTTCTAAATTAGAACAGTCTAATCCAAGACTGCGAAGTTTAGTAAAATTTCCTATACTTTTTGGCAATTCTTTTAAAACTTCAGAATCCATACTAAAATATTCCATTTTTAATAAATTGCCTATTTCTTCTGGAAGTTCTTTTAATTTATCGCAATACATTCTAACGCTATTAAGATTAATCAAGTTTCCAATCTCATGCGGTAATTCTTCTAAACTATCGCAATACATTCTAACGCTATTAAGATTAACCAAATCGCCAATCTCTTTTGGTAGTTCTTTTAAGTTAGAGCAGTTAATATAAATTTTTTTAAGATTGATTAATTTTGTAATATCTTTTGGCAGTTCTTCTAAATTTTCGCAATATATATAAAGTTCTTTGAGATTAACTAAATTGCCTATTTCTTTTGGTAATTTCTTTAAGTTTGCGCTTTTAATATCAAATTCTTTTAGATTAGTCAATTTTCCAATCTCTTTTGGTAGTTCTTTTAAGTTAGAGCAGTTAATATAAATTTTTTTAAGATTGATTAATTTTGTAATATCTTTTGGCAGTTCTTCTAAACTATCACAATTTATAAAAAGTTTTTCAATGTTATATAAATCAAATAACCATTTAGGAATTTCTTTAAAGTTTGTGGATTTTATATATAGTTCTTTAAGATTTTTTGAAATCGTAATTTCTTCGATTAATTCTTTCGCATTGTTGCAGTCTGCAGAATTGTTTTCCGCTTGATTTAATTCCACAATATTAACGGATTTAAGATAATCTAAACTATACGAATCTTCATAATCTCCACCGTATTCTAAATCAAAACTTTTATTTTTAATTAAATTTGATAATTCGACTTCCAATTCTTTCGCGCTATATACATTATTTATACGAATATAATAACTTTTAGATTCGATTAATTTTTTTATTTCTTCAGGTATTTTTATATTATCTTTGCATGCTATAATAATATTTTTTAATTGTTTCAAATTAGTTATTTCTTTTGGAATTTCTTTTAAATTTTTACAATCTTTAATATAGAGTTTTTTGAGATTGATTAAATTTCCTATTTCTTTGGGAATATATTCTAATTTTTCACACCAATTTATATCAAGTCTCTTAAGATTAACTAAATCGCCAATTTCTTTTGGGATATATTTCAAGTTTTTACAATGGTATATATTAAGATTTTTGAGTTTAGTTAAACCATTAATTTCTTTTGGAATATGTTTTAAGCTTTCGCACCAACTTATCTGAAGTTTTTCAAGATTAATTAAATCGAATAATTCTTTTGGAAGTTTCTTTGATTTGCGACAACAAATTGATAAATTTTTAAAATTGATTAATTTATATATATTTTTTGGCAAATATTTCATATTATCGCATGATATATGAAGTTCCTCAAGTTTTGTCAAATTGGATATTTCATTTGGAAGTTCAGTTAAACTATTGCGCCATATATTAAAATTTTTAAGATTAACTAAATTTTTTATATCTTTTGGAATTTCCGTTATTTCACAATTTATTTCAAGGTTTTCGAGATTTGGCAAATAAAATATTTCTTTAGGCAATTCTTTTAAACCTTTGCATCGCGCTATTTTAAGAGTTTTAAGATTTTTTAAATTTCCAATTTCTTTAGGAATTCCGTTAAAATCTTCAAATTCGCTATCTATTTCTAAATATTCGAGATTAATTAAATTTCCTATTTCTTTAGGCAAACATTTTAAAATTTCAACGGCTATAGAAAGTTTTTTTAAGTTAATTAAGTTTTCTATTTCTGCTGGCAATTCTTTCATGTATCCGTTATCGCCATACATCTCTAGAGTCCTTAATTTAGATAGTTTTAATATTTCTTTTGGGAATTCAAATCCATCAAAATCAAATATTTATAATTCGATATTTTTTATATTGTCTAAATCGTTTATTTTTTTATAATAACCTTTAAACTTATTAAAATAGCTTAAACGAATATTTTCAAGATTTTTTAAGTTAAATATTTCTTTAGGAAATTCTTTTAATTCTATTAACTCCTCGTAATATATAAAATTAAGAGTTTTAAGTTTTGTTAAATTGCTTATTCCATCGGGAAATTCTTCCAAACAAGCGCATTCTATATTAAGAGTTTCAAGATTAACCAAGTTGAAAATTTCTTTTGGCAGAGTTTTTATATCGGAAAATTCTATCGTAAGTTTTTTAAGATTAATTAATTTTTCAATATCTTTAGGAAATTCTTCCAAAGAATAGCAGTCTATATAAAAACTCTCGAGATTTGTAAGTTTGAAAATTTCGTTTGGCAAATAATCTATTTCATCAGAAACTATTTTAAGTTCTTTAATATTCAATATTTTTTCTTCTGTATCCAAATCTTCAATATTATACTTTTTTGCCCATTTGCATAAATTGTCGATTTCTTTTTTGGTTAAATTGTTTATCATTTTATTTTCTACCATTTCTAATTTTTTTATCTCTCTACGAACTGACTTTGGCAACCCATCCATTCTTCTGAATTCCTCAAATATAGCGTCTTGTATGTTCATGCTGGCATAAGTTTCAAATTTTATATCGCTTTCGTTGTTTGGGTTATATCTATCTATAGCGTCTAAAAGTCCTAAAAAACCAAGACTTTCAAAATCTTCATCCTCAAAGCCTAGTTTATTTTTCGCATAATTTTCAAAATTTATATTTATAGAATTAAAAGAATTTCCTATAGTCTCTTTAATTTTAAAAGCCTCGTATTTTACTAAAGGAGTATATCTCTTAATTAATGCCTCTTTTATTCGAGGGGACGAAGTTTTTTTGAATTCTGCCAAATATTCTTTTTCGTTTTCGTCCGTAATAATAATTTCATTTATATTATTGTTTTCCATTTTACTTTTCCTTTATTTAATAAAAATTGTTTATATTAATTATAACATATAACTAGTATCATATAGTGATACTAGTTATTTATATATTTTAAAAATTATAAAATTATTTTCTCATAAATTTTTTATACCATTCTAATTCTTCAGCATCCAATATTAATATATTTTCTTTATATACCCATAAATCGCCTTTGCCATCGCATGCCCAATCCCACCAACTCAATCCGTCTCTTTTGTGAACTTGTAAAACTATGTTATCATTATAATCTTTCAAAATTAATTTATTATTATGTCGCATTCGTCTATTATATATTTGTTTTTCTTTTTTGCACGAATTACAACATTGCCAACGAACGGGATTTTTTCTATAACTTCTTGACATATAAATTTCCTTATAAATTTAAAATCGTCTAATATAATTAAAATCAATTAAACGGTTTTATTTTTAAATCAATTTATATAAAATTTATTGAGTTATTTTTTCTTTTAATAAATTATATAAATCAATTATTTTCTGTCCTATTTCTTCGGGTTTGTCTTTTTCAATATCTATATATAAAGTATAAATATATCCTCTATCTTCGTCTTCTTTATATTTATTGCTATCTTTACCAAGTATTTTTCCTATTTCGGTTTTAATCGGCTCTTCTCTTAACTTATTTGCAATATTATTATTTGCAATTATATTTATAAATAAATGATAATCAACGATATAAACATTCTGTTCTAAAGTTATGCATAAATCCAAGTAGCCTATTATTGAAATAAGTATATTCCTTGACCATATACCGTTAAATTGTCCTTTAATACCTTCTTCATTATATAAAAGAGCGCCTTTCATATAATCTTCGCCTTTATCAGATTGAACGCTTTTTATAAATTCGCTTACTTTCAACGAATAATTTATATCGTCCGAAACAAGCGCAACTTTTTTATCTATAATTACTCTTTGAGCATTTTCTAACAATTCATAAAATTTATTTAATTTATCAAAACTATCTTTTATCGTTTCATCCTTATTTAATAAAGTTTCAAAATAATTATTATCTTCTCTTTCAAAAAATTTTTTTATTTCTTCTTTTTCCATGTTGTTCTCCTCGTTTGGATTAGTTATAATTTTTTCGTTATCTCTTATTTGAATTAATGCGGAATAAATCGATTGATATTTTTTATCAAATTTCAAAAACTCGTATTTATTTAAAATATCGTTTTCAATCCATTTTGCCATATCGCCATGAGATAAATAATATATTTTATCTTTTAGTTTTTCTCTTGTTTCTTTTGATATGCTATATTCTGACGCTTCATATTTCCATCTGGTTAAGTAAACTAAAAATATTTCTTTTTTACCGTCATATCTATCTTTATAATAATCTTCTAACTGGCTTTCTTGCTCTCCCGCATTTATTTTATTTTCAATTATTATTTCAAATTTATCGAATACGATTAATATATCTATTCTTCTGCCTTCTTTAGTTTGAAATTCTCTATATACATTTTCAAATTTTGCATTTTTAATTTTATCTTTATATTCATTGCCAACAACATATAAAGCCAAATCTTTTGCAAAATTTATTTCTTTATCGTAATATTTAAAATGAGTATTAAAAATATAATATAATAATTTGCTATTTTGAACTTCATAATATGTATTGCCTAAAATATCGACTATATTTACTCTCGGCGCTAATCTTTCGTATATTTCATGCCTATTTTCAATTAGATTTTTTAGCAAATCGATTTGTTTATCTTCTGTCATATAATCTCCTTTTATTTTTTAATTTTAGGTAGGTAAAAATTATTAATTTCTACCTACCGCCTCCGTTTAACTTTACTTATAAAGCTGGAGCATGTTTGCCTTTATTTGGTCCGTCTGGATGTCTTGAGCAACTGTTAGCAGTCAAATTCCTAATATCTGAATATTTCTGCCCGCAATATTTACAAGTATATTGAGATTTCTCTCCTCCCTCGTAAAGCTTATGCTTTCCCTTATTCGGTCCATCTGGATGTCTTGAGCAACTGTTAGCAGTCAAACTTCTAACATCTGAATATTTTTGCCCACAGTATTCGCAATAATAATTTTCTGACATATCTTACTCCTTCGCCTTGTCTTCGGCGTTTTTAATTTTTTATTTATATTATAACATACAACTAGTATCATACAGTGATACTTGTTTTTATTTTTCCCAAAAATATTTTGTATATAAAAATATGAATAAAAACATTTAATTGAATAAACGATTTTATCAAATATGAGCTCAAAATAAATATAATAGTTTTTATAATTAATAAGTAAACATAAAATTTTAAAAAGTTTAAAGTAGAGCTGAGCTGATCTGAGCTGCAGAATTTATTGCCTGTAATGTTTCATTTTTCTTTAACATAGTTAAAATTATACAATATATTAAAAATAAGTCAAGCGTTTTATATAATTTATAATATTTTTATTCGCTTTAACGATTGTAATTATAATATTTTTAAAAATAAATTTCGAGCGTTTTTATTGACTAATTAAGGTTTATAATTAATATATAAAGTCAAATTATTTATTCCAATAATGGCAAAAAAAATTAATAAAATGCATTCTTTATTGATATTTTGCCGATAAAATATATAATAATTTATATGAATTATTTATTAGTATCTCAAATAGCAAAAAAATGGAATATTTCAAAAAGGACTGTTCGTAATTATTGCGCTAAAGGAAAAATTGACGGAGCTTTTTTAACGGGCAAAAAATGGAATATACCCGAAAACGCTAAAAAACCAAATCGTATAAATAAAAAATATTCTAAACCAAAAACATTGCTTGAAATACTTCAAGTTGAAAAGAAAAATAAAATCGCAGGCGGAATATATCATAAAATTCAAATAGATTTAACATTTAATTCAAATCATATTGAAGGCAGTAAATTAACCATAGAGCAGACAAGATATATTTTTGAAACAAATACCATAGGAATTGGAAATCAAATATTAAACTCTGACGATATAATCGAAACGGCTAATCATTTTAAATGTATAGATGTAATAATAGAATCTGCCAAAAAAACGATATCGGAAAAATTTATAAAAGAATTGCATAAAATATTAAAAAGCGGAACGAGTAGCGATAGACTTGATTGGTTTAAAGTAGGAGATTATAAAAAACTTCCAAACGAGGTTGGAGGCAAGGAAACTACAAAACCTAAAATTGTGGCAAAAGAAATAAAAAAACTTATCGATTGGTATAATTCGCTTTCATTAATAACATTTGACGATATTTTAGATTTTCATTATAAATTTGAAATGATTCATCCTTTTCAAGACGGAAACGGACGCGTTGGAAGATTAATTATGTTTAAGGAATGTTTAAAACATAATATAGTTCCTTTCATTATAGACGATAATTTGAAACTATTTTATTATCGCGGTTTAAATGAATGGAAAAATGAGAAAGGTTATTTAAGAGATACATGTTTAACGGCTCAAGATAAATTTAAAACTTGGCTTGATTATTTTCAAATACCTTATAAAAATTAAAAATATTATAGATTAAAAAATTAAAATTTAGCGAGGTTATTATATGGGTCCTAATCCGAATGAAATTTTTCCTAATCCAAAAATACCAAGTTTATGCTTTATCAAAAATGTTATTAAAAATCCAAATATAATTGTCGGAGAACATACTTATTATGACGACATTAACGGAGCGGAGAATTTTGAAAGTCATGTGACGCATCATTATGATTTTATAGGAGACAAACTTATCATAGGAAAATTTTGCGCTATTGCAAAAGGAATTGAATTTATAATGAATGGAGCAAATCATAGAATTAACGCAATTACCACATATCCTTTTAATATTATGAAAAACGGTTGGGAAAAAAGCGCTCCTTCTTTATCTGATTTAAAATTAAAAGGAAACACTATTATAGGAAACGATGTTTGGATAGGACAAAATGTCACCGTCCTGCCCGCAGTTCATATAGGAGACGGAGCGATAATCGGAGCAAATTCGGTTGTGGCAAAAGATATTCCGCCTTATTCCGTTGCCGTTGGTAATCCTTGCGAAGTTAAAAGAAAAAGATTTGACGAAGATTTAATTGAATATTTGCTTAAAATTAAATGGTGGGATTGGAGCGCTGAAAAGATTTTTAAGAATATGGAAGCTTTATGCAGCGGAGATTTATCAAAAATTAAAAATATTATAGATTAACAAATTAAAATTTATCAAGGAAAAATAATGAGTAAATACGGACATTTATGGATGTATATTGATTTAATTTTTAAAAGAACGAATAAAGAAAAAATTGAATTATCTTTTAATCAAATAAAAGATGCGACAGGTTTTGATATTGACCATTCTTTTTTAACTTATAAAAAAGAGCTTTTAGATTACGGTTATAAAGTTGAAAAAATAAAATTGAAAGATAAAATAATTATATTTTCAAAGTATAGATATTAATTTGTAAAGGAAAATTATTATGGATAATAAATGGGAAGAAATGTATATAGCCGCTAAAACCGTTCAAAATGAAAGAAAAATATCTAAATATGTAGAAGCGGGAACTGTTGCAGCTGCAATTCTATCGACAAAGAATAAAATATATACGGGAGTTTGTATAGATACATGCTCTACATTGGGAATATGCGCAGAAAGAAATGCAATTTTCAATATGATAACAAACGGAGAAGACAAAATTAAAAGAGTTATTGCGATTATGCCAAACGAAGAAACGGGTGCGCCTTGTGGGGCTTGTCGAGAATTAATGGTTCAATTAATGCCTGACGATTATGAAGATATTGAAATTATGCTTGACTATAAAAATAAAAAAATTTTAAAGCTAGGAGAAATTACGCCAGAATGGTGGATATAAATAATAAGAAAATTATAAAATGAATTAGTTTATAATATTAATTAAAACTATTTTATTATTAACAATATAATTATA
>OGPK01002130.1_pt1 | contig 13485 bp, 11 predicted proteins | sample 1552921 | NCBI WGS metagenome assembly OGPK01 (sample SAMEA2580264, study PRJEB22360) | human gut metagenome | biome: human gut; feature: human-associated habitat; material: faeces | place: Denmark | collected 2008/2010 | reverse complement strand
ATGCCTACTCTCTCCGTCGCTGCGTTTGGGAGTATTCAGGTTTTATAACCAAGAGTTATGTTACCACATTTCGGGACAGTTTGCAAGGGCTGTGCAGTCACTTTCCGCAAAAATCGCGTTCGGTGGAGGTTTTTTCACAAAGCCGCAACCATTATGAATCGTTTATGTCATCCATTATGAGCTGAAACAATTCTCCCAGGTCGATTAGTGGCGCAAACTCTTTATCAACTTTGTAATCATCTGAAATTTTTACCACGACCACACCGTCGATCTGCTGGATATATCCTTCCTGCGGATAGACTGGCATCTGTTCCAGCTCTGTTCTGCTGTACAGTTCCCCATACTGTTCCACCGAGCAATGCTTGAGTTTTGCCGGAGTAATATCCCTGAAAACCGCTTTCCAAGACGCTCTGGCCGAGTAATCGTTCAGCCAGAAGCGGCCCATCTGCGCATACGGATTTGCATAGAGGTAATACTCCCTCTTCATAAAACTGGAGTTCGAGCTGGGTCTGCCCACAAATAGTACCGGCAGCTGCTCGTTATCGTCAAAATATCCGCTGCTCATCAGGTCGTCCGCGATGTGATCCGACATGCTCTTGAGTGTTTTCCTTCCCTCATACATAGCTTCCTGATCGATCACGGCAGAGCAGACATTTCCATAGACGACCAAAACCGCAAGTACTACAGCCCCTGTCCGGGCAGCACGTACATACTTTTTTACCATAGGCTGATTTGTGCGCGTCCCTTCAAGCAGCAGCAGACATACCGGCACGAACAGATTCAATCCTTCGCCCATCTGCAAAAGCCAGACCGCCTCGCTTGTGATCAGCATGATGGCATTGCACATGATGGGCAAAACGATCAGCGCTGCCACTCCCAGAAGGATATATTCCCAATTTTTCCGGTGAAGCATTTTTCTGAAGCGGTTCAGCAGTCCGATGCTCAGCGCCAGAAATACCAAAACGAAAAAGCCCACCGGCTGCAGAATGTTATGCCGATAGTAATTCTGAAAAAAGTAAGCTCCAAACAGTTGGTAGATCTCTGCAATGGCATTGGGCAGATTTTTCAGTATAGAAAGTACCGAAACATCCGCTCCTCCATTATAACTTGCCATCTGCCATCCACATGCCCATACGATCAGCTTTGTGAGCAGGAAATACAAAACCATTCCTGCAGCTGCGCTGCAAAGACTTCTTCCAATGTGGGCATGAACCTTTTCTCTGTCCACATTGCGGAACAGAAGCAGCAGAAGATATGCCAGCAGGAGCAGACAAAAGTTATCAAGGCTCGTCTGATAGCACGCAAGGCTCATGACCAGAAGCAGTGCTCCCTGTACGACCGCTTTTCTAAAATCTGCGGCACGAACCACACGCTCTGCCGCCAGAACGGAAAACAAAAATGAGCAGCCAAACACCGGCGACTGAAACCGATATGACAGCTGTATTCCAGTGACCGTGCTGGCCAGAACAGCCATACCCGCCAGATAGGTCACGACAGAATCCTTCTCTGTAAAAAACTTCCGAAGCAGGGTAACAGCCAGCGCCGACATGGAAAGTGTCAGCAATGAATTGAAAGGTTCCGTCTGGATGCCAAACCGCAGCGCATCGATCACCGGCCAGAGCCATCGGCCCGTGACTACCTGCCAATAGCCGCCGAAGAACCATGTATTGTTCCACAATCCGTCAAATGTATTGGTCAGCCGCTGGCTGATCAGCAGGAAAAACACTACCGCCGAAAACAGCAGCATCACCAGAAAATATCTTAGATCCGATATATCCAGCCCAAGGTCGTCCGGTTTCTGTACATCGATTTTTTCTTTCATCGTTATTTTCTCCATCTGTCCCGTTTTATGTTCTCAGGCTCATTTGTTATTCATCGATCAGATAATCCTCTGAAATTTTGATCACATATACGCCGTCCATTTCCTGCATGGAGCCTTTCTCAGGGAATGTCGGCATTCGTTTGATTTCTTCTGTCCGGATCAGTTCGTCATATACCTCATCACTGCACAGATCCAGCTGCATCGGTGTGAGGTCACGAAACACCGCATTCCATGAGTAGCGCATTGTGGCGGCATTTTCTTTTTCGAAAAGGCCCACCTGTGCGTAGTCGTTTGCATCCCAGTAGATAACATGTGTCCGGAACAGTGGGCTTGCACTGGGGCGGCCTACCAGCATCACTGGCAGTTTTTCCGGCAAATCATAATAGCCCTCTGCCACCAGCTCACCGGCCACAAGGTCCGCGATTTGTTTTGTTGCCTTGCGTCCCTCATACATCGCCTGCTGATCGATAGCCGACATGAATACGCTCCCGTAAACGACAGCAGCCGCCGTAAGCAGGATCAGTGCTTTTTCTGCGTTATTCCAGCATTTGCGGAACGCATCACAGGCTGTTTTTCCCTCCCGGCTGCTGTCCAATAGCCAGAAACAGACCGGCAGGAACAAGGCCAGACCTCCGGACATGGGAATATAAAACGACGCCTGCGAGGTTGCCACCATAAATACCGTGCACATCATGGGCAGCACCAGCAGCGCTGCTGTGCCATAGAAAGTGTTTTCCCAATCTTTCCGGCGTATGAGCCGAACCAGTCTGCACGCAAGCGCGGCACCCACCACACAAAAAATCAAAGCAAATACAACTGCAGTTTCCTGCAGCATATTGTGTTTTACAAGGGTACCAAAGAAATACCGATAAAAAAGCTCATAGCACTTTTCAACGCTGGAAGGAAGATTTTTCAGAATTCCAGACACTGAAATATCTGCACCACCCTGGTAATCGGCCATCGCCGTTCCCGTCGCCCACAGTGTAATCTTTAAGATCAGCAGATACAGCACTGCGCCGGATGCAGCACTTGCCAGGCTTTTGCAAATATATTCCCGAATCTTTTGTTTTTCTCCATTCTGGAAAAGTAGTAGGAGAAAATAGGCCAGCAGCACCAGACAGAAACAGGCAAGGTTCGTCTGGTACAGGCCAAGGCTCAGTGCCAAAAGCACCGCTGCCGGCACAATGCTGCTTACGGCTGATTTTCCCCGGATCACGTGCTCTGTAGCCAGCATTGCAAAGAAAAACGAAAATCCGTACTCCGGTGCAATGAAGTGAAACGAAAGATAGCACCCGACCACAACATTGGAAACATAGCATAAACCTGCGAGCCAGTCAATGCAGGATGTTCTCATCCATGCCGGTTTGAAGAGCATATGAAGCCTGGTGACTCCAAGAGAAACCAGCACCAAGCATACCACCGCATTGATGGGTTCTAGCTGCAGACTGAAACGCAGAAAACTGGTCACCAGCCAGAACCATCGCCCATTGGAAAGCTCCCATGCTCCCGCCATGTACTCAGCCGTTGTCCACAGACCATCCACTGTGTTCGTCAGCTTCAAGCTGATCAGCGGAAAATAGACCATCACCGCAAAGCCCAGCATCACAAAGAAATATTTCTTATCCAACTCCCGCAGCCAGTGTCTGATATCCGCTTTTATTTCTACAGACATGATATTCCTCCATCCATAAACTTCTGCTTTTCAGTATATCAAACTCTTCCACATGGTTCAATAAAAAAATCCCCTGCCGGGCAGTCGGCAGAGGATCTTGCGTATTTTTTTCCAGAGTGCTTTATTTTGCCACGATTTCCGCAGCCAGAGCATCCATCTGGGCTTCTGCGGCAGCATTGGCAGCACTGCGGATGGTGACCACAGTATCACACACGGCGATGTTCTTCATGCTTTCCAGCTCGGCGCGCATGAGCTTTGCGGACATGGGTGCCCATGTGCCATTCTCCATCAGACCCACCGTGCGGTTCTGGAAGTTCTTGGTCTTGAGGTGGGTCAGCAGATTTTCCATCGGCGGGAAGAGGAAGCCGTCGTAGGTGGCGCAGGCCAGCACGATCTTTCCGCAGCGGAAGGCTTCGGTGACGGCATAGGACACATCGGTGCGGGTCAGGTTCATCTCCACGACCTTTGCGCCCTTTGCTCGCAGCTTTTCGGCCATGAGGTGGGCTGCTGCACGGGTGTGGCCGTGGATGGAAGCACTTGCCACAAGGATCTTTTCCGGCTCCTCGGGCTTGTAGCTGGACCAGATGTCGTAGTAGTTCAGGTACTTGCCCAGATCTCCGGTCAGCACCGGGCCGTGCAGCGGGCAAATGGTCTGGATGTCCAGAGCCGCGGCCTTTTTCAGCAGCGCCTGCACCTGCGGGCCGTATTTCCCCACGATGTTCAGGTAGTAGCGGCGGGCTTCGCTGGCCCAGTCGGCCTTTTCGTCAAACTTTGCCACAGCGCCAAAGCGACCGAAGCCATCCGCGGAGAACAGCACCTTTTCGGTGGATTCATAGCTGACCATGACCTCCGGCCAGTGCACCATGGGAGCAAACACAAAGGTCAGGGTGTGGGTGCCAAGGCTCAGGCTCTCGCCGTCCTTCACCACCACACGGCGCTCCTTGGCAATGGCATCAGCGCCAAAGAACTGATCCATATACAGGAAAGTCTTGGCGTTGCCCACCACCTGCATCTCAGGGTAGAGTGCCGCCAGCTTTGCGATATTTGCGCCGTGGTCCGGCTCCATGTGGGAGACTACCAGATAATCCGGCTTACGGCCTGCCAGAGCTTCGGTCAGGTTTTCCAGCCACGGCTCGGTGGCGCGGGCATCCACCGTATCCAGAACGGCGGTCTTTTCGTCCAGAATGATATAGGAATTATAGCTCACGCCGGTGGGCACCGGGTACTGGCTCTCAAACAGGTCAATGGTGGTATCGTCCACGCCCACACCCAAAATGGCTTCGCTGATTTTCTTCACGCTCATAGCTTTCCGTCTCCTTTTTATGATATGCCGCAGAATGCAGCAATTATTTCTAAGAACAGTTCCTATTATAGCACATTGTTAGAAATTTCGCAAGAGATATTATTCTTCTTCATTTTCCGGCAGCTTTGCCGTTACCGGCCTGCCCGGCTCAGCATCCAGTTCCAGCAGAGCGGCAGCAGCGCTTTCGTCCATGGTCTGCACCGCGCGCAGCTTGCGGCTGATGGCACGGCTGCGCACGCCAATGAGATTATCCAGCTCTTCGTCGGTCTGGCGCAGGCGCTGCTGCATCTTGGAAAGTCCCTGCCCGAACTTGTCAAATTCGGTCTTCACCGCACCCAGCAGCTGCCATACCTCACCGGAGCGCTTCTGGATGGCAAGGGTCTTGAAGCCCATCTGCAGGCTGTTGAGCAGCGCTGCCATGGTGCTGGGGCCTGCAATGTTCACCTGATAGTCCCGCTGCAGCACTTCCAGCAGGCCTGCGTTCACCACCTCGGCATACAAACCCTCGAAGGGCAGGAACAGGATGCCGAACGCCGTGGTGTAGGGCGGCTCCACATATTTTTCCCGGATGTCCTTGGCCTCGGCCCGCAGCACCAGTTCCAGTGCGTGGCGGGCGTTCTCCACGGCCTGCGCGTCGCCGGAAGTCTGCGCGTCCTGCAGATGGGCATAGGTATCGCCGGGGAACTTGGAGTCGATGGGCAGCCACACCGTGCCGCCGTCCGCGCCGGGCATCCGGATGGCGTACTCCACCCGCTGGGTGCTGCCCGGAATGGTGGCCACGTTGGTGTCGTACTGTTCCGGGGCAAGGATCTCTTCCAGAATGGCTCCCAGCTGGATCTCGCCCAGAATACCGCGGGTCTTCACACCGGAAAGCACCTGTTTCAACCCGCCCACATCAGCGGCAAGGTTCTGCATTTCGCCAAGACCCTTGTACACCTGTTCCAGCTGGTCGTTCACCGCCTTGAAACTTTCGGTCACCCGCTTCTGCAACGCATCCTGCAGCTGTTCGTCCACCGTATGGCGGATCTCGTCCAGCTTCTGGGCGTTCTGGGCCTGCAGGGCAGTCATGCCCTCGGCAAGGGTGCGGCGCATCTCTTCCAGCTTGCAGGCGTTGGAGGCTTCCAGCCCCTGCAGGCGCTGCTCCATGGTCTGCTGCTGGGTGCCCTGCCCTGCGGCAAGGGCGGTGCTCATACTCTGCACCGAGGCCTGCAGCGTTTCACTGATGTGGCCCATAGCGGCAAGGTTCTGCTGCGCCATCTCTGCCAGCTTCGCGTCCATCTGGCGGTTCTGCGCTTCCAGCTGCTGACGCAGCCATTCCTTCCGTTCTGCATCGTCCCGGTTTGCGGCAGGCTTTGCCGAGCGGTACAGCAGCAGGGCCATCATCAGGCAGATTGCCACCAGAAGCACCGTGTAAAGAAACGCTAAAAATTCCATAATGTCTCCTATTGCAAAATCCGGGCTGTGCAGCTGCAAAGCCCGGATCTGCGTACTTTATATTATTTTGTCTGTTCTTCCCAGAAGGCAGCGGCTTCGTCCAGCCAGCCATCCGCAGCCGTGCCGCGGCCAAGGCCGATGCCATGGGCTGCGTGGTCATATACCACTTCTTTGTAAGGTACGCCATGCGCGGCCAGTGCCTTGCCGAGGGCCGGTCCCTGCAGCGGCCAGCACAGCAGGTTCAAGGTCAGGTCATCCCTGCCATACCAGAAGTACACCGGCGGATAGTCCTCTGTGATCAGGTCGGCAAGGCTGTATTCATAGTAGAACCGGCCGCACACAAAGGGGTCGATGCCCACACGGTAGATTGGTGTGATCTCGGAAAACTGCACGATGGGATACGCCAGGATCACTGCGCCGGGCTTGGGCAGGCCATAGTTTTTATAGCCCAGAGCGTCCGATGCAAACAGGCCCGCCAGTTGTCCGCCGGAAGAATAGCCGATCAGGGCGTAGCTTTCCGTCTGCACGCCGAACTGCTGTGCGTGGCCGGTGATGTACTTCACCGCCCGTGCAATGTCCTCCATGGGGCCGTTGTTGTCGTTATCCGGGTAGGCGCGGTAGCGCATCACGAACACCGCATAGCCTTTCTGGTGCAGCTGGTAAGCTGTGGAGATGCACTCCTTTAACTCTGCCGTGCGGTTGAGGATGTTGCCGGAGAGCACCAGCGCATACTTTGCATCCGGCGTGCTGGCCGGGTAGTAATAGAACTCCGCATTGTTGCGGGAGCTGTCCTCGGCGATCTCCTGCTCCGAGTAGAGCTTATAGGTGATCTGCACGCCCGCATTGTAATTGCGGATGAGCAGGTTCAGACCATCGGCACAATCCTGTGCCACATGGCTGCTCACATATTTTTCCAGCGTCTGGTCATTGCACCAGTCCTCGGTGCCGGGCAGGTTCTGCTCCTTGGAATAGGTCCAAACGCCTGCGCCAAGGATGCTGGGGTTCGAGCGGATCTCGCCCATGGTGGTCTGCGGCGTGATATCCGGCTCGCCATACTCTGCTGCAAATGCGGGCAGCGCCATCATCAGCAGCAGACAGATACAGGCTGCTGCGGTGCATATCCTGTGTTTCAACTCAACATCTCCTTTTCATCCGACCTGTTCCTCCCAGAAGGCAACTGCTTCATTCAGCCAGCCCTCTGCATCGGTGCCCTTGCCTGCGGCCACTGCATGGGGAGCATCATCATACACATGGTAGATATGCGTCACATGGTTGCGGGCCAGTGCCTTTTCCAGCACAGGCCCCTGCGCCGACCAGCACATGGTCATAAGGGTCATGTCGTTTTTGCCGTACCAGTGATAGGTAGGCGGATAATCCGGTGTGATGTAATCAGACAATGTCATTTTATAATACCGCTGCTTGCACACGCCGGGGTCCAGCAGGATATTATAGACCGGTTTGAACTCCAGGAAGGTGTTTACCGGGTAGCCCAGCAGCATGGCACCGGGCTTTGGCAGGCCGTAATTTTTGTAGCCCACCGCGTCGGTGCCGAACAGTCCGGCGATCTGCCCGCCTGAGGAATAACTTACAATGGCATAATCCTCCGCCTGCACGCCAAACTGTCCTGCATGTTCCGTGATGTATTGCACCGCGCGGACCACATCCTGCAGCGGCGCATTGTTGGAAGCCTTCATGCCGATGCGGTAGCGCAGCACGAACACCGGATAGCCCATTTCGTGCAGGTTCCATGCAGTGGAAATGCCCTCGCGGATCTCCGCACTGACCACAATCGCATTACCGCCGATCACCAGCGCATATTTCTGGTTCGCCTGCGCCCCTTCTGCCGGCAGATAATACAGTTCCACACCGTCCCGGCTGGTATCCTGCGCGATCTCCTCCGCCGTATAAAGCGGGAAGGTCACCCGCTGCCCAGCGTTATAGGTGCGGATCAGATAGTTCAGTCCATCCGCCGCATCCTGTGCCGTCCAGTGATTGGAAAGGCGGCTCAGCGGCTGCGCGTCCCAGTACATCCGGTCCAGCACACGGTCCTGATCCAGCGAGTAGGTGTAGATGCCCGCACCCACAATGCTGGGGTTGGAGCGGATCTCTGCCATTTTGGTGCGCGGTGTGATGTTGGCCTGACCAAGCTCCTCCGCAAACGCCGGCTGTGCCAGCAGGATCATCAGGCCAATACCAAACATCACCGTGCGCAATCGTTTTCTCACAGCAATCCCCCATTTATCTCTTTATTTGCACTGTTTTTCCCAGAATTCCGTTGCCTGCAGGATCCAGCCGTCCGCATCGGTGTGGCGGCCCGGGCCAATGGCGTGGGGTGCGTCCTCGTACACATGGCACTCATAAACAGCCCCGCTCTCCCGGAGCTTGCGCTCCAGCAGCGGCCCCTGCTGGGAGTAGCACATGCGCTGCATATAAAGATCATTTTTGCCGTAGAAGAAATAGGTAGGGGTAAAGTTTTCGTTCACCACATCCGAAATATCGGCCCAGTAGTAACGCCAGCCAAGCACCAGCGGGTCAATGGCCAGCTGATATAGCGGCTTCACCTCAAAGAAATCGTTGATGGGGTAACCCAGCAGCAGCGCTGCAGGCTGTGGGAGGCCAAATGCCTTATAGCCGAACTTTTCGTTGTCTGAGCCGATCAGGCCCACGATGTGTCCGCCGGAAGAAAAGCCCATCAGCGCATAGTTTTCGCGCTGAACGCCAAACTGATCTGCATTTTCGGTCAGGTACTTTATGGCATTGGCAATATCGTACAGTGGCGCATTGTCGGATGCATTCAGGAAAGAGCGGTACCGCAGCACAAAAGCCGCATAGCCCAGCTCGTGCAGCTGGTTGGCAATGGATGCACCCTCGTTCAGCTCTGCGGTGGTGTTGCCGCCGTTGCCGGGCACCACGATGGCGTACTTTGCGTTGGCTGTTTTAGCCGGGAAATAATACAGCTGCACCATGCCCAGAGAAGAATTTTCCGCAATTTCTTCCGGGGTATACACCTGCCATGTGATCTGTACGCCCCTGTTGTAGTTTTCGATCACAAGGTTCATGCCTTCGGCGGCATCCTCGGCAGCCGCGTAGCTTACATAGCCCTCAATGGGCGTATCATCGTACTGCGTGCTGCCCTCGATCCATTCGTTGCAGTAGGTGTAGTAGCCGGAGCCTTTGATGCTGGGGTTCTCCCGCAGCTCCTTCATGGTCGTCTTTGTTGTGATGTGCGGCTCGCCGTACTCTGCAGCAAATGCCGAAAGCGATACGCACGCCAGCATTCCCAGCGCACACACCATCGTTCTGATCCACTTCATTTTGGGACATCCTCCATTCTGCAGCGGCGTATCCTGCCGTGCTTTTCTTTGTTATGATTTATTGTATCACAAACCTTCCGCTTGTCAAAGAAATTTCTGTGCAGTACGGCGCTTGTACCGCACCGCAAATTCTGCTATACTGGAGCCGGATATTTTTGAGAGTTGAGGGCGCGGAAAGCTATGCACTTTCCGCCGGGATCGAAATATGAGTAAAATCGAGATCCGGCCCATGGAGCCGGAAGACTGGAGCGCTGTTTCCAGAATTTATTTGGAGGGCATTGCTACAGAACATGCCACTTTTCAGACCACCTGTCCGCCGTATTCTGCGTGGGATGCTTCCCACGCAAAAGAATGCCGACTGGTACTGCTGGCCGACGGCGTGATCGCCGGGTGGACGGCGTTGCGCCGGGTGGACCCGCGCTGGTGCTACCGCGGCGTTGCCGAGGTGAGTATTTACGTGGGTGAGCAGTTCCGGGGCCATGGCCTTGGCTATCACCTGCTGACCGAGCTGTGCCATCAGGCAGAAAAGGCCGGCTACTGGACACTGCAGTCCACCGTGCTGCAGGACAACGCTGCCAGCCGCGCCCTGCACACAAAATGCGGCTTTCGCTTAGTGGGCCGCCGGGAACGCATTGCCCGCGACTGTCACGGCCGCTGGCTGGACACATTCTTAATGGAATACCGCGCTGCCGCCAATGAACCGGAAGGCTATAAAAAGCTGTAAGATGCAAAAGAACTCCGCGCCCTGTGAGGCGCGGAGTTCTTTTTTTGTCCATTGATAAAATGATAAAGGTAAAAACAGGCTTACCACTCTTCGCCGTCGATGTCCACGCTGCCGTCCACCACGGCACCGGCGCGGGAACGCTGGAACATGCTTTCCACCACGGCGCAGTACTTATCGGCCAGACAGACGATGACTGCTTCGCGGCAGGTGGGCACATGACGGAAGGTCAGCGGCCACATGTGGCTTGCAATGATGCTCTGTTCCTTTCTGGTAATGCTGAACACCCGCTTTGCATTGACGCAGGCATAACCCGGATGGGAGAAGCCGTGCATCTCAAACAGGCGGCGCAGGCCGTGAAAGGTACCGGTGGTGTGCCAGTCGTACAGATAAAAATCATGCAGCAGGGCACCCACTGCCAGCGAGGTCTCGTCAGCGTGCAGATGCAGACGGCGGTTGAGCCAAAAGCTCACCAGCGCCACATTCTTGCAATGCTGGTAGGTGGTGACAGAACCGTGCTGGATGTACTCCCGCATCCGCTGCACATCCGGGTGATGATCGTATTTTTCAACGATGGCATAAAGCTGTTCGCGCTCGATCTCAGAAAGCTGCATGCTGCAAAATTTCCTTTCGCTTTAAGGTGATGTTTTCAGGAGCGGAGCTGGACCGGATTGGAATTGCCGAAGTTCTCTGCACTGGAAGGGTTCTCCCGCTTGAGGGAAAAATCTACCAGATACTGCTTGCCGTCGCCCAGTTCTTCCAGCTGGGCCAGTTTTGCCTTTGCGGCGGCTTCGTCCGGGTACCACTGGATCAGGAAGAAATTTTCTTCCTCTACACCGTAGTACAGCCACTGGCCGTCGGCACGCAGCCAGTCGTCCAGATGATCCACTTCTTCGCCGTCCGGCAGGCCAAGGCCTTCTTCGGCATAAAGGTTTTCCGGTTCCACCTGCAGCATTTCGATCACCTGAATGGAGCTTTGCAGGTATTCGTCCTGCGAAACTGTCTTGTCCGAAAGCTCCCATCCGGTGAGAAAAGCCTGCATCATCAGGTCGCGCACAGAGATGCGCGGCAGGGTCGGGTCCATAACCATAGGTATTTCCTTCTTCCTTTAGTTTGTCCCTGCTGACCAGTATACGTCAACGGCTTATGCAAGTCAACAGTTTAATTGTGAATTTTTTGTAGGTTCGTTCAAATATATCCAGACTTAACAGACGGAAAAGGCAAAAGTGTCTTCCAGCCATTCCACTGCCAGTTCCACCCAGTGATGCCGGTGGCGGCTGGGCTGGTCCACCTCTGCCGTGCTGATGCTGGTACCGTGCACCCCCTTTTCAAACAGATGCGCCTCGCATGGCACACCCGCCCGGTGCAAAGCGTTCACCAGCATCAGGGTGTTCTCCACCGGAACGGTGGCATCCTCCATGGTGGTCCATACGAACACCGGCGGCATCTGCGGCGTGATCTTATCCTCCAGCCCGAACACCTGCTGTGCCGCCGGGTCGGCGCTGCCCGCCAGCTGCACAAAGCTGCCGCGGTGGGCATACTGCCCTGCCGTGACCACCGGATAGCCCAGAATGACCGCATTGGGCCGGGGCTGGGCCGCTTCGCCGGGAATGTCCAGCACAGCACCGGAAAGGGCCAGGTGGCCGCCCGCTGAAAAGCCGCACACGGCAATTTTTTCCGGCAGGATATGCCACTGGGCCGCGTGCTGCCGCACAAGACCAATAGCCTCGGCCAGCTGGCGCAGCGGCATGTAGTCCTTTGCCTTTTCGCAGATGGCGTAGTCCAGCACAGCGGTGTGGTACCCCGCCGCCGCAAACTGCAGCGCCACCGGGTCGCCCTCGCGGGCACTCACATGGGTATAGCCGCCGCCGGGCACCACCAGCACCAATGGCCGGTCAAACACATTCGGCATCCGCTCACAGCAATCACGCAGATAAACGGTCAGTGTCCCACCGCCGGCCAGTTCCAGCTGTTTCAGCTGCATGATGTTTCCTCCTTTTACAGCATCCTTTGCGGTTCATTATAGCACAAAACGAACCATTTTTTAAACTTTTTATGAAAGCCCTTGATTTTTGCTTTTTGTCGGTGTATATTAGCACTCGAAAGTTACGAGTGCTAAGTATTCAAAAGTAATATCCTATTCCGAGTGCTTGGTGCCGAATACAGATAAAAAGAGGTTTTGCATTATGGCTAAGAAAGAATTTCAGGCTGAAAGCAAAAAGCTGATGGATATGATGATCAACTCCATCTACACCAATAAGGAAATTTTCCTGCGCGAGCTGATCTCCAACGCATCGGATGCCATCGATAAGCTCTATTATAAGAGCCTGACCGATCCTTCTGTGGGCATGAACAAGGGCGATTTCCGCATCCTCATCACCCGCGATAAGGAGAACCGCATCCTGACCATTGAGGATAACGGCATCGGCATGACCAAAGAGGAACTTGAGCAGAATCTGGGCACCATTGCTCACTCCGGTTCTCTGGATTTCAAGAAGGACAACAAGGACGAGAACATCGATATCATCGGTCAGTTTGGTGTCGGCTTCTACTCTTCCTTCATGGTAGCCGATAAAGTCACCGTCATTTCCAAGGCTTATGGCTCGGATGAAGCATGGCAGTGGGAGTCCTCCGGTGTGGATGGCTACGAAATGACCCCCGCCCAGAAGGACACCGCAGGCACCCAGATCATCCTGCACATCAAGCCGGATACTGAGACGGACCACTACGACAACTTCCTCGATGAGTACGGCATCGTGGCCATCGTGAAGAAGTACAGCGACTATGTGCGCTATCCCATCCAGATGGAGCGCCAGCACGAGCGCCAGAAGCCGGAACCCGATCCCAAGCCGGAGGATTATAAGCCCGAATGGGAGACTTACACCGAGCTGGAAACTCTGAACAGCATGGTGCCCATCTGGAAAAAGCAGAAGAGCGAAGTGACCGACGAGGAGTACGCGAACTTCTATAAGGAAAAGTTTGGCGATTATACCGACCCCGCCCGCGTCATCGTCAGCCGCACCGAGGGCACTGCAAATTATAATGCCCTGCTGTTCGTGCCCAGCCACCGTCCCTACGACTTCTACACCAAGGATTATGAAAAGGGCCTGGCCCTGTACGCATCCGGCGTGCTCATTATGGAGAAGTGCGCCGACCTGCTGCCTGATTACTTCAGCTTCGTCAAGGGCATTGTGGACAGTCAGGATCTGAGCCTGAACA